>Ga0335394_10001375_pt1 | contig 27323 bp, 29 predicted proteins | sample MAT03_FD_205741 | JGI IMG/M metagenome (GOLD analysis project Ga0335394, IMG submission 205741) | Freshwater microbial communities from Lake Fryxell liftoff mats and glacier meltwater in Antarctica - MAT-03 (spades assembly) (version 2) ...
GAAAAAGTGGCCAAAGGCCATTTGAGGTACTTACAGAACAACCCAAACGAGGTGGAGGCATTCTTCCAAAAAGCCTGCGTCAAATATGCCGCATGAAACGTCAACACTTCAAGGCCGGGTCAATAACGCTAATTGAAACCTGCTTTCGACTACCAACTTTGTACATCCGCTGATCATAGAACATAAGCATTGCATTCGGTCCAATTGGAAGAAACATCTGAAGTCCCTTCGAAGCAAATCCTGCAGTCCCATTGTCCAGCTTGCGATATTCGGAATACTGATTATACGATAGAACTGGGTTATCCGAGGTTACAAAGGGAATCTTGCCATTCGTCCGCAGAATTTTACAGCTTAGGTCCCTTGCAGTATTCGCTGACCTAAGCGCAGCAATCGTACTTTCTTTCTGTGGATTAGTCAATTCGACTGTCAAACCATCCACTATTCCTCGGAGACTGCTATCCATGAGCATCATATTCTTGACTCCAGCTCCCATGGCTACACTCAACGCTTTTGCCGCCGTGCGAGTGCGGCCTTTCAATGAGGCAACAAAATATATCAAGTAGTCATATTCCAATGTTCCCTTTTGTGGAAGCGCGCTTTCGGTATCAGCCATAGACAACAGGCTCGCAGCCTGTCCTTCAATTTCTTGTAATAGGTCGTCTAAGCCTTCCGTGCCATAAAAGTCTTTCTCACGGGCTTGTTGCTTAATCGAGGCTTTGACTATGTTCGTCCTATCTCGTAGTCGATAAACAGAAAAGTGACCGAGTGATTCTTCTGATGCAAATCGCTTCAAATAGAACTTTGGGATGTAGTGTTGTTCGCGGCCCGTGGTCATGGTAATCCTTAACCTCAAAGCAACCCCAACGCCATCCTCTCCACTTCCTCACTTTCCCACTTCTCCTCCACCCCAGGCATCGCAAGCACCTGCTCCATGATGCGGTCATGTCGCTGGCCTTCGCGCAGCGCATCCACGTACGGCGTATCCGTGAACTTCACTTGGCTGTAAAGCGGTAACCATTGATCCGGATGCTTCGCTTGGAGGTGTCCTTCGATCTTCTTGCGCAGGATGAATTGCGGGTCTGCAACGAGGTCGCGCATTTCTACGAAGTTGCGCATGCTCAGGTCCGCGATGGCATCGCCGTTTGGCTTTCGTTGCTTGCCATAGGCATCGAGAACGGTGCCCCAGTTGTCGTCACCGTATTCGTTCAGCAGGTCGTTGAGCACTTTGCAGTCTTCGTAGCCCGAGTTCATGCCTTCGCCATAGAACGGCACGATGGCATGTGCGGCATCGCCGATCAGCGCCACCTTGTCCTTGTGCGTCCATGGATCACAGCGCACGATAACGAGGTTGCTTTGTGGGTTGTTCAGGTATTGCTCCACGAGATCAGGCACGATGGGCATGGCATCGGCGAAGTGCTGATTGAAGAAGGCGGTGACCTCGGCTTCGGTGCGGATGGTATCGAAGCCCGGGTAGACGTCGGGTCTCGAGTCTTGGTGAGATCCCGGATATGCGGGGCCCGGTTGCTTCGCAGCGCCCACATTCCGGGATGAAGCCTGCGGCGTGACGGCTGACGCCGTGTGCGGCATGAAGAGCGTGCCGGTAAAACCACCGTCCTGATTGGCGAGGCCCATCATCATGTAGTAGCGACGTGGCCAAATGTGCAAACACTGCGGATCCATCTTCGGTGTGCCATCGGCGTTCGCTGGGAAGGCGACTTCCTTGTAGTCGTGTTCGATGTACTCCTGACTGTAGGAGAACCGACCGAGCATCATCTTGGCGCGCACAGCGCTGAAGGCCCCATCGCTTCCGAAGATCACGTCGGCACCGATCTCCTTCACTTCACCGCCATCACGTTGGAAGGAACAACGCGCGTTGTCCAGGTCCACATCCATGCACTTCTGGTTGAAGTGCAGCGAAACATTCGGGAGTTTCTCGGCCTCTGTGAGCAAGCGTCGGTTCAGTTCACCACGGCTCACGGAATGGATCGCACGGTTCTCGATGCTGTATGGAACACGGTTCAACTTTCCATCGCGGTCGTGCATCATACGTGCATACACGGGAACGACGATCTCCTTGACAGCTTCTTCAACCCCAGCTGCACGAAGGGCGGTCCAACCCCGATGCGAGACAACGAGGTTGATGCTGCGTCCAGCGTACGTATCGGTCTTCCGCGGATCCGCGCGACGTTCATACACGTTCACCGTGTGACCGCGTTTGGCCAGGAAGATCGCGAGCAAACTACCGACGAGTCCGCCGCCGACGATGGTGATGTTCTTCATGGTTTTGGTGAATGGCGAATGGTCATTGGTGAATAGTCCTCCCTATCATCAGCGTTATGTATTTCGGCACACTTTCAATTGGGCTGCTTGTTGTGATAGTGAATTGATGAAGGCTATTCGTTCAACTATCAACGGGGTTGGGATATCTGACCTAAAGTCTGATACATTCTTGAAATATTGATGCAAGTTGTTCATGTCTAACGAGTGTCCATGAATGCGCGAGAACCCGTAGTTCATTTCGAAAGAACTGCCCGTATAACGCAAACACAAACAGCCGACATATTGATCGGAAATATCAATAGGAAGGTATCTCACATCGCCAGCATCCATAGCTCTGACCTCAGTTATCCAATTCTCAAGGCATTCACCAATGAAGCGCTTAACATCCGTCCTATCCTCATAGGGTTCGATCGCAAGAGCAAAGTAGTAAGTATCAAAACTCAATCTAGCCGTCAATCCGGGAACACAGAAGATCAAGTCCTCATGGCCACCCTCAATGTCCAGAACCGTGATCTCGACTACGTCAGCCATTCGCTATTCACCATTGACCATTCGCCCTGAATTCACCCTTTCAAACATTTCGTCAACACAGCTCCAAAGCGGTACACATCTTCGAAACTATTGTACATCGGCACAGGCGCCATGCGGATCACATTGGGTTCGCGCCAATCGGCGATCACCCCACGTTCGGTGAGGGCATCAAAAAGGCCTCGCCCCTTACCATGCGCGAGAACGCTGAGTTGGCTACCTCGTTGCACAGGATCCATCGGTGTGATCACTTCGAGATTGGTGTTCGTTTCCTTCGCAACCGCGTCGATGATGAAAGCGAGATACCCGGTCAATTGTTCACTTTTGGCACGCAGTCGATCCATTCCAGCGCGATCGAATTGTTCCAAGGCCACACGATGAACAGCCATGCTTAAGATGGGCGCATTGCTCACTTGCCAGGCTTCGGCGGTGGGCATCGGTTTGAAAGTGCGTTCCATCTTGAACCGTTCCTTCTTGTCGTGTCCCCACCAACCGGCGAAGAGCGGAAGTCCTTTGCCCAGATGCCGTTCATGTACGAAAGCACCGGCCACACTTCCAGGTCCGCTGTTCAAGTATTTGTAGCTGCACCAACAGGCGAAATCGGCGTTCCAGTCGTGAAGATGCAACTTCAAATTTCCGGCGGCATGCGCTAGATCGAAGCCGGCAATGGCACCGACAGCATGGGTCGCCTTAGTGATCGCGGCCATGTCGAAGGCCTGTCCGGTGTAGAAGTTCACGCCACCAAAACAGACCAGCGCCAGTTCATCCCCGAGCTCGTTGATCTTGGCTACGATGTCCTCGGTACGCAAGAGGTGTTCACCATCTCGAGGCTGCGCTTCCACCAGATCCACTTCCGGATCACCGCCATGGAAGGCGATCTGCGATGCGAAGGCGTACGTATCGCTCGGGAATGGACGTTGCTCGGTGAGGATCTTCTTTCGCTTCCCAGTTGGGCGGAAGAAAGAGACGAGCAGGAAGTGCAGATTACTGGTGAGCTGGTTCATCACCACCACCTCTTCCTCCTTCGCACCGACCAATCGCGCTACACTTCCTGTGAGTTCTTCGTGATAGCTCAACCAAGGATGTTTCGCTTGAAAATGTCCTTCAACCCCGAAACGCGCCCAATCATCCAACTCCTGTTTCAACGCATCGGCAGCGGCCTTCGGTTGTAACCCAAGGGAGTTGCCCGTTAAGTACACGACGGGCTTTCCATCATGTTGCGGAAAGAGGAATTCGTCACGGAAAGCGCGGAGCGGATCAGCAGCGTCCTGTGCTTGCGCGAAGGCTAAAGTGTTCTGGAAAGTGCTCATCGAATGCCTTCAAATGTAGCGGCCCGGTTCAAACCTGTTGTCCGAGCCAACCCAGCAGTGGGATGAGCAATACCATTCCATCCAACAGGATCGCGAAGTACCATTTCGGACGATCCATACGTACTAAGGCGATCGCGACCGTTGTGATGACCGAACCGATCAACGGCAATACGAACATGGCCCGCACACCTGATCCACCTAGACCGACCACCGCTTGGCCAATGAAATGGTACCACATCACGGGGGTCATCAGGATCACAGCGAACACTTTCGCTCCGCGGATCCCGAGTATTTGCGGAATGGTCTTCAGTCCAGGCCGGTCGTACTTCAGATCTCCGATGTCCGTTGCGATGGACAAAGCAAGGAAGAAACAGAATTGCACCGTGGCGATCCAGCCATCGAAACGGAACCCTTCCGTAGGTTCGGCAGTGGTTACGCCCATGGTGACGAAGGTCCAACCAGCAGCGACCAGAAAAGCTTTCAAGCCCGGTATCTCGCGTAAGCCGATCGATCGGCCTTCGGCTCCTTGGAACGGCAGCAAGTATAGACCCAGCAAGGCGACCACCACCAAGCTCCACGGGCCGAACACGAGGAATTGACCCCTACAAAGAGCAACCGCCGTAAGAGTGCAAAGGCCTACCAGTCCGATCATACCTGTACGCTGCCGACGCACCCAATGGATGTGCCCACTTGGGATAATGTCCGGTTCTGCCGCACGCACCGATCGCAAGTATCCGTACCCCGCGAGCGTGGCCAACCCTGCTGCTAGAACACCCTTCCAGTCGGTATCGGGACCCAATTCTCCGATCCACCAACGTTGCGCAGTGGCACCCAATGCCAACAGGCCGTGTGCATGCAAGAAGACCCCACTAAGGAAGCTGGTCCTTTCGCCCTTATCGCGACCCGTTCCACCGGCCAGCGCCATGGGATCAAGGCTTCCTGAAATTGGGGTTGATGACCAATTGGTTTGCAGCCAAGCCCACACCTACTCCTGCGAATGCGGCGATCAGCGAACGGATCACGCGCTTCGTTCTCCCTACGCGCGCATAGCCGGTGGCGTAGAACTCATCACCCTCCATCAATGGGTTGGAAATGGAGCCTTTGGCCACGTGAACGCGTGGCAGGATCATCGCGATGCTCACCAACGGTGGGATAAAGAAAGCATTGGTTTCCAAGTTCAGCCCAATGGTAAGGCCTGTGCCAATAATGGAAGCCTCGACCATTGGCCAGATCGCGTTGTACCCTTTGCGGGCATCGCGTTCCCCGTTCATGAACCAGCGCATCTGGTCCGGGGTCAGGTCGTTACCGAAGATCGTATCATGGAAGTACCAGATCTTTTCCTTGCCTAGGCTATCGATCACGGAGAACACATTCTCGGTGGCTTCGGCCCGCTCTCTCAACAAGCCGTTCTTGCGGGTTTCCAAGTAGCGGACCTCCAGCGTGCTTTGGCCCAGGACTTTAGCCGAAATGATCTCACCGTTCATCAAAAAGATCCGATCCTGACCTTCGGCAGTGTTCCAGAACGGGAACGATAGGAGAAGGAACAATAGAGCGCGAGCGAAGGGTCTCATACGGGCGGCCAAAGATAGACCTTGGCAGAAGCGGACGATCAGCACCCTTCGAACCGGTTGTTTCGGTCCGGCGCAAGGCCCACCTGTATATTTGCACGCCTTTTCAGAACACCAGAACAAGCCATGCCCACTGTATCCTACCAAGAGCGCCATATCGGTCCCGACCAGACCGAAACAAGTGCCATGTTGAAAGCCATCGGAGTAAGCTCGATGGACGAGTTGATCCAGCGGACCGTGCCCAAAAGCATACGCACCAAGGGGGCAATGGGTATTGGTGAAGCACTCACCGAGCGTGAGCATCTGGATGCGATGCGTGTACTGGGGGCGAAGAACAAGGTCTTCCGCAGTTACATCGGTATGGGTTTCAGCAATACGGTACTGCCCGCGCCTATCCAGCGCAACGTGTTCGAGAACCCCGGATGGTACACGGCCTACACGCCTTACCAAGCGGAGATCTCACAAGGCCGTTTGGAGGCGCTGTTGAATTTCCAGACCATGACGGCCGACCTCACAGGTTTGCCGATCGCGAACGCATCGTTGTTGGATGAGGCCACTGGTCTCGGCGAAGCCATGCACATGCTGTACGCAGCGCGACCGAAGGAATTGGCGAATGCCAAGAAGTTCTTCGCGGATGCCGGACTTTATCCGCAGAACATCGATGTGTTGCGCACGCGTTGCACACCGATCGGAGTGGAATTGGTCGTAGGGAACATCACTGAACTGGATCCAATGGATGGATACTTCGGTATGGCCGTACAATACCCTGCCTTGGATGGTAGTGTACACGACTACGCTGCAATTGTGACCAAAGCAAAGGCGGTAGGTGTGCGCACTGCGGTTTGTGCGGACCTGCTTTCGTTGGTCTTGTTGACCCCTCCCGGCGAATGGGGTGCCGATGTGTGTGTGGGCAACAGCCAACGCTTCGGTGTACCCTTGGGCTACGGTGGTCCGCACGCAGCATTCTTCGCCACCACGGAAGAATTCAAGCGGATCCTTCCAGGGCGCATCATCGGCGTAAGTCAGGACCGTCGTGGAAAGCGCGGCCTTCGCATGGCGTTGCAGACGCGCGAACAACACATCCGCAGGGACAAGGCCACGAGCAACATCTGCACCGCACAAGCACTCCTTGCTGTAATGGCTAGCATGTACGCGGTATACCATGGTCCGGCAGGGCTGAAGCGCATAGCGGAGCGGGTCCATGCCCACACACGCACATTGGCGGAAGCAGCGCGAACAATGGGCTATGGTATCCAGAACAGCAGCTTCTTCGATACCATTACCCTTGCACTACCGACTGGTGTTAATGCCCAAAAAGTGAAGGCGGCAGCAGAAAAGAGAGGCATCAACTTCCGTTTCCTCGATGATGTGGTAAGCATTGCGTTGGACGAAACCGTTCGCGATGCCGATGTGCGGGATATCCTCGACGTGCTTGCTGAAGTGTCCGGGACGAAAGCCGCGAACGTATCGGCGAACGGCAGTGCATTGGCCGTGCCACCGGAACTGCAACGGAAGAGCGCCTTCCTGGAACATCCGATCTTCAACAAGCACCATACGGAGTTGGAGATGCAGCGCTACATCAAGCGTTTGGAGAACAAGGATTTCAGCCTGATGCATGGCATGATCCCGTTGGGTTCGTGTACCATGAAACTGAACGCTGCGAGCACCTTGCTGCCATTGAGCTGGCCCGAGTGGGCTTCCATCCACCCATTTGTGCCGGTGGAACAGGCGCAGGGCTATCAGGAAGTTTTCAAGGAGTTGAGCGCGGACCTCGCGAAGATCACGGGTTTCACAGCAGTAAGCCTTCAGCCGAACAGCGGTGCACAAGGGGAATATGCCGGATTGCTCACGATCCGCGCCTACCACAAGGCACATGGAAATGAACAACGGACGATCGCTTTGATCCCGTCCAGCGCGCATGGCACCAACCCGGCCAGTGCAGTAATGGCCGGCATGCAAGTGGTGGTTGTAAAGGCCGATGCGGAAGGACGTATCGACCTCGACGACCTGAAGGCAAAGGCGGAACAATACAAGGACACCTTGGCTTGCATCATGGTCACCTATCCGAGCACGCACGGGGTGTATGAGGAAGGCATACGTGAGGTCACCGGTACGATCCATGCGAACGGCGGGTTGGTCTATATGGACGGTGCGAACATGAACGCGCAAGTAGGCCTCACCAGTCCGGGCGAGATAGGTGCCGATGTGTGCCACCTGAACCTCCATAAGACATTCGCCATACCGCATGGTGGCGGCGGGCCGGGCATGGGTCCCATTTGTGTGAATGATAAATTGAAGCCTTTCCTTCCCGGCCATTCCTTGGTAAAGACCGGGGGCGACCAAGCAGTACATGCCGTTAGCAGTGCACCATGGGGCAGCTCCTTGATCCTGCTGATCAGCTACGGCTACATAAAGATGTTGGGTGAAGCGGGCCTGTTGGACAGCACACGGTACGCGATCCTCAATGCGAACTACCTAAAAGCGAAACTCGAAGCGCACTACCCTATCCTCTATACCGGTGAAGAAGGCATGGTGGCGCACGAGATGATCTTGGACTGTCGTGGATTCAAGCGTACGGCCGGGATCGAGGTGGAAGACATCGCCAAGCGTTTGATGGATTACGGTTTCCATGCACCCACAGTAAGCTTCCCTGTCGCCGGCACCTTGATGGTGGAGCCGACAGAAAGCGAGACAACTGCGGAACTGGACCGATTCGTTGATGCCATGATCGCCATCCGTAAGGAGATAGACGAAGTGGAGAATGGCAAGGCCGATAAATTGGACAACGTGCTGAAGATGGCACCACACACGTGCGAAGAGGTGTGTGGCGATAGTTGGGATCATGCCTATGGCCGAGAGAAGGCCGGTTTCCCTGCTGCGGCCACCCGTGACTGGAAATACTGGCCCACCGCCAGTCGGGTGGACAGTGCCTACGGCGATCGGAATCTGGTATGTACTTGTCCGCCGATCGAGGCGTATTCGGAAGAGACGGTCTAAGTATGAAGAACAAGAATCGGATCCTTTCTGTGATCGCGTTGCTGTTTTGCGTCCTTATAGGCACTGCTTACGGACAGACCCCGCCGGGGGCATGCTTCTATGCGGAAGGGTTTGAAGGAGATGACGCTTTGACGGGCTGGAACCTGGGCAATGATGTTGAGGTACTGACACCTGCGGGTGCTGGAACGAGTGAATTTGTTGCGGCCTGGCGTATTTCCACAGCTACCGAAGCGAACATCGATGGATACTTCCCGGTCGTGGACCAACCTATCGGGAACAGATCCGTTACCGCGAACGATGCCGCTGCGCCCTGCAACTGTAACATGGACAATGTGGTGTTGACCAGCCCAGCGTTCGACTTCAGTGCCCGTTCCAACATTACACTGGAGTTAAGGATCTTCAACGAGATGGCCTTTGGTTCCGGTGCTGCACTGATCGAAGCTGATCGTGGCGACGACAATTGGGGTTTGCTGGATACGCTTCCAGTTTTAGCAGGCGCTTGGCAGTCCATATTGGTGGACCTATCTGCTTTCGACAGTGAAGCGGTCGTCCGCATTCGGTTCCGTTGGAGCGACGGTGGAGCATGGGCATCGGGCTTTGCGTTGGATGACCTTTGCTTGCGGGAACGGTTCTCGAACGACCTTTCCGTGATCCGCGCCTTCGCCAACGATGCGGCCGTCTCCCCCTTCTTCCTTGGGGACCAAAGCTTGCAGTATTACGCGCTGCCACTGGAACAAGCCGGAGAGCTGACCGTTGCTTCATGGATCCGCAACTCGGGTATCAACACGCTCCAGAACGTGATCATATCAGCAACAGTGAACATGGCCGGTATGGAGATCGGCACGTTCACCTCCACCTTGGATAGCTTGTTGCCGAACGAACAAGTGCTGGTGCGCATCCCTACGGCCTACATACCGGACCAAGTTGGGCAACTGGAGGTAACGTTCGTTGCGACCGCCGATGGCACGGACGAACAAATGGATGACAACTCCGGTAGCTTCAGCATGCGCATTACCGGATCCGGGTGGGACAACGGGTACAGCGCCATGGCCGTTGACAATGGCGTGGCGGAGGGGATCATTGGGGATACCAGCGTGTTCGTACTTGCCAACCGGATGGAACTCCTTCTACCCGGTTCCCATGCTGAAGGAATGAGCGTACTCTTGGGACTCGGAACCAATGAAGGTGAGGTAGTGCGTGCGATCCTCTTCGATGGTAACTTCACCTTCCTTGACACTGCGGTACGACACACAGTTTCCTCATTGGACTTGGACAATGCTTCGGCAGGGCTTCCCTTGTACTTTGCATACACTGGTCGTCCTTCCTTGGGATCAGGCGACGTTTTCGTTGGTCTCCAACATTTGGCAGAGACCGGAGCAGGACGGCTGGAAGTTCAAATGGGCGGAAGCACCCCATTTGGTACAAGTGTATTGCTGGAAGGGACCTTGTTCGACATAACCTACCTATACAACGCACCTATGATCCGGCTGTTCTTGGGCGAGGTTGGTGTAGGGGTCCCAGAGACTGCTGATGTTCCTTTCAGTGGAATTCGCGCTTACCCGGTGCCCATGGATGACCATGGCCGGATCGAGTTCGAATTGTTCCGCTCGGATACGAAGGTCCATTTGGAGCTATTGGATGCCGGTGGTCGTAAGGTCGTCGAAAAGGACTTGGGCCACATGAATGCGGGCAAACGATCAACACCATTGGCTCCCAGCGGTTTGGCTCCGGGAGTATACACGGTGGTGCTCAGGTCAGCGGATACTATTCTAACAGGTAGGATCCTCATCACCCATTGAAGAACACTCGATCACACTGTTCAGGTAAGGAACAGGATTACAAGCCTAGTTCGTAAGATAGACCAGCCCATTGGTGCTTTTGTAAAGATGACCTCGGTTGAATATCATGTGAAATTATTACCTTGGTGCGCTCAAACAAGCTCGACAACTAATCAACCCTAACATGAACTTAAGGAACATTACCCTTTCCCTTTTGGCGCTTACCCTTGCGGAAGGCGCGACGGCCCAGCGGGTCGCCCCAAGGAGTCCAATTGGCTTCAGCACTGCCTCCCAAGAAGTTACCCCACGTGCGCCACGTACGGAACAGGGAGCATCAAGACAAGTTGTGCTCTTCACAGAAGACTTCGCGAACGGCTTTGCCGGCAACAATGGTTTTGGTAGCTGGACCACATCCGGTGCGAATGCTGATATTTGGAAGTATGACACGTTCGGCCCAACGGGCGCATATTCCGACTTGGATGAAGTCATCCTCTCCGCCACAGCGGCCAATGGCTTTGCCTTGTTCAATGGGGATTCGGCCAATGCGGACTTCAGCGTAACCCCTCCTGTGATCGTCGCCACACCTGTGGATTGGGAAGGATCCTTGGAATCACCGGTAATTTCCCTCCCTGCGAATACGGGGCTTGAGATCACGTTCCATCAGGCATTTCGCTTTTGCTGCGGCGCTTCAGCTCCTTACTTTTTGGAAGTGAGTACCGATGCAGGTCTTTCATGGCCCACAAGCATCTCTTCAGCTGAAGGGACTGCTACGAATGCAGGTTTCGACGGGATCACTGCTCTTAACATCACGAATGCTTTGGAAGGTAGTGATGGCAGCAATATAAAGTTCCGTTTCCGCCACAGTGCGGATGTCGGTTCTTCCCATTATCACTGGCAGATCGATGATATCAACATCCAGACCTTGGAAGGATTCGATATGCGCATGGTATCTGCGAGCCAGAGTTCTTTCGTAGTCGCAACTGCTGGTACGTATGACTCCTTGGCATATACGGTCTACCCGGTCGATCAATTGCGCGGTTTACCGCTGAATATGACCGTGTTGAACAACGGCGGGGAAATTGAAACCACCGCAGTGGCGAATTTCTCAGTAACCGGCGGATCTCCTGTGTTGGATCTGGATATTCCTGTACCGAACTTCGCGCCCGGTGAGCAGCGTACGATCTACGTTAACCCGAATTATACGCCAGATGCTGTGGAAGGAACGTACACTGTAACGTACAGTATCTCTTCCGATGAGGTTGATCCCACGCCCAACAATTCGACCACATCCTCCTTCAAAGTTGATCCTTTTGTGTATGGACGCGATGTCGGAACTGCTGGGTCATTCGAAGAGGGTCCTGGGGACGGTAGCGAGTTCGTACTGGCCAACGTGTTCTATGTGAAGAACGAAGCAAATCTTGTAAGTGTCGATGTGCTTGTAGGTTCTGCTTCAGACCTTGGTGCCATCATTGTTGGTCAGGTGCGTGACACGGATGCTGATTTCACTGTGTTCGCTACCTCGCAGGAAGTGGAAGTGACAGCGGGTATGCTCAACCCGGTTGGGGGTACCAATTGGACACGTTTGGTCTTCGCAACCCCTTATACCTTGGGTGCAAATACGGATGTGGTCATTTCTGTAGAAGCCTTTGGTGCCGTAACCTTTGGCCAGAACGGTACGAGTCCAGCACAGACATCGTTCATTCGTTACGGTGTTCCTGCTCAGCCACTGGATTGGTACTACACCACAACGACACCCTGTGTTCGGATGAACTTTAACCCGAGCGGCGTGGGTATGGAGGAAATTGACCTGAGGAATGGCTTTGGCATGGGCCAAAACCTGCCGAACCCTTCCAATGGCACAACGACCATCCCATATGAGTTGGAGAACACGGCCCGTGTAACCTTTGAAGTGCGCGACATGAGCGGCAAGTTGGTGCTCACCAGCAACGAAGGCATCCGCGCTGCCGGTACCTATCGCTTGAACATGGACACCAACGTGTTGAGCGAAGGCGTTTACACCTACACCATGCGTGCCGGTGATGTGAAGCAGACCAAGCGCATGACCGTGATCAAGTGATCACTGTTCCGCTAATTGAAAAGGGGCTGTCTCGAAAGAGGCGGCCCCTTCTCTTTCAGGTCCCAAACGAAAGTTCTGCTTACCTGTAGAGGCAAATTGCCCGCTGTTCAGTACTACACTATTGCTAATTGCTGATCCGCTGGACGGCAACGGCAGTCGGAATCAGCAATCAGCAATCTGGAATCAGCAATCTGGAACATACCAACCCGCTCACCCTTTCCCACGCATGAACTCCTTCGCATTGCGCATAAGGCTTCCGGCGAAAATGAAGTCGTTGAGGTCCTTGTTATCGGTATCCAATAGTTCATCGCGAGAACCGGTCCATGCCAGCTGTCCACCGCTGATGAAAAGGATATTCTCTCCAATTTCCATCACCGAATTCATGTCGTGGGTGATCACGATCGTGGTGGTATTGAACTCCACGGTCAACTCCTTGATCAGGTCATCGATCAAAATGCTGGTCTCTGGGTCCAACCCGCTGTTGGGTTCATCCACAAAAAGATATTCCGGGTTCATGGCGATGGCCCTGGCGATACCCACCCGTTTCTGCATACCACCGCTCAATTCCGCAGGGAACATCTTGTCACTGTCCTTGATATTCACGCGTTCCAAACACGAATGCGCACGCTCGGCCATTTCGGCTTTTGGCATTTCACCGAACATCTGTAGCGGGAAGATCACGTTCTGGAGCACTGTAAGACTATCAAACAAAGCCGAACCCTGAAAGAGCATACCGATACGTTTGCGGATATCCCGTTTCTCGTCGGCCTCCATGGTATGGAAAGACTTGTCGTCGTACAGCACCTCTCCTTCCTCCGGTTGATAAAGGCCTACGATGCATTTGGCCAATACGCTCTTCCCGGAGCCGCTCTTCCCGATGATCTGGTTGATACGGCCCTTATAGAATTTCGCATTGATGTCGGTAAGCACCTGTACTTTGCCGAACCGTTTGCTGAGATGCTTCACCTCGATCATATGAGGAGCATTTGTGTAAGGGCATAGTTGGCGATCAGGATCACCACATCGCTATAGACCACGGCTTTGGTGCTGCTGATGCCCACTTCGCGGGTTCCGCCTTTGGTGTAATAGCCTTGGTAAGCAGATACGGTGGCGATCACGAAGGCGAACACGACGGTCTTGATCAAGGCATACACCACATGGTATGGAATGAAATTCGATTGGATCCCTTGGATGTAATCCACCGAACTCACGATCCCGGTGGCCATACCGACCAAATAACCTCCAAAAATGCTGAGGAACATGCTCACGATCACCAAGAAGGGATTGATGAGCACCGTTGCAATAACCTTGGGAAGAATGAGGTAACCGGCTGAGTTAACGCCCATTATGTCCAACGCATCGATCTGTTCACTCACCCGCATGGAGCCGATCTCCGCTGCGATGTTTGACCCCACCTTGCCGGCGAGGATAAGTGCAATAATTGTCGGACTGAACTCAAGGATGGTGCTTTGGCGGGTAGCGAAGCCCACCACCCAAGCCTGGATCAAGGGGCTGTCGATGTTGGTCTTGGTCTGGATGGTGATCACGGCACCCATAAAGAAGGAGAGCAGTGCCACGAGACCCAAGCTCTTGATACCCAGAAGGTCCATCTCTTCCAGGGTGCGGTCCAAATAGATCTTGAACCGCTCTGGCCGGGTAAATGTGGCCTTGAGCAGAATAAAGTACCGACCGATGTGCGCAAGTGTGCCCATTCTTCACCAATGGCGCGAAAATAGGCTACGGGATCCGAGCCTGAAGGGATCCTGCGTTCGTAGTTTCGCACCCAATGACGCTGAAAAGGTCCATATTCGTGGTTTTCCAGCATGCGGCGACACTTCTGCTGGTAGGCGCCTTGGTTACGGCTTGCGCAAGCCAGCCCAAGAAATACCGCAAGAAAAAGGAGTGTGATTGCCCGAAATGGAACCAACTCCGAGCGGAACCCGGAAATTCGGTTCGGGCTTGCGGAATTGATCAGCCAAGCACCTATTTTTGCCATCCCCGGATCCACATCCAGACATTCTCGCAAAACGATCCCTCCTAGTGCCCAGCACACTTCCCATATCCGACGTCGATGCACTACGGAAGCACGTGCCTTCCGCAGCGTGGCCTGTTATTGTTAGCTGGCTGCGGCGCAATCCGCTGGAGGTCAAGATCGTACGTCCGCGCCAGACCAAATTGGGCGATTATCGCAGTGCGCACGGGAACAAGCCCCACCGGGTGTCGGTGAACAACGATCTGAACAAGTACGCATTCCTGGTGACCTTGATCCACGAGTTCGCGCACTATACAACGTACAAGAACACCCGTCGTTGGACCAACCCGCATGGCACGGCATGGAAGGGCGAGTATGCCAAGTTGATGCGGCCGTTCATGACGCGATCGGTATTCCCGGCGGATGTTTTGCATGCCATGAAGCACCACCTGCATGATGCACCCGCTAGCAGTTGCACGGACAAGGGCTTGATGCGCGTGCTGAGGAACTACGACCGTGACCCACGCCAATTGTTGGAGGATCTTCCTGATCGCTCCATTTTCCGTTTCCATGAACGTGTATTCGTCAAGGGGCCACAATTGCGGAAACGCTTCAAGTGCCAGTGCTTGAACGACCGTCGAAATTACATCATAGACCCCTTGGCCGAAGTGCATGTGCATGGTCCCATGGTGGTCCGGAAGGCCTCTTGAGCCTTCGTCCCCACCATGACCGACCCGAACACGTATTGCGTTATCATGGCCGGTGGTGTAGGCAGCCGCTTCTGGCCCATGAGCCGAAGTGCCTATCCGAAGCAATTCTTGGATTTTCTAGGCACCGGTCGCACCTTGTTGCAACAGACCTACGATAGGTTCTTGTCAATATGCCCGGCGGAGAACATTTTGATCGTGACCAATGATCGATACGCGGGCTTGGTAAAGGAACAATTGCCGGACATCCAGGACGCTCAAGTACTGTTGGAGCCCTCCCGTAGGAACACCGCACCCTGTGTTGCCTATGCCAGCCACGTGATCGCTGCACGCAACAAGGATGCCTTCATGATCGTGGCACCGAGCGACCATCTGGTGCTGAAGGAAGATGCATTCCAACGTACGATCGAATTGGCCTTGCAACAAGCCGGCAGCACAGACTGTTTGGTCACATTGGGCATGATGCCCAACCGGCCGGATACGGGTTACGGTTACATCCAGTTCGAAGAGAATGACGGTTCCCTTCATCCGAAGGTGAAAAAGGTGAAGACCTTCACGGAGAAGCCGGACCACGACAACGCTGTTCGGTTCTTGGAAAGTGGCGATTTCCTCTGGAATGCCGGCATCTTCATTTGGAGCGTGGCCAGCATACGGAAAGCCTTGGCCGCGCACCTTCCGGAAATGGAGGCCACCTTCAATGCAGGAGCGGAACTCTATGGCACTCCGGGTGAAGAGGAATTCATAAAAGGGTGCTACTCCGATTGCCAGAACGTGAGCATTGACTATGGCATTATGGAAAAGGCCAAGAACGTGTACACGGTGGTAAGCGAGTTCGGTTGGAGCGATCTGGGGACCTGGGGCAGCTTGTATACCCATTTACCGAAGGACAAGGACGAGAACGCCTACATAGGCCACGAAGTGAAGTTGTACGATTGTGCGCGCAACGTGATACACGCCAACGATGGACGGCTTCTGGTGCTCCAAGGTCTGGAGGACTTTATCGTGGTAAGCACCAAGGATGCCTTGCTCGTCTGCCGAAAGCAGGATGAGCAGCAGATCAAACAGTATGTGAACGATCTCACTGCTGAGAGCGGTGATCGTTACGTTTGAGCAGATCGAACGCACGCCGCTTGTTCCCACTGGGAAACAGTCCGGACGTGGACGATCCGAGCTAATTACGGCTTTACAGCCAGGGGCCATTCCCCGTACCTTCGCACCGCATCGCCCACAGGGGCAAGCTCATCGACCCCCGTGGCGGAATTTGAACTCATTACAACGAAGCAGGCACTGATCGCCTGTATGGAACGGCTTGCCTCGGAGAAAGTACTGGCTCTGGATACAGAAGCCTCCAGTTTCCACCGGTTCAAGGAACGCGTGTGTTTGGTGCAATTGAGCACCCGTGAACACACATTCCTGATCGACCCCATGGCGGTTCCGGACTTGGACCCCTTGGGAAAGCTATTGGCCGATCCGGGCATGGAGATCGTGATCCATGATGCCGACTACGACTTACGGATGCTGGCGAAACACCACGGGATCAGGGTGGAGAACGTATTCGACACCTTGGTTGCTGCGGAATTGGTCAACGAACCGGAGATCGGCCTGGCCGCCTTGCTCGGTAAGTTCCAAGGGCTGGTGATCGACAAGAAATTCCAGAAGGCCGACTGGAGCAAGCGTCCCTTGCCAACCCCAATGCTTGATTACGCCGCGGGTGACACTTCGCACTTGATCGCGCTACGTGATATCCTGGAAGAAAAGTTGCTGCAAATGAAGCGCTGGACCTGGGCGGAGGAAGAGTTCGCTTTGCTTACCGACATCCCTTTCAACCTCGCAGTGAATGAAGAACCCGGATTTCTGCGGATGAAGGGAGCCAAGTCGTTGAAGCCCCACCAACTGGCGGTGCTGCGCGAATTGCATGTTTGGCGTGACAAGATCGCGGAACAACAGGACCGCGCAGCTTTTATGATATTGGGGAACGATGTGATCCTGTCCTTGGCGAAGGACCCTCCGCAAGAGATCAAAGAGATCGGCTCGCTAAAGGGCGTGAATGAGCGGATCATCGAGCGCTATGGCAAGCAGGTGATGGCGGCCATCAAACGTGGTCAGGAATTGCCGAAGGAACAATGGCCACGGACCGAACGGCCGCAGCGCTGGAACCGGGACAACGATTATGAGGACCGGTTCAAACGGTTGAAACAGGTTCGCGAGGAATTGACCTTGGCACATGACCTTCGGCCCGGGATCGTAGCGGCCAACCAGCTCTTGGCGGATATAGCCCGCATCCTTCCGGGCGACCTGGCGGCTTTGGCGGCCCTACCGGGAATGCGCACGTACCAGACGGAGAACTTCGGTGCCGCATTGCTGAAGGTCCTCTGACCAGGCCATTTGAAGTACTCGGTGATGATGCTCACCATCGGCCCTGTTCGGCTCAGGTACTTTTGTACACGAATGACAGCCGGAACATGCTTCGACCTTGCGTTTTCTTTCATTGATCTGCGTCCCTGAAGGATGGAGGTGGCAGGATACATCGGAGCGGTTATCATGGGGCTTTCCCTTGGTCTTTTCGGCGGAGGAGGATCTATTCTCTCTGTGCCGATCCTCGTTTACCTCTTCGGCCTTGATGCCATTTCCGCCACCGGGTTGTCACTCTTCATTGTGGGTGCCACAAGTACTGCGGGTTTGTACAATTACCACCGGCAAGGGAACATAGAATGGCGCACTGCGGGAATGTTCGGCGGCGCTTCCTTGTTAAGTGTATTTGCCACTCGTCGTTGGTTGGTTCCTGCTTTGCCCGATCCGCTTTTCCAGTTGGGGGCGGTTACCGTGCCGAAGGACACTGCGATCCTCGGACTATTTGCGGTGGTCATGGTGCTTGCTGCATGGTCCATGTTACGCAAACGGAAGACCATTCCAACCCGGCGGGCGGGGGAAGACCAGCTACTTCCTTTGTTAATGATCGGTCTGGCTGTAGGTCTATTGACCGGACTGCTTGGTGCGGGCGGCGGATTTGTGATCGTGCCTGCCTTGGTGGTGATCGCGGGTGTTGAAATGAAAAAGGCCGTGGGTACTTCGTTGCTGATCATCACGGCGAACGCTTTCATCGGTTTTTTGGGTGACCGACAAGTACACCTGATCGATCATGCAGCCTTACTTTTGATCTTCATTGCTTTGGCGATCGGAGGCATTTTAGTAGGTGGCCTTTTGGCCAAGCGGATCAATGGCAACCGGCTACGCCCCGCCTTCGGTTGGTTCATTCTGGCAATGGGGGTTTACATCATAACACGCGAACTTTATGCCCTCTCGTAAGGGCGCGAAATTTCGCGCCCTTACGATCTCCCAACCACAACTAGAAGAAAATGAAAATTGAACAGATATACACCGGATGCCTCGCACAAGGAGCCTACTACATCGAGAGCAATGGCGAAGCCGTCGTGATCGACCCACTTCGCGAATCGCAACCCTACATCGACCGTGCTGAAAAGAGCGGAGCAAAGATCAAGTACGTGCTGGAGACGCACTTCCACGCAGACTTCGTGAGCGGCCACGTGGACCTTGCCAAGCGCACCGGCGCCACCATCATTTTTGGCCCCAATGCCAACCCTGACTTCACCGCGCACATAGCGAAGGACGGCGAAGAGCTGAAGCTTGGCAAGCTCACCATCAAGGTACTGCACACTCCGGGGCACACCATGGAAAGCACCACGTATCTGTTGTTGGACGAGAACGGGAAGCCCTACTGCATCTTCAGCGGCGACACGCTCTTCATTGGCGATGTGGGCCGGCCGGACCTCGCACAGAAAATGGGTAGCCTCACCATGGAGGACCTGGCCGGTCACTTGTACGACTCGCTTCACACCAAGATCATGACGCTTCCGGACGACGTGATCGTGTACCCAGCGCACGGGGCGGGTAGCGCATGTGGCAAGAACATGAGCAAAGAGACCTTCGATACGCTGGGTCACCAGAAAGAGGTCAATTATGCCTTGAAGGCAACCACCAAGGAGCAGTTCATCAAGGAAGTGACGGATGGTATTCTTCCTCCACCGGCCTACTTCCCGCAGAACGTGGCCATGAACAAAGGCGCGATCCCCAGCCTGGAAACAGTGAAGGAAAAGGGTCTGAGGGCATTGACACCGGACCAGGTGGAACTCATTGTTGAAAGCGAAGGAGCATTGGTGCTCGATACCCGCGGTCCGCAAACGTTCAAAGACGGTTTCGTGCCCCGGAGCATCAACATCGGGCTGAAAGGCGATTTCGCACCTTGGGTGGGCGCTATGGTACCGGATGTGAAGCACCCTCTCGTGATCGTGGCTGATGACGGAATGGAGGATGAAGTTGTGACCAGACTGGCCCGTGTGGGTTATGACAATGTCTTCGGTTACCTGAAGGGGGGCATTGAAGCATGGAGGAACGTAGGCCGGGATGTGGACTCGCTGGAAAGCATCTCCGCAGAAGAATTCGCCATGCGGATGAAGAAGGAAAAGCTGAACGTCTTCGATGTGCGCAAGCAGGGGGAGTGGGATGCGGAGCATCTGGAGAACGCGAAGCATGCTTCATTGCAATACCTCAATGACCACCTGGCGGAATTCAGCAAGAGCGGAATGAACTACATCCATTGTGCGGGCGGATACCGCAGCATGATCGCGTCTTCGGTCCTGAAATCCCGTGGATACCATAACGTGGTGGATGTCGCTGGCGGTTTCGCTGAGATCAAGAAGACCGATATGGCCACCACTGTTTTCGTGTGCCCAAGTACGATCGGAAAATGAGGTGACCGGACGATCAGGAATTGGAAATTTCCGTGACAGGAACGTCGATCCAATTCGGGTATCCCTTAAATGAGCCAGGCATTCAATTTTCTGATCACTGATCCACCGCTCCCATGCTCGAATTCCTCAAACAGCCCTGGCCTTGGTACGTAGGCGGCGCCCTGATCGGGCTCTCCGTACCCATTTTGCTTTTGCTTGGCAACAAGACCTTTGGGATCAGCAGTTCGTTGCGCCATATTTGTGCTGCCTGCATACCAGCGAAGATCCCCTTCTTCACCTACGATTGGAAGAAAGAGGCTTGGAACTTGTTCTTTGTTGCCGGGGTCGTGGGTGGTGCGATGCTGGCTGCAAACTTCCTTAGGGACCCTGAACCCTTGGTCCTTGCGGAAAGCACCAAGACCTATTTGGCCGGGAAGGGTATCACGGACACTTCAGCATTGCTGCCTGCGGAGATCTTCTCCTGGGAGAACGTGGTCTCGCTTCGGGGCTTTATCTTTTTCGTGGTGGGTGGCTTCTGTGTTGGTTTTGGTACGCGTTACGCGGGGGGCTGCACCAGTGGTCATGCGATCATGGGCCTCAGCAACCTGCAATGGCCCAGCTTGATAGCGACCATGAGCTTCATGGTGGGTGGTATCGTGATGACCTGGCTGATCCTTCCGTATCTCCTTACACTGTAGATCATGAAGGACGCGAACACACCCCTCCCTCTTGTGGATAACGACATTGAACAACGTGCATTGGACTCGGTGTGCGTGAACGGATCCCAGCTTCAGCATCCGTGGTGGTACAACCTTAAGTACACGGCATGGGGCTTGGTTTTCGGCGTGGTATTCGTGAAGACCGAGATCATCAGTTGGTTCCGGATCCAGGAGATGTTCCGGTTCGAGAGCTTTCACATGTATGGTGTCATCGGGACGGCCGTCGTTGTAGGCGCGATCAGTGTCATGCTCATCAAACGCTTCAAGGCGCGGACGATGCACGGCGAAACGATCGTGATACACCCCAAGGAATTCAACAAGGGGCAGATCTACGGCGGACTGATCTTCGGTCTGGGTTGGGCCATTACCGGTGCCTGTCCGGGTCCGCTTTTCGCCCAAATGGGTGCTGGCTTCGGAGCGATATCGATCACCTTTCTCTTTGCAGTGGTCGGCACATGGGTCTACGGCCTTTTGCGCGAGCGTCTTCCGCACTGATCGTTACGATCGGAGCCGTTCGCCTTCGCCCCGGAGCAATATCACGCTGGTTCCAGTTCCTTCTTGGCCAGGTAGAAGTCGATCAGCTCAATGTTCTTCTCGCCCAGCCGCGCATCCAGGTCCTTCAGGGTCTTTGGCGGGGAGAGGATCACTTTATCGCCCTTCCTCCAGTTCAGGGGCATGGCGCAGCCTTGGTTGGCATCAACGGTCTGCATGGCCTCCAGCACCCGTTTGATCTCGTCCATGTTCCGCCCCACGTTCAGCGGGTAGTACATGATCAACCTGATGATGCCTTTGGGATCGATGAAGAACACGGCCCGCACTGCGGAGGTGTTGCTGGCGTTCTCATGTAGCATACCATAGAGATGTGCCACCTTCATATCGATGTCCGCAATGATCGGGAAATCCATGTACACGCCGGTCTTTTCGCGTACGTTCTGAACCCAAGCCACATGGCTATGGATACTGTCGATGCTTTCACCGATCAACTTGGTATTTCGTTCGGCGAACCATTTCTTCTCCTGTGCGAAGCCGGAAAGTTCCGTGGTACAGACCGGTGTGAAATCCGCTGGGTGTGAAAAGAGTATGGCCCAACTGTCCTTGATGTATTCGCTGAACTTCATTGGTCCAGTGGTGGTCAGCGCTTCGAAGTCGGGCGCTTGGTCGCCTATACGTGGCATTGGTGATGCTTCCATTGTTCGATCGTTTGGTTAATGCTACAAAGTGACGAACTACGATCTGGGGAAACCCTGACAATGCTCACCATATCCCCACCGATATTGATCCGTTTAAGTGATGATCCTCACCAATAGGGCACACGCTTTCACGGACCTTTGTACCAACAGATCCCGAACAAGATGAAACTCAACATGGGTAGTTACGATCGAACGATCCGCATCGTGGTCGCGATCATTATCTCTGCACTGTACTTTTCCGGAACGATCAGTGGCGTTTTTGGAAGTGTACTGCTCGTCCTCAGCGGGGTATTCCTGATCACCGGCTTCGTTGGATTCTGCCCCTTGTACGCACCGTTCAAGTTCAGCACCCGAAAGCAATGAGACGTTCTTGGTGGGTCCTTGGAATTGGCATTGCATTAGGCGCATTGGCCGGTTGGCTCTATTGGAGCCAGTGGGGCTGCACCACGGGATGCGGAATTACAAGTAGTCCCGTGAACAGTGCCCTGTATGGCGCATTGATGGGTGGCCTACTGGTGAACGTGTTCAAGAACGATAAGAAGTCCTGACATAACAAAATGGAAAACAACAACATGCTACGCACACTTTTCGGAATGGGTCCCAAGGTGGACCTGAAGGAGGTCCTTTCACAGGGTGCCACGATATTGGACGTTCGCTCTACCGCTGAATATGCGGGTGGTCACATCAAGGGATCGATGAACATCCCACTGGACCAACTGGAACAAAAGCTGAGTAAATTGCCAAAGGACAAGGCCATCATCGCGTGTTGCTTGAGCGGGGCACGCAGTGGAAGAGCGGCCGATATCTTAAGATCCAAAGGAATAGAGGCGTATAACGGGGGTGGTTGGTCGAGCTTGAACGCCCTCCTTCGCGGATAATGAACACGCTGCTCCATAACTGGAACTTCGCACGGGGACTCCGGTTGGTGATCTCGTTGGTGTTCCTTGCTGCAGGGGTCTCGAAGGGGGATACCGTCGCCTATGTGGCGGCGGCCTTCTTCGGGATCCAAGCCATCCTGAACGTAGGATGTGGCGGGATGCTCTGTGCGCCAGCCTCGACCAGACCGGAACCGGAAGTGAATGTTACCGCAGTGACCTACGAAGAAGTACACTGAACATGGCAACCACATTCAAAGAGCTGATCAACGGTGACAAACCTGTCTTGGTGGATTTCTCCGCCGAATGGTGCGGCCCGTGCAAGATGATGAAGCCCATCTTGGACGAATTCAAAGGGCAGATCGGTGATCGCGCGGTGGTGATCAAAGTGGATGTGGACAAGAACCAAGCGGCCGCGCAGGCCTATCAAGTGCGCGGCGTGCCTACCCTGGCCATATTCAAGAACGGGAAGATCGTTTGGCGCAAGTCCGGGGTGATGTCGGCGGCGCAACTGGGACAGGCCCTGGAACCCTTCCTATGAAGTTGGCTTCCACGCCGCAGATAGGTGCACCTCCAAGGAACCCCTCGATACCGTAACGCGCCCGTCGCGCTGCAATTGCTGCAGCAACCTGGTGATCACCTCTCGCGGTGAGTTCAGTTCATTCGCGATTTCCTGGTGGGTGGCCTTGATCACATGGCTTCCCGTAGCCTGCACCCGTTTCACGAGGTAGTTCCAGAGCTGTTCATCCAACTTGTGGAAAGCGACCACTTCGATGGTCTCCAACAACTCAGTGAACCGTTGTGCCTGGGTCTCACCAACGTAGTGGCGCCACTCGGGGTGTACCATCCATTCCTCCGCGAAGCGCACTGGGACCATCAACAATTCAGCATCCTCTTCCACTACCGCCATTACACTGCTTGCGCGCTTGCTCACACAACAGGTTAGCGACATGGCGCAGCTTTCGCCGGGCATGATGTGGTAGAGGAATCGCTCACGCCCTTCGCCGTCCTGTGCAAGGATGCGCAAACTGCCCTTCTCCACAATGGGCACATGGGTGATGGGATCACCAACGCGCATCAGTGTGTGACCGGCAGGAAATGACTTTCGCACTACCTCTCGGTCGAATTCGGCGCTTAGGATCGGGTCGGTGAACATGCCGAAAAGTAGAACGGAATTCCCGATGAGTACCTATCCGGCGTGCTTACCGGCAGGCGGAGCTTCAGCGTGGATATGGAAGAAGCCTCTGCGGAAGGTCGGGACATAGGTGCTTGCATAAAGAATACGTTGAGGCGAATTCCACAGCAGAATGGCTGTTCCATGAATGGGATCCCCGATCATCGTACGGCATGGCGACAAAGAAGGTAAAGCGATCCGTAGCACGCAAGACAATTGTTGGGACCGACAAGCCGAAAGCCCCAAGGCGAACCAAGCGAGCTGCTCCATACGGTTCCGTACTGCGCGGTGTTTCGGGTATCGTTGAAGGTGCGCGCCTATCCTCCGCCCCACGGTGAATGCATTGATGACCGCCAGCTACTGGGAGATCGGTCGACGGATCGTTGAGCATGAGCAAGGCGGTAAACGACGTGCTGGTTATGGTGATGAGCTGCTCGATCGCTTGAGCTTTGACCTCAGTGAACGCTTCGGACGCGGGTTCGGGCGGCGCGATCTTTTTCAAATGCGAGCCTTCTATTCGGCATGGCCGAACATTGTGCAGACAGTGTCTGCACAATTTGCGGATGCGTATTTTCGAAGCCATGGCCAAGAAGAATACTAAGCTCCGGGCGAATACGAAAGCTGCGAAGAAGCCTACGGCGGTAAGGAAGTCCACGACGGTGAAGCGAAAGGCCCCAACTAAACGCGCACTACCGTATGGCACTGTGCTGCGCAGCGTATCGGAACTTGTAGAAGGCTCGCGACATGCCACATCACGCGCTGTTAATGTATTGATGACCGCAACCTATTGGGAGATAGGAAGGCGCATTGTCGATCATGAGCAAGGTGGAAAACGCCGGGCCGGCTATGGCGACGAGTTATTGGAACGACTCAGCATGGACCTCAGTGAACGGTTCGGAAGAGGGTTCGGGCAGCGCAACCTTTTTCTGATGCGATCCTTCTTTCAGACCTATCCGAACATTTTGCAGACAGTGTCTGCAAAATTGGAACCGAACTCCGAAAAAGCTACTCGAAAAAAGGGAGAGCGAATTTTGCAGACACTGTCTGCAAAATTGGCCGAAGATCAAGAAACCGCCCGTTTGGCGGCGCTTTCAAAGACATTCCCGCTACCCTGGTCGCACTATGTACGATTACTTACCGTTGAGGATATCAGTGCCCGTTCGTTCTACGAAAAAGAGGCCTTACGCAATGGTTGGACCGTTCGGCAATTGGACCGGCAGGTATCGACCGCCTTCTACGAACGCACCGGTCTTTCGCGCAACAAGCACGATATGCTGGCCAAAGGCGTAAACCAAAAAGGGCACGATGTGGAAAGTGCCATTCGCGATCCGTTCATATTGGAGTTCTTGGACTTGAAGGACGAATACAGCGAGAGCGATCTGGAAGAAGCACTGATCAAACACCTCGAACATTTCCTCTTGGAACTTGGCGGAGATTTCGCATTCGTAGCACGCCAGCGGAACCTTCGGATCGGCAAGGAATGGTACCGTGTGGACCTCGTGTTCTTCCATCGCAAGTTGCGTTGCTTGGTGGTGATCGACCTGAAAGTAGGCCGTTACACACATGCCGATGCTGGGCAGATGAACCTCTACCTCAACTACGCGAGAGAGAACTGGATGAACGAAGAGGAGAACCCACCCGTTGGCTTGGTGCTCTGCACCGAACGCGACGATGCCGTTGCACACTACTCGTTAGGCGGCCTCAACAACCAAGTGATGGCGCGGGAGTATCGCATCGCACTTCCCAAGGAGAGGAAGCTGGAAGCGGCGATCGAAAAAGCGAGGAAGAGAATAGAGGGGCGGGAGCGAAAGGTTGTCCGACCTAATGTTCTGAAGAAAGCACCAACGCGCCGATGAAATTGCGCCCACACTTAGAGATGAAGGCTTGGGCCGAACTGGGTTTGACATTCTTTTTCGTCGCACTTGCATTCTCCGGAGAAGTGAAGGACACGTTCGCTTGGGTATTCTTGGTCGCGATCACCAGTTACTTTGGGTTCACTTCTTATCGGAATTTTCGTGCATCCAAGGTAGTGCGCGATGAAGAACGCGCGCACGAACCACCAACAGATGCCACACCATCTGAGCGAATTGCATACTACGAGCGCTTTCAGAAAGCCAGCTTGATCTTAGCCCCGGTTTCTATGGCCATCCTATTTTTCACTGTAACATACTCCCCACCCATAGAGTCCAAAAGCTTTAAACTCCAATTAATGGCGTACATGTATACAAACTTCGGACCTTGGGTCGCCATTGTATGGATTCCGTCGTTGCTGCTATTCATAGCAGCCGCGTTCCAGTGGAAGATCAATCGAATACGCAGCGGAAAGGAGTAACAGTGTTCTTTAACGCGCAACATTCGAGAAGGCGAAAAAGGGGATCGAAGTGAGATCGAAGCTCACTGTTATTTCACAAACTAAACTGCTGATAGGTGGCTCTGTGCTCCAAGGAGTCGTACCAAAGTCGTAAACGGTCTTGTTGGTCAACACCTCGCACAAACGGCCGGATCATTTTGAGCTTGGACTCATCCCACCATTCAAGATCCCACGAATTCCCCAAACATGGGAACGGGTTCATTCCTGTACTGTCCTGATAAAGCTCAAGATCATTATCTCGAATTATTCTTGCCAACGAAGTCGTATCGCAACGGAATGAGAACATGACCACGTAGTCAATTCCCATATAGTCGGTGTAAGCATAGATCTCATGAGCGTCCGGGACCAATGCAGGTTTGAAATACTCGTGGAACCGCATCTTATTCCTATCCGTATCGGGTGTGTTCGGGTGGCAAGTGAAGAACAGATGATCGGCCATTCGCTCCAATCTATTTTTAGCTTTTTGTTTGGACCATTCAAGTCCTTCCTTGGCAAGCTCCTTGGTGCCACGCACGGCTCGTGTAGCACGATCACAAGATGTCGTTGCCATGAGCAAAGCAAGCAGCGGTAATAGCCCTTTTGGAGGCATCACCCCCCACTCACCATCAAACTCGGATCCACCCACTTGTCGAAGTCTTCGGCGCTAACGTAGCCCAATGCGAGCGCGGCCTGCTTCAGCGTCGTTCCCTCCTTGTGCGCCTTCTTCGCGATCTCCGCGCTCTTGTAGTAACCGATGTGCGTGTTGAGGGCGGTAACGAGCATGAGGGAATTCTCCAGATGCTGCTGTAACACGGGTTTGTTTGGGAGAAGACCTTCGGCACAATGGTCGTTGAAACTGACGCATGCATCGCCCAACAAGTGAGCACTTTGCAGCACGTTGGCTGCTATCACTGGCTTGAACACGTTCAGTTCGAACTGGCCCTGCATGCCGCCGACGCTCACCGCCACATCGTTGCCGATCACTTGTGCGCACACCATGGTGAGGGCTTCGGGCTGTGTGGGATTCACTTTGCCGGGCATGATGGAAGA
>Ga0335394_10001377_pt1 | contig 27320 bp, 23 predicted proteins | sample MAT03_FD_205741 | JGI IMG/M metagenome (GOLD analysis project Ga0335394, IMG submission 205741) | Freshwater microbial communities from Lake Fryxell liftoff mats and glacier meltwater in Antarctica - MAT-03 (spades assembly) (version 2) ...
GAGGCCCGCGCGCTCCGGCCGCTGCAGGCCGCGGCGTGTACCTACCGCATTGCCTTTGGCCCGCGCGCCGGGCAGAAGGTGTTCACGGTGCAAGGCGCGATGCCGCGAGACGCTGGGCACGACCAGGAGCTGTGTGCCGACCATCAGGGCAACAGCGCAGCACGCGGGCGTGCGTTGCGAAGCGCACGAGCGCCAGCGGCTGGAACAACTGTGCCGGACCATTACCCGACCAGCACTGGCCAACGAACAGGTACAGATCAACGCCGCCGGGCAGGTGGTGCTCAAACTCAAGACCGCCTGGCGCGACGGCACCACGCACATCGTGATGAGCCCGCTGGAGTTCATGCAGCGCTTGGCCGCGCTGGTGCCGCGGCCCCGGCTGCAACTGATCCGCTTCCATGGGGCGCTGGCGCCCAATGCCAAGCTGCGCGCGCTGGTGGTGCCCCAGGCGCCCGAGGATGTCATTGGCGCGTCGGAGGTCCCCGCGACCGAGTCAGGCTGCACGCACAGCCGGCCGGCGCGCATCAGCTGGGCTCGGCTGCTCAAGCGGGTGTTTGAGATCGACCTCGAACACTGCCCGAACTGCGGTGGTGAGCTCAAGACCATCGCCGCCATCCTCGAATCGGCGGTAATCGAGCTCAGCTTGACGCATCTGGGATTGCAAAAGCGCGAGGGCTTACCCGATGTCCAGGTGGCTTTCGGGTCAGGCGGCGGGGCTGCGGCTGCCCAGCGTGCGACTGGCCAGCCGAAAACTCCCCGGCAGATCAACCCTGCGCCTTGAAACTTTGGCAATATCCGATTCCGGAATTGCGCGTCAAGTTCAACGTATTCGTCGATGATCTGCGGACCTAGGCGTCGCGCACAGAGGGCAAGGGCAAGGCGGGCGACATACGCCACTACCCTCGCATCAAGAATGGGTGGCAGGTCCAGGTACGGGAGAACTTGGCTCGACGAGATTCACGGCTGACCGTGTTGACCGTGTTGACTAGTCGCTGACTGCGCCCGGCAGCCCGAATTCCTGAATCACATCCGTGGTCGCCCCGCACAGCCGCACCGGCCCATCAACGCGGCGCCAGCACCGCCACCGTGATGCGCGACACGCAGGTCAGTTCGCCCGCATCGTTCGTCAGTTCGATGTGCCAGACATGCGTGGTGCGCCCGCGGTGCACCGGCCGTGTGATGCCGGTGACCCAGCCGCTGGTGGCGCCGCGGATGTGGTTGGCGTTGATGTCCAGCCCCACGGCGCGGTGTCCTTCGGGGCAGGAGTAGGCGGCGCCGCAGGACCCCAGCGTCTCGGCCAGCACCACCGACACGCCGCCGTGCAGCAGGCCGTAAGGCTGCCGGGTACGCGTATCCACCGGGAGGCGGGCACGGATGAAGTCGTCGCCGACCTCCAGGAATTCCATACCCAGATGGGCCGCTACGGTGTCGACGTGGATGGCGGTGAGTTCTTCGACCGAGAGGGGTTTGGTCCAGATGCGCATGCAGGCTCCGAGTGGGTGCAGGCCCGCAGACTGCAAGCCTTGGTGATACGGGAAAGTATCGCACCCGAGTCGCCGCGCCGGCGGTGCGCCAAACGCTGCTTGCGCTAACCTGTGGTCCCATGCATGCCACCGCGTCGCCAACCCGTGTACCCCAGATCCGCCGTTACCAGCAGTGGCTGGCGGCAACCAGGGGCCTGTCCTTTGCCCGTTACGAGGATCTGTGGCGCTGGTCCACCACCGACCTGGATGCCTTCTGGCAGAGCGTCTGGGACTACTTTGCGCTGCAGTCGCCTACGCCGCACAGTGCCGTGCTGGCACACAGCAGCATGCCCGGGGCCCGCTGGTTTCCGGGGGCGCAGGTGAATTATGCGCAGCAGGTGTTCCGCCATGTCGCACCCGCGGATGCGGCGGGCATGCCGGCGTTGCTGTGCCACAACGAGAAAAACCTGGCGACGGGGTTGCCCGAGCAACTGGGGTGGCCGGAGCTGCACCGCCGTGCGGCCTCGATGGCGCTGGCGCTGCAGGGCATGGGCGTGCAGCCGGGCGACCGGGTCGCCGCCTACCTGCCCAATGGATCCCAGTCGGTGGTCGCCTTTCTGGCCTGCGCCAGCATCGGTGCGGTGTGGAGCATCTGCGCGCCCGACATGGGCGCGAACGCGGTGCTCGACCGCTTTCGCCAGATCGAGCCCCGGGTGCTGATCGCCTGCGATGGCATCACCTACGCCGGGCGCGACCAGCCCCGGCTGGCCGTGGTGGCCGAGTTGCGTGCCGCGCTGCCGACGGTGACCCATCTGCTGGTGCACGACAACCTGGGCACGCTGGCGCAGGCGCGCGCCGCGGGCTTTGATGGCATCGACCTGGCCGAAACGCAGGGCCGCGACGATGCGCAGACGCAGGCCTTCGCGCCACTCTGGCTGCCGTTCGACCATCCGCTGTGGATCGTGTATTCCAGCGGTACCACCGGCCTGCCCAAGCCGATCGTGCATGGCCACGGCGGTGTGTTGCTCGTGCACCTGGCGCTGCTGACCCTGCACAACGATGTCGGAGGCAGTTATGCACCCGAGAGTCGCGGCGAGCGTTTCCATTGGTACAGCTCGACCGGCTGGATCATGTGGAACTGCCAGGTGGGTGGCTTGCTGGGCGGCACCACCTGCTGCATCTTTGACGGAAATCCGTCCGGGCCGACGGTCGATGCCGATGGCCAGCGCATTGCGCCGGACTGGACCACGCTGTGGCGTTTTTCGTCCGCGCTGGGCGTCAGCTTTTTCGGCGCCGGCGCGGCCTTTTTTGCCAACTGTCAGAAGGCTGGCATTGACCTGGCTGCCTGCGGCGACCTGTCGCAGGTGCGCGCACTGGGCACCACCGGCTCGCCCCTGGGTGCCGACACCCAGGCCTGGGGTACCGAGCAGTTCGCGCGCCTCGGGCAGGACGGCATCTGGTGGTGCAACATGTCGGGTGGCACCGACTTCGCAGGCGCCTTCATCGGCGGCAACCGCGAGCTGCCGTTGGTGCCCGGCGAGATGCAATGCCGTCTGCTGGGCTGCGCGGTGGAGTCCTGGAACGCGCACGGCGAGCCGGTGGTCGACGCGGTGGGCGAACTCGTCTGCACCGCGCCGATTCCGTCCATGCCGCTGTATTTCTGGGGCGACAGTGGCCGTGCACGGTATCTGTCGAGCTACTTCGATATGTACCCCGGCGTCTGGCGCCATGGCGACTGGCTGCGGATCCTTCCCGGCGGTGGCTGCATCATCTACGGCCGCTCCGACGCCACCATCAACCGCCACGGCCTGCGCATGGGCACCAGCGAGCTCTACAACGCGGTCGAGGCCTTGCCGGAAGTGCTCGATTCGATGGTCGTGGACCTGGAGTACCTCGGGCGCCCAAGCTACATGCCGCTGTTTGTTGTGCTGCGCAAGGGCGCGGTGCTTGACGATGCGCTGCAGGGGCGGCTGAAGCAGGCGATCCGCGTGGCTTTGTCGCCGCGCTTCGTGCCCGACGCCATTTTTCTGGTGGAGGAGATCCCGCGCACCCTGTCGGGCAAGAAGCAGGAGCTGCCAATCAAGAAACTGCTGCTGGGCCAGCCGATCGACCAGGTGGTCAACCGTGAGGCGATGGCCAATCCGCAGTGCCTGGGCTGGTACGAGGCCTTCGCACGGTCGCGCCTGGCAGGTGCGTCAGAGCCGTGAGCTGGGCGCCGACGAGGCGTCTGTCTTGTGCATCGTGATCAGGCTCATGAGCGCGGTCACCACTTCGGGTTTGAACCCGACCCGGGTGTTGCCATGGCCGTCACCCCCGCTCAGGACGAGTTTTTGCATGTACTCGTCACAGTCGCGGGAGCCCCAGAACAACCGGATGGCCTGCCCGATACGGGCATGGTGCTTGTCAATCACCGAAATGGCCATGTCGATGCCCACCTGCCGCGGCAGCTCATGCAGCGGCATGGGGCGCGTGGACAGATTTTCTTCCTCCCACTGGATCGGTGGAAAACCGACTTGCTGGGGGGGCTTTTTGGTCACCATCGTGCGTCTCCGTCAGAGTGTGCGCTGACAGAGCGCATTATCGGCGCAGTCGGCACCGGGTGGGCCAACGGCCGTGTCCGTGATCACGACGTACCCGCACCCGCTGGGCGCGCAGCTTCCACCAGCCACCGCGTCAACTGCGCCAGGGCGTCGGTGCTCTGCTGACGCTCCGGCAGCACCAGGTAATAGGCGCGGTCACCGTGGGCGATGGTCTTGCAGGCCTCGACCAGCACGCCGCGGGCGAGCTCTTCCTCGACCAGCAGGTGTGGTACCAATGCGACCCCCATGCCACTGATGGCGGCGGCGGCAGTCATCGAGAACAGCTCGTAGCGCGGGCCGGCCAATGCCAGTGGTGCGGCCACCGCTGCGCTGTCGAACCATTGTTGCCAGGCCAGCGGACGGGTGCTTTGCTGCAGCAGCGGCAACCCTGCCAGCGCCAGTGGCGACACTGCGCGTGCCCGTGGCAACAACCCGGGCGCACACACCGGCACCAGCGCTTCGGGCATCAGGCGAACCGAGCGCGTACCGGCCCAGTTGGCCACCTGTTGCGCGGTGCCGGCATACAGCGCGGCGTCAAACCCGGTATCGGCAAACAGGAAGGGCCGGGTGCGGGTCTCGATATGGACCACGATGCCCGGGTGCAAGGCTGACAGCGCCGGCAGGCGCGGCACCAGCCAGCGCGTGGCGAAGGTCGGCACCGCCGCCAGCGTGATCGCCCGGCCCTCGCCCGGCCCGGACATCAGCTCGAGCGTGTCGCGCTCCAGCGCCTGCAAGCGCTGGCGCACCTGGCATGCGTAGGCCGCCCCCCGCTCCGTCAACGCGACGCCATGGCGGGTGCGCTGGAACAACGGCTGGCCGAGCTGCAACTCCAGGGCCGCGATCTGGCGCGACACCGCGCTTTGGGTCAATGCCAGCTCCTGCGCCGCGCGCGTATAGCTCTCGTGGCGCGCAGCCGCCTCGAAGCACACCAGCGTGTGGGTGGCGGGTATGCGGCGTCGCATGGCGGTTGGCGCTTGGGTCGGGTGTCACTGCCCGGGGAGGGCGACTGCGGGCTTGCCGCGCGGTGTGCGCAGATGGGCAATGCCGCGCTGTTCGGCGAAGCGTGAGGCCACCTCCCACAGGTGATCGCCGAAATAGAAGGGTTCGAAGGTGGGTGCGCCGGGTAAGGGCAAGGGTGCGATCACCGCGTCGACACTGGCCTCGAAGAAGAATGGAATCGAAAAGCGTTCCCGCCCGGTACCCAGCACGCGGTGGGTCGTGGCGCGGATGGCACCGCCGGTCCAGAGTTCCAGCACCTTGCCGAAGTTCACGGCCAGGCTTCCCTCCACGGGTGGGACATCGACCCAGCTGCCATCCAGGTGCTGCGCCTGCAGGCCCTCGACGCCATCCTGCGCCAGCAGCGTGATGAAGCCGGAGTCGACGTGCGCGCGCGCCAGCAGATAGCGCCGCAGGCCCTGGTGCGTGGCCCAGGCCTCTTCGGGTGGCACGCCGTCCAGGGAGCCGTCCGGGCGCACCGGGTAGCGCAGCAGACGCAGAGTGGACACACCGGGGTCGAAGGCCGCATCGAAATGGTCCTCCGGCAGGCCCAGGCCGCGGGCAATGGCGTGCATCAGTTGCAGTGCCAGCCGGGACATCGCGAGGTAGTAGGCGCTTGCCTGGGCACGCCAGCCCGGCAGGGCGGACTCGGGCGGCAAGGGTGTAGCTTCGCGCAGCGGGTCGCGGGTGTCCACCACGCGGTCTCCGTGGGCGAGGTCTGGCCCCATGTCGATGCCTTCCTTGTAGGTGGCCAGACCCGTCTGTACCGGAAACCAGCCGCGGTACACGTTGGGCCGCGCCGGGTCGAAGTTCCAGCGCCAGAGCTGTCGGATCTCTGCCTGCGGCAGCGCAAAGATGCGCAGCAGCGCGCGCCGCGCGGGTGCGTCCAGCACCGCCCACGCGGGGAGGCCCGTGACCACCAGCATGCCTTCGCTGCGGGCTGCCTGCAGGATGGCGCGGTCCGTCGCTTCCCGCGGCGCCGGGTCTGTGCCAAACAAGGCGCCGATGTCGACGCGGGGGATCGGGTGTTGCAGCATGCGTTGCTCTCCTGGGGGGCGGGTGGCGCCAATCCCGCGGTGGGATGGTGCCCAGATATGTTATCTCAGCATATCTGGATGAGAAAGCATTGCTTGTCGTGCGCAGGGCGGCCCACTACCATGAAGGTTGTGGTGGTGTGTTCGACACCATGCCTTGCGTTCATAACCCGGAGATTTTTCATGGCCCACGCCGCTTTCAACTGGCAAGACCCCTTTTTGCTCAACGACCAGTTGAGCGACGACGAACGCATGGTGCGCGATGCCGCCGCCGCCTATTGCCAGCGACAGTTGCAGCCGCGGGTCACCCAGGCATTCCGGGATGGAACGACCGACCCGGCCATCTTCCGCGAGATGGGCGAACTCGGGCTGCTCGGGCCGACCATTCCCGAGGCCTATGGCGGCCCGGGCCTGAATTACGTGGCCTATGGCCTGATCGCGCGCGAAGTGGAGCGTGTCGACTCAGGCTACCGTTCGATGATGAGCGTCCAGAGCTCTCTGGTCATGCTGCCGATCTTCGAGTTTGGCACTGAGGCGCAGCGCCAGAAGTACCTGCCGCGCCTGGCGACCGGCGAGTGGATCGGCTGCTTCGGCCTGACCGAGCCCGACCATGGGTCCGACCCCGGATCGATGGCCACCCGCGCGCGCAAAGTGCCGGGCGGCTACCAACTCACGGGCTCGAAGATGTGGATCTCCAACAGCCCGATGGCCGATGTGTTCGTGGTCTGGGCCAAGGAGGTGTCCGAGGGCGCTCAGGTGGGGCCGATCCGCGGTTTCGTGCTCGAGAAGGGCATGGCCGGGCTGAGCGCCCCGCCGATCCACGGCAAGGTCGGACTGCGCGCATCGGTCACCGGCGAGATCGTCATGGACGGTGTGTTTTGCCCTGAAGAAAATGCCTTCCCGGAAGTGCAGGGCCTCAAGGGCCCGTTCACCTGCCTCAACTCCGCGCGTTACGGCATTGCCTGGGGCGCCCTGGGCGCGGCCGAGGATTGCTGGCTGCGCTCGCGCCAGTACACGCTGGACCGCAAGCAGTTCGGCCGCCCGCTGGCCGCCAACCAGCTGATCCAGAAAAAGCTGGCCGACATGCAGACCGAGATTGCGCTGGGCCTGCAGGGCTGCCTGCGGCTGGGCCGCATGAAGGACGAGGGCACGGCATCGGTCGAGATCACCTCGATCCTCAAGCGCAACTCCTGCGGCAAGGCGCTGGACATCGCCCGGCTCGCGCGCGACATGATGGGGGGCAATGGCATCTCTGACGAATTCGGGGTCGCACGGCACCTGGTGAACCTGGAGGTGGTGAACACCTACGAGGGCACACACGACATCCATGCGTTGATCCTGGGGCGCGCGCAGACGGGGATTGCGGCGTTTGCGAACTAGGCTGTTTTGCGATCTATGGGGTCCTGACGGTGGCGTTGGCGCGCGTCGCGGCAGGCGGTACCCGGTGGGGGCTTGCGTCGGCGGGTCGGGCGCTGGACGCGCCGACGGACCTGCGGTGCTCGATGGTTGGGGTGCGAGGGCTTTTTTCCGGATCCTGGGTCTTCTGAAACTTCTGGAGTCACTGCGATGAGCAATCCTTCCACCGCTGGCGCACTGTCCCATCTCAAGGTTCTGGACTTGTCGCGGGTGCTGGCGGGGCCCTGGTGCACGCAGATGTTGGCGGACCTGGGTGCCGATGTGATCAAGGTCGAGCGGCCTGGCGAAGGTGACGACACGCGCCACTGGGGGCCACCCTACCTGCAGGACGGTGCAGGCCACGACACCGATCAGGCGAGCTATTTCACCTGCACCAACCGCAACAAGCGGGCGATCACGCTGAACCTGGCCGACCCGCAGGGCCAGGCGCTGGTGCGTCAATTGGCGCTGCGTAGCGATATCCTGGTCGAGAACTTCAAGGTGGGCGGGCTGGCCGCCTATGGGCTGGACTACGCCAGCCTGAAGGCACTCAACCCGCGCCTGATCTATTGCTCGATCACCGGCTTCGGGCAGACCGGCCCGTATGCCGAGCGCGCCGGCTACGACCTGATGATCCAGGCGATGAGCGGCATGATGAGCATCACCGGGCGCGCCGACGCTGTGCCCGGTGGCGGGCCACAAAGGGTGGGCGTGGCCTTGACCGATCTTTTTACCGGCACCTTTGCCACGAGCGCGATTCTGGCGGCCCTCGAGGTGCGCAACCGCTCCGGGGCCGGCCAGCACATCGACATGGCGCTGCTCGATGTGGGCATGGCGATCCTGGCCAACCAGGGCAGCGGCTTCCTGAACACCGGCAAAGTGCCGCAGCGCCAGGGCAACAGCCACCCGAGCCTGGTGCCCTACCAGGACTTCCCCACACAGGACGGCTCGATGTTGCTGGCGATCGGCAACGACGGACAGTTCAGCCGCTTCTGCCTGGCGGCTGGCAAGCCGGAGTGGAGCCAGGACCCGCGTTTCAAGGGCATGGCCGGTCGCGTGCGGAACCGCGAGGCCCTCGTGGCCGGCATGGAAGAAGTCACCCGCACGCGGACCACCGCGCAGTGGATCGCCTTGCTGGAAGACAAGGCCGTGCCCTGCGGGCCGATCAACCACATTGGCCAGGCCTTTGCCGACCCGCAGGTGCAGGCACGCGGCCTGGCTGTGAGCCAGCCGCGCGCGCCGCATCTGGTGGCAAAGGACGGCATCGCCGACGTGCGCAGCGTGGCCAGCCCGATGCGTCTGGTCGATACACCGCCAGTGCTGCGCCGCCCGCCGCCGGCACTCGGCGAGCATACCGACGAAGTGCTGGCAGAGCTGGGGCTCGATGCCGCTGCGGTGGCTGCCCTGCGTACGTCCGGGGTTGTTTGAGCGTGCGCTAACTTTCGTCCTTGCGCAGGCGGGAGGGTGTTTTTTGGTAGGCCTGCAGAAAGCTCCGCGCGAAGTGTGAGCGGCTGACGAAGCCGCACTCCAGCGCGATCTGGCTGATCGGTGTCGGCGACGTGCGCAGTAGCTGATGGGCGTGCGCCAGCCGCAGCTGTAACGCAAAACCAGCCGGGCTGGTGCCGAGCTCGGCCTTGAACAGGCGTTCGAGCTGCCGTGAGCCCAGGCCCACATGCTGGGCCACGAACTCCGGTGACAGCGGGTTGGCCAGGTTGCGCTCGATCAGCAGCATCGCCTTGCGCACCCGGCGCTCGCGGGTGGGGCGGGTCACAAGCGGTTGCGGTTGCGGTGCCATCGGCGGCAGCGGCGCTTGCTCGATCATGATGCGCAGCGCCTTGGTGGCACGCGCCGTCCCGCAGTGGCGGGCCACCAGATGCGAGGCCAGGTGCACGACGCTCGTGCCGCCAGCGCAGGTCAGGCGGTCCTGGTCGATGATGAACAGCTCGTCCGAGCTGGCCTGTACCTGCGGAAAACGCGCCTCGAACTCGGCGTAATGGAACCAGCTGACACAGCAGCGTCGGCCTTGCAGCAGCCCGAGACGGGCCAGCACGAAGCTGCCGGTACATACACCGATCAGGGGCACCCGGTGGCGGGCCGCGAGTCGCAGGTAGTCCAGCATCGGCTCAGGCATGGCGGGCCCGTCCAGCAGGCCGCCGACCACCACCACATAGTCGTGGCTTCGCGGGTCATCGAGCTCAGCAGTCGGCAGCAGCTCCACACCGCAGCTCGAGCGTATCGGCCGCATGTTGTGGCTGGGCACCGCCCACTGGCACGCGATCGGCCGGCTGCGGTCGCCGTCGTCCGCCGCCAGCCGCAGCGTGTCGACAAAGGCCGAGAACGCCAGCAGCGTGAACTGCGGTGCCAGCACGAAGGCCACCCGCAGCGGCGCCGGCGGGCGGGTGAACGCAGGCGCCGCAGCGCCCGGCATCGCGGCAGCGCGCGGTTTCTGGCGGTTCATGGGCACAGCTTCCGACGCATGGCCGCGGAGCTTACCCCATGCAAGCACGTACCGGGCCCAGACCTCGGTGGCATTCAGCCTGGCGTTGCTGGTCGAGGGTTTCTGTGCGCTTCGCATCGGGCGCTGGATCGACCACGGCCATGAGCGCCGGGTGATGACCGGCGGCTCGCTGCTGGTGGGCAGTTGCCTGCTGCTGCACGGTTTTATCAGCAGCCCGTGGCCGTTTTACGTCCTCTGGGCACTGCTCGGCGCGGGCTTGTTACCCTGCGACCATGTGGCCAGCCTGAACGGCGCTCTGGGCGTGCCGGCGGCCCTGGCGCGTGCCGCAGCGCCCCTGCTGCTGGGCCTGATGTGGAGCCGCAAGGCCGGTTCTGGTGCCGGCCTGGCCCTGCTGCTGGGCCAGCGTCGTCCGGTTCAGGCCGCTGGACTGGGTATGCTGGCAGGCGCCAAGGGTCGCACGCAGTGCGCCGTTGATATCGGGGCGCAGTGTGTCAGGCCGTGGCGCGTATCGGCAAGACCCAGTTCGCCCGTGGGAAGTGGCAGGTGTAGCCGTCGGGCAGGCGTTCCAGGTAGTCCTGATGTTCCGGCTCGGCCTGCCAGAAGTCGCCCGCCGGGGCCAGCTCCGTGACCACCGGGCCTGGCCACAGGCCCGAAGCGTTGACATCGGCGATGGTGTCTAGGGCGACCTGTTTCTGCGCATCGGACAAGTAATAGATGGCCGAGCGGTAGGCCGTGCCCCGGTCGTTGCCCTGGCGGTTGCGGGTGCTGGGGTCGTGGATCTGGAAAAAGAATTCCAGCACCTTGCGGTAGCTGAGCTGGGCCGGATCGAAAAAGATCTCGATCCCCTCGGCGTGGGTGCCGTGGTGCCGGTAGGTGGCCTGGGGCACATCGCCGCCGGTGTAGCCAACCCGCGTACGCTGCACGCCGGAGATCTTGCGGATCAGGTCCTGCATGCCCCAAAAACATCCTCCTGCCAGGACGGCGCGTTCCAGTGTTGCCATGGTGATCTAGCTCCTTGAAATAGGGTGAGCGGCTTGCAGGAACTGCCCAGGAAGCCTTGGGAGAAGTGTCGCGTAAATCGGCTCCGCGCGGTGACTGCCCCGGCAGAGAGCCGCAGTCGCGCCGGTGAATCCCTGCCAGCGGGCAGAGGCACCAGGTCAGCCGAAGCGGCGGATGCCTGTCACCGGGTCGTCGTGCCGCGCGGTGCCTGCCGCGGTTTCGGCCACCGGTATGGCGGCCCCGGTACGCGCAAACAGCGGCAATGTTCCCAGGGGCGCGGGCACGGTAGGCGTGCTGCCGGCCTCGAAACGCTGGCCGTTGGCAAAGTCGTACCAAGCCTCCGGTCCGTGGGGCAGGTAAACCCTGCGGCTGGTGGCGCCTTCCTCCACCACCGGTGCCACCAGCAGTGCATCGCCGAGCATGAAGTCGTCGCAGTCTGTGAAACACGCCTCGTCATCGGGAAAGTCATAGAAGGTCGGACGGATGATCGGCTGGTGCCGCTGGTGGGCCTGCTCGAACAAGGACCACAGGTAGGGCATCAGCAGGTAGCGCAGGCGGATGGCCGCCGCCACGTGCGGCGTGACCGCCGGATGCAGCCAGGGCACGTTGGTGGTGCCGTCGGCTTTCCAGGAGTTCATGACCATGCGCGGATTCAGGCAGCAGGCCTGGACCCAGCGTACGAACAGTTCCGGGCCGGGCGAGGGGCCGGCAAATCCGCCGACGTCGTGCCCGATGTTGAACATGCCCGACAGGCTCATCTGCAGCCCGGTGCGCAGGTTCCAGCGCACGGTGTCCCAGCTGGTGGTGTTGTCGCCGGTCCAGGTCTGGGCGTAGCGCTGCAGGCCGGGCGGGCCGCCCCGTGTGACCGAGTACACCGGTGCGCGGGCGTCGCCAGAGTGCGCACGCTGCGCCTCGACACTGGCGCGGGTCATGAGCAGGCCGTGCAGCGGGCGCGTGCGGTGCATGGGCAGTGCCTCGCCGAAACCGTGGCAACGTGCGTCGTCGTCCATGACCGCGTATTCGTTGTTGTCGTTCCAGCCGACGTCGATACCGAAGTCCAGCACCTGGGCCTTCAGGCTGTTCTGCCACCAGGCCACGACTGCGGGGTGGGTAAAGTCCAGATGCGAGCCCACGCCGTCCCAGAATTGCTCGATCACCGGCTGGCCACTGTGCACATCGTGGATGAAGCCACCCTGAGCGCGCACCGCGTCGAACGCCGGATGGTCATCCAGCAGGCAGGGCTTGATATTGGCCACCACGTGCATGCCGCTGCGGTGAAAACGCGCATTGAGTGTCTTCGGATCCGGGAACTTGCTGTTGTTCCAGGTGAACACATGGCGCCGCTTGCCGCGCGATGAGTAACCCGAACCATAGTGGAAGCTGGAGCACGGAATGCCCTCGGTCCCGATGCGCGAGATGAAGTGGTCGAGTTGCTGCTGGGCGTCGGGGGCGTCGGCCAGACCCATGGCCGTTTGCGCATAACCGAGCGACCAGCGCGGGGGCAGTTGTGTGCCGCCAATCAGGCGCACGAACTGCGCGATCACCTCTGCCGGCGTTGCGCCGGACATCAGGTAGTAGTCGAGATCGCCGTCGTCGACTTCGACATAACGGAACAGGTCGTGGTAGTTGTCGTGCTCGCAGCCAAGGTCGAAGGTGCAAGCGCACAAGGTGTCGTAGTAGATGCCGTACCAGGCCCCGGTGGGCGCGCGCGACAGCACGAAGGGCCAGTGCTTGTACAGCGGATCGCCCTGTTTCGGGTCGTAGCCAAGCGAGTCGAGCGCCAGGGTGCGCAGTCGGCGGCCGTGCAGGTTCAGCGGCCCGGTCTTGTCGCCCAGGCCGTAGTAGCGCTCAGCACGGTCGCGCTGCAGGTAGTGGCGAACCGCACCCGTGCGCTTGCTGGTGAAATACGCCGAGGTGCCGCGGTCATGCACCAGTGGCCGCCCCCGGTCATCGGCCCACGACAGCATCAGCGGCTCGGGCCGCAGCGTCATCGACAGGCTGCCGGTATTCAGCGTGATCTGCTCCGGGGTCTGCGTGAGCTGCGCCGCAGGGCAGCCAAAGCCATCGAGCGCATCGCGCGGCCTGCCCTGCCAGGCAACATCCCGCCCGGCTTGGGGCGCAATTGCCCAGGTACGGGTTTCCTTGTAACCCGCTGCAGGGCGGTAGCGCACCCGCATCAGGGTTGGTTCGAGCACCTGCACCTGGAACACGGCACCATCGGGCAGTTCCAGGTCGATACCATGCGCGTCGGCATGGGCCAGCCGTGCGCTGGCAAGCACCTTCACAAGCGCAGACCCTGGGCATCGAAGCAATGCACGTGTTCGCGTGGCATGGCCACCTGCACGTTGTCGCCGCCCGTGATGCGGGTCTGGCCGTTGATGACCATCTCGAACGGTGTGTCCTGGCCCACCTTGCCATGCAGCAGGCTGGTCGAACCGAGCTGCTCGACCTGCGACACATGCATCGCGATCGGGCCATCGGCAGCGATCTGGGCATGCTCCGGGCGCAGGCCGACGGTGTGGGTGCCGGCTGGTACCACGGCATGGGCGCCTTGGCTGACATCGGGTGGCAGCAACGCGATCGGCAGGAAGTTCATGCGCGGGCTTCCGATGAACCCGGCCACAAAGGTGTTGACCGGGTGGTTGTACAGGTCCAGTGGGGCCCCGACCTGCTCCACCCGGCCGCCGCGCAGCACGACGATCTTGTCGGCCATGGTCATGGCTTCGACCTGGTCGTGCGTGACGTAGACCATGGTCGCCTTGAGCCGGGCATGCAGGTCGCGGATCTCGGCGCGCATGGAGACGCGCAACTCGGCGTCCAGGTTGGACAGGGGCTCGTCGAACAGGAACAGTCTGGGTTCGCGCACGATCGCGCGGCCAATGGCGACGCGCTGGCGCTGGCCGCCCGACAGTTGTGTAGGCTTGCGCTGCAATAGATCGCCCAGGCGCAGCAGCGTGGCAGCGGAAGTCACCTTGGCCTCGATCTGCGGCTGGGGCACGCGGATGTTTTCCAGGCCGAAGGCCATGTTGTCGTAGACCGTCATGTGCGGGTACAGCGCATACGACTGGAACACCATGGCGCAGCCGCGGTCGGCCGCCGACACCGTGTTCACGCTCTGACCGTCGATGCGTATCTCGCCTGCCGTCGGCGATTCGAGCCCGGCGATCACGCGCAGCAGCGTGGATTTGCCACAGCCCGAGGGACCCACGAACACGACGAATTCGCCGTCGTTCACGGACAGGTCGATGCCGTGCAGGATGGTGGTCTTGTCAAAACTCTTGACGATGCGGTGGAGATCTAGTGTGGCCACGGTGGGGTCCTAACGTGTCCTGGCAATCGGAGCGGTCACTTCACGCCAGCGCCGGCAATGCCGGTGGTGATGTACTTCTGCAGGAAGGCAAACACCAGCGTGATCGGGATCAGCGTGATCACGGTCATCGCCAGCAGGTAGTGCCACTGGGTGTTGAGCTCGCCCTGGAACGAGTTCAGGGCGAGTTGCAGCGTGAAGTACTCGGACTTGGAGAGCACGATCAGTGGCAGCAGGAAGTCGTTCCAGCGCCACATCACCGAAAAGATGGCCAGCACGGCCAGCGCTGGCGCGGCCAGCGGCAGGATGATCTTCCAGTAGATGCGCCACTCGCTGGCGTGGTCCATGCGCGCGGCTTCGAGCAACTCGTCGGGGATGGTCAGCATGTACTGGCGTAGCAGGAACACGCCGGTGGGCGTGGCAATGGCCGGCAGGATCACGCCCCACAGGCTGTTGAGCAGGCCCACGGTATTGATCACCAGGAATACCGGCACCAGGATGATGGTGGGCGGAATCATCAGCGTGGCGATGATCAGCAGAAATACCGCTTTCTGGCCGCGAAACTGGTACTTGGACAGCGCAAACGCCGCCATCGAATTGATCAGCAGCGTGAGCAGCGTGGCCACCACGGTGATGAAGACGCTGTTCCACAGGTAGCGGCCGAAGCTGAACTTGGCAAACAGGTCGGTGTAGTTGCTGCTGGCGAACTGCAACTCGTTGATCGGCTTGCGGTCGTTGATGTTGACCTGGATCTGCGTGTCGGGCTGTGCTGGGTCGACCATGGTGGCCATGATGCCGATGCGCCGAACCTGCGCCATCTCGCGCAGCTGGCCGTTCTCCATCTTCGTCAGGAACAGGGGCAGCGGTTTCTCGTGGCCTGTGACCGCAACCGACTTCTGGCTGTAGGGCAGGAAGGTCGGCGGAAACTGGCTGATCGCGCTCTCGGTCTTGAACGAGGACATCACCAGCCACAAGATCGGCGCGAACATCGTGAACAGGCCCACGACCAGGTAGCCGTAGCTGAGCCAGTCGGTCCAGTCGAGCCGGCCACGCCCGTGGGTGCGGGTCAGGAACTTCACCACAGCCATGTCAGCGCGCCCGCTTTCCGGCTTCGCTGGCCCGGGTCAGGCGCAGTTGCACCACGGTCAGCAGCATCAGGCCGAACGCCAGCACCAGCGACGCGGCAGCGGCCAGGCCATACAGGTGGATCTGCTCGGCGAAACCGGTCTGGTAGATGAACTGCACGATGAAGGTGGTGGCCGAGCCCGGCCCGCCACCGGTAAGCACGAACACTTCATCGAATATCTGCACCGCGCGGATCATCGCCAGCACCAGCACCACGATCAGGTTGGGCATCAGCAAAGGGAGCGTGATGCGGCGCAGCGTGCGCCAGGGCGATGCGGCGTCCATCTCGGCGGCCTCGTACATGTCCTTGGGGATGGCCTGCAGGCCGGCCAGCAGGATCAGCGTGTAAAAACCCATGTGGGCCCAGATCGACACGAACACGGTCCAGAAAAAGGCCCAGCTCGCGTCGGTCAACCAGCCGACCGGCGCCGAGCCCATCGCCACCATGCCGGCGTTGAACACGCCCTGGCTCTGCAGCAGCCATTTCCAGATCAACGCGACCACCACCGGCGACAGCAGCACCGGGTAGAAGAAGACACCACGCCAGAAGCCGCGCCCGATGATCTTGCGGTTGAGCACCAGCGCCGTCACCAGCGACAACAGCACCATCAGCACCACCTGGATCAGGCTGAACTTGATGGTGTTGTAGATGGCGCGCCAGAACACGTCCTTGCGGCAGGTCTGAATATCGAAATAGTCGCGACATTCGAACAGGATGCCAAAGTTCTCGGTGCCTGTGAAAGGGCGATCGAGTGGCATCAGCTTGACCCCGCCGGTTGCGGCGTAGATGAAGTTGATGATGATCGGCAAGAAAGTGAACAGGCCGAACACGATCAGGTTCGGCGCCACGAACAACCAGCCGATCCGGGAAACGCCCAGCAGGCGTTGCCCGAGCCGGAACAGCGGCTCGAACAGGTTGAAGAACAACCCGAGGAGACGCGTGAGCAGCGGCAAGGCGAAGTCTTACTTCTGGGCCTGCTTGACCGCGTCGGCCATGTCGGTGGCGATCTTGGTCATGGCTTCGTCGGTGCTCATCTCGCCTACGATCGCCTGCGTGACCCGGGCCACCGTGGGCAGCATCATCGCGCGATTGAACCTATAGCCCTGAAACTGGAAAGCGGCTGGCGCCAGGTTGGCGACGCCGCCACTGAAAGTGCCGAGTGCAGCGCGCGCCGCCGGTGTGGCGGTCGGGTAAGTCACGCCCTTTTTGGCCAAGCCTGCGTGGGCCGGGATGTTCTCGGTCCGGGCCGTGAACTCGGCGTAGTTGGCTTCCTGGGCCAGGAAGTCGAGGAACATGCCGACTTCCTTGGGCGACTTGGTGGTTTTCAGGGCCACCCAGGCGGCGCCACCGGGAATGCCGGTGCAGGCCGCCGGGCCGCAGGGGTTGGGCACCGCGACCCAGTCGAAGGCATTACCGATGTCCTTTTGCAGGCGGTTGATCTGCCATGAGCCCGACAACACCATCGCCACCCGGCCGTTCTTGAATTCGCCGATCGAGTCGGCATAGGTGGAGCCACCGGAGCCGCCCCACACTTCCTTGAGCATGGCGCCGTCCTTGTGCCAGCCGACGAACTTGTTGACGGCCATCTTGTAGCCGTCGTCGATGACCAGTTCGCCCTTGGCGTCAAAGATCTTGGCGCCATAACTGATGGCGGGGCCGGCAAAGCGGTGGCCGGAGCGGTCCCAGGCCAGGGCGGCCTGGGTCTGGGTAGCCTTGGACACCTTGCGCGTCGCCTCGACCCACTCGTCCCAGGTGGCTTTCGGGCCGGGCATCGGCACCTTCGCCTGGTCGAACAGCGTCTTGTTGACGTAGGGCCCGGTCATGGTCAGCTGCGACATGAAACCGTAGATGCCCTTGTCGGTGGCGCTCGGGCGCAGCCAGGGCAAGGTGCTGCCGAAATTGGCTTCCCAGTAGGCGCGGTCCTTCACGTGGGCGCTGATGTCCAGGTAATGCTTGGACAGGCCGCCGAGGTCGGTCACACGGGCGATGTCGGGGCCCTGGCCAGCAGCCAGTTGCACCGGCAGCTGCTCGACGATGGTCTTGTAAGGCACCACGTCCAGGATCACCTTGGTTCCCGGGTTGGCGGCTTCAAATTTCCGGGCCAGCTCGGCGGTGACATTGCACTCGATACCGTCTTGGTAGCACATCACGCGGATGTCAGCCGCTTGCGCCGCCAGGGGTGCAGCCAGCATGGCTGCGGCAATCGCGGACAGGCCGAATCCATTAACACGAGTTACCATGATCAGTTCCTTCACGAGGGGGTTGGTTTGCCGTGCATCGTAGGGCAAAGGGCGTGATTTCCTCCTATGGTTTCTACGGATCAATTCATATGAATGACTTGCATGTCATGTCGATGTCCGAGTCCCCCGCGGCACTGCCTGCCTTGCTGGTGGGCCAGGATGGCCGGCCTGTCACTGTGCTGTCACAGTGGCCGGCGCGCCGCGACGAACTCCACCGCCTGAGCATCCCCCTGGCCTATGGCCGCTGGCCTGCCATACCCCGGGTGACTGGCTGCACGCTGCTGCATCTGGCAACCGTGCGCACACTCGGCGATGCGCGGCTGTGGACCTGCCGCGTGACGGCCGATGGCGCGCATGCCTTTTTGATGCGGCTGTTCGCGCCCGCGGGCGCTGGACCGTTTCCGGTGGTCCTGCATGGCGATGGCTGCTGGCAGTACGCCAGCGACACGGTGATTGCCGAACTGCTGCACCGGAGTTATGCGTTTGCCCAGTTCAACCGGGTCGAGGTCGCGCCCGACATGCCCGGCCCTGGGCAGCCGGTGGCGGCGCTGGCGGCCTGGGCCTGGGCCTACCACCGTGCGGTCGACGCCGTGCTGCAGTTCGATCTGGTCGATGCGACACGGATCGCCGTGGTCGGGCATTCGCGCGGCGGCAAGGCTGCCCTGCTGGCCGGTGCCACGGATGCACGCATTGCCCTCACCAGCGCCAACAATTCGGGCGCGGGCGGCGCCGGCTGTTGGCGCTGGCGCGGCCCGGGTGCCGAATCGCTGGCCAACATCACGCAGTCGTTTCCCTATTGGTTCGGCCCCGACCTGGCGGCCTGGGCCGCACGCGAGCACGCGTTGCCGTTCGACCAGCACTTCCTCAAGGCGCTGGTGGCGCCCCGTGCGCTGCTCACCACCGAGGCGCTGGACGACCACTGGGCCAACCCGTTGGGCACCTGGCATACGCATCAGGCCGCGCGGGAGGTGTACACCTGGCTGGGGGCGCCGCAGCAACTGGCGATCCGGTACCGCCCGGGCGGTCACGCCCATGCCCCGGCCGACTGGACTGCCCTGCTGGATTTCGCGGACCATGTGTTTCACGGGGCGCCGCGGCCCACCGGCCTGGATGTGCCGCCACTAGGAGTGGCCGCCTGACCTGCCGCACCCAGCAGCAGCCAGGGACTCCAGCGCGCTGGCGATTCAGGAGCCGCGCAGACCGAAGCGCTGGTTGTCCCGCCGGACATGGCGCATGTGCATCGCCAGCCCCAACTCGGCCATGTCGGCGTTGTCGCGGCCCAGGATGGCCTCGCAGCGGGGCAGGAATTCGGCCTCTTCGAAACGCGCGTGCGCGCTGTAGCGGCGTACCAAGTCGGTTATGGCAGCACCATCCACATCGGCTGCAAGCCCGCTGGCCAGCCGGGCGAGCGCTGGCTGCAGGTGCGCCCAGGCCTTCTCGATCGAGCGGTGCTCTGCGGTCAGCTGCGCCACCAGATGCTGCATCTCGTCGTGTTCCTGCCCGCTGGCGGCATGCGCCAGCACCGCCGGGAACAGGTCTTTCTCTTCGTCGACATGGTGGCTGAACACTGCGTCCTGAAAAACCTGCACGGTGGCCTCGGCAATCTGGCGCGCGCGTGCCACTGAAGCCAGCAGTGCGGGCAATTCGCCGAGCGTGTCGAGCTGGGTGACGATGCCCTGGTGACACTCGGCCAATTGTTCCAGCGGGGGTGCATCGCCCGGCGAGGCGGCAGTGGGTGTCTGGCTCATGGCTTTCTCCGTGCGCCGGCCAGGCTGTGACGGATGGGCTGGCCGGCGGTGCTTCGACTGTAGCCACAGCCAGTGGCCGGGGCTACTCGCTTCCTTCACGTTTTTTGACGTGTATCAAGCGGACCCGTACCAGCCCGGCAATGTGCAAGGGTAAACAGGCCTTCGCACCGGCGCAGGTGCTGGAAGAAGCGGATGCTGACATCCAGGTGCTGGCCAGGCAGTGCAGGGCCGCATTCCTCGATCTTCAGGCAGCGAAAAGACGGCGTGCGCGCCTGCATCGGGGCCGCCAGGTGCTTTTCACATCTTGCTGGGCGGTGGATGTCAGATGTTGGCAAGTGCCGCACCAAGGGCACGATACCTGCTGCGAACGGTTTGTGCTTGGGTGTTGTCCAGCAGAGCGAGCGGAGCCCGCACATGCAGCCACGCGTCGTCGCCGGTCTGCTCGGCCAGCATGGTCTTGTAGACGCACACAAACGGCATGTCGGGCTGGCAGCCCAGCAGGGCCAGCAGATCGTCGACTAATTGAATGTCGGAGGCTTGCACCTGGGCCGGTGCGTCGATGATCCGGCGTAGCAGGCGCGGCGCGATATTGGCCAGCCCGTTGATCGAGCCCGAGCCGCCTGCCAGCATGGTGGCGGCCACGTGCTGCTCGGCCCCGACCAGGATCGCCAGCGATGGAAACGCCCGCGCCAGCGCCAGGCCATGTGCGACGTCGCCGCTGCTGTCCTTGACGCCGATCACGACCCCCGGATGGCGCGCCGCCAGAGTGGCTACCGCGTCGTGGCTGAACGCCACGCTGCTCAGGCCTGGAATATGGTAGAGCAGCAGTTTCAGCCGTGGGTCTGCGATGTCGCGGATCACCTGCGACACCGATTCGATGATGCCGGCCTCGGGTGGATTGCGGAAATAGAACGGCGGCATGAACATTTGCCGGTGGCAACCCAGGCTGGATGCATGGCGGCCGAGCTCGATGGCGTCGGGCAAGGCGCTGGCGCTGGTGGTCACCACGATCTGGTCAGCCCTCACGCCACCCGCCAGCAGTGCGGTGAGCAGCGCTTTGCGTTCGCTGGTGGTGAAGGCCGGCCCTTCGCCGGTGGTGCCGAACAGGGTGATGCCGTCGCAGCCGGCGTCGAGCATGCGGTGGGCGTGGGCCAGCGCGCGGGCCGTGTCGACCGCGCCCTCGGCGGTGACGGGGATCAACAATGCGGGCCAGAGCCCATGGATGTCAGGATGCAAGGGATGTCCTTTTCTGGGGTTGGTCGGTGGGTGTCCATTCGGCGCGTACCTGTTCGATCGGCGCCGTGAGCACGCGGGCGCGGGCGCTCTGGATGTGGGCATGCAGCAGTTCGGTGGCACGCACGGGGTCGCGCGCCTGCAGTGCGGTGATGAAGTGCAGGTGTTCCTGCATCGCAGGAATGAGCCGGGTCGGGGTGATCACGCTGTGTTCGAGCTTGATCAGGCGCACCCGCAGGCTGTTGACGCGGTACATCTCCGAGACGATGTCGTTGCCCAGTGCATCGACCATGCGGTCGTGCAACCCCCAGTCCAGGGCCTGGGCCTCATCGAAAAGGGTCGGGTCGGGTGGCGGGTTGCTGGCCCGGCGCAAGATATCGCGGTGGGCGGCCTCGATGGCGTCGAGCTCGGCCGTGCTGGCGTTATGCACAAAATGCAGGATGGCTTCGCGCTCGATCATGGCGCGTACCTGGAAGGCGTTGCGGATGAGCTTGAGGTCAACATGCGCGATCTGCAGTCCGCGCTGCGGCACGGTCTTGATCAGGCCAGCCGCCTCCAGGCGGGGGATCATCTCGCGCACGGCGCCCAGCGGCATGTCGAGCAGGGCCATCAGCTCGCGTTGCGAGATGAACTGGCCGCTGTGAATGCCGCCGCTGACGATCTGGTGCGTGAAACCCTGGTAGGCCCGTGCGCGCTGGCTCAACACCTGCGGCTCCAGTGCCGCGGCAGTGCGGCCCGGTGCCCTGGGTCGGTCCAGCAGGGTTTCATGGCCGGACCACGCCCTTCTTGAGCAAGATGTTGCCGTAGATACGGGTTTCGCCGGTGGCCACGATGGCGAACGCCTGCGCGGCACGGTCGTAAAAGGCAAAGCGCTCGAGTCCTGTCGAGGGCGCACACCCGTGCGCCTGCAGTGCGGCATTGAATTCCATTACCACCGGCGGGCGGGCAGCCGGATCGCCCACCACCTGCATCGTGAGGGCGGCCTGCGCGACGAAATCATCGAGCGGCATCAACTGCAGCACCGCCTGCAGTACCTCGGGGGCTGACGTGCCGGGCAGATGGATCAGCCGCTTTGCATGGGTGGCGGCCGGGAAGTTGGCGTCGGCCAATACCAGCTCGTCGCCGTGCCCCATGCTGGCCAGCACGTGCAGCAGATCGGGCGACAGCAGTGGTGGAATACCTTTGAGCATGGAAAGCCTTTTGACGAGGCGCTGAACGTCAATTGACATGTTAGTGCCGCCTTCAGCGTGGTGCCATTGGGGGCAACCCTGGGTGGCGCGACGGGCGTTGCCGGCGCATACTCGCGCCAATGCATTCCACTGTCCACGTCGCTGGTTTGCCGGTACCGCCGGATTGCCTGGGCCGCCTGCACGAAATTCCCCATTGGCGCGATGCACTGCAACAGTTGCCCACGCTGCTGGAGCGGGATGGGTACGTGCTGTTGCGTGAAGCCCTTCCGGCGGGCTGGGTCCGGGCCGCCCGCCACGATGTGCTGGAGCGCCTGGCTGCCGTGGGCGAGATTGCCGAGCCTGTTGAAGCTGCCGTGGCCACGGGCACCAGCCAGCGGATTGCGTGCCATCCGGACCTCGGCGAGTTCTGGCGCGGTGTCTCTGAGGCTCCGGCCTTGCGCGCACTCAGCCATGGCCCCGCAATGGCTGCCGTCGCACAGGCCGTGCTCGGTGCGCCTGCAGAGCCGTTCGACTTCCTGTGGCTGCGTACCATGGTCGAGGGCCGCGCCAGCCCGCTGCATCTGGACCATGTCTATATGAACCGGGGCTCGCCCAACCTGGTGACGGCCTGGGTACCGCTGGGCGATGTGCCCCTGGTGGCAGGCCCGCTGGTGGTGGTGGAAGGCTCGCACCGCTTTGACGATGTGGCCGCGCGTTTTCGCGGCGTCGATGTCGACCGAGATGGCCTGCCCGGCTCCTTTCCGGACGACGCTGTCGCATTTGCCCGTGGCCGCGGCGCACGGCTGCTCACATCCGACTTTCGCGCCGGCGATGTGCTGCTTTTCGGCATGTTCACCCTGCACGGCTCGTGCGACAACCGCATGGGCGGCGCCCGGGTGCGCCTGTCTTGCGATGTGCGGTGGCAGCGAGCCGGCGAGGCGCGCGATGACCGCTGGTTCGGTAACCCGCCTGCCGGCCACGGCGGCAAAGGGTATGGCGGACTCAACGGCGCCCGGCCGCTGGGCGAGGCCTACATCGCGCGCTGAGCGGCTGCGTCGGCCGCTAGGTCGACTGCTTGAACGCCTGTACCGCCTGGTTGCGCAGCGTGCGCAGCAGCGAGAGTTCTTGTTCGGCCAGCTTCAGCCGGCCCTGTCGGCCCTTGTCGGCGTAGATCAACCCGAAGGGCTTGTCACTGATCTGCAACGGCAGCAACAGGAAACTTCCGGCGTTGATACCCTTGCGGTACCAGGTCGGCAGGTTGCCGGCGATGCGCGCGTCGGTGGCATCGCTGATCAGGGTGTCGGCGCCGCGCTTGCAGACGGCGGCAAACAGATCGGGTTGGGTGGGTTTGAGCGCCACCTGGAAGCTGCGCGCCGCTGCGTCGATGTCCGGGCCCAGTCCGAGGCGACCGGTCATGGTGTCGGCTTTCGGGTCACGCATGCAAAAAATGACGCGCTCGAAGGCCATCGCGCGGTACATGGTCTCCAGGACCATGCGCAACACATCGCCGGTCTTGAAACTGCCCGCCATGGCCAGCGTGATCTCCTGGATGCCGGCTTGCAAAACCTGTTGGGCGTCGCCGATCCCGGGCGACACGACCGTTTCGGGCGTCGGCGTCGCGGTCGTTGCAGCGTCCGGTGTGCCGGTGGCCATGGGGGTGGCTTGCGCAGGCGCAATCTGCTTGCGCCGGGCCTGCATCAGCCGCGCGGCTCCGGAGCCCGGCAGTACCTTGATTTGCATGGCATCGGCCAGTTCGATCAGCTTTTCGCGCCCCGACTGGATATTGGCGGCCATCTGCTCGGTGCTGAAGCCCAGGGCGCGTGCATGCTGGTGCCCGCACTGGCTTAGCCGTTGATCGATCTCGGCATCTGCGCCATGCAGCATCGTATCGGCCATGTCGTTGGCGGCGGCTGCCACCCAGCGCAGGCGCTCACCGTCGTTCGTGACCAGCTTGGTCGGCGGCGGCCCGGTGGGCTTGCGCATACAGCGCTGGATGCTGTCCGGCAGGCCCCAGGCCTTGGCCACTCCCAGGGCCAGTGTCTCGTAGTCGACGCCCAGAACCTGGACACCGGCCTGCGCCTCGGTCACTGGCACGCGGCTGGTGGAGATCAGGGCCCGGATCTCGCGCGCCTCTTCGGGAAAATAGAACTCCGCCAGCATGCGGCCCAGGTTCTGGAACATCGCCGCGATGAAAGCTTCCTCGCGCTCGCGCGTCACGGTGCACAGCTCGCCGGCAATCGAGCCGGCCATGAGACAGCGCACGAACTCGTCCTTGAGTACGTGCGCGTGGGCTTTGTCCTGCATGTGCTCGAGCAGCACCAGGCCCAATGCCATGTTGCGGATGCCGTTGAAGCCGACCAGGCCCACCGCGCGCGATACGGTGCTGATGTTGCCCCCTCCGCGTGCGAAATGTGCACTGTTGACCAGCCGCAGCAGCTTGTTGGTGAGCGCCACGTCGCGCAGGATCTCGTTGGTGAGGTTGCCCACGCTGACGGTGTCGGAGCTGGCAACTCCCTGGATGCGCACCACCGAATCCGACATGGCTGGAAAGTCCTTGGTGCGGCGCATGCGGCGCAACAGGAAGGCCAGCGTCACATTGACATCGCTCGGGTGGCCCCCGCTGCTGTCTTGCGAGACCGAGCCTGACGCTTTCGCCGACCAGGCCATCAACTCGTCGCGAAACGCCCGGGCGCTGGGATGGCGCTGCGCCGGGTCGCGCGCAATCGCGCGCAGGACGATGCCACGCAGGGTGTCGTCGATCTCCGGTGCGAGATCTTCACGCAGGACCATCGGCTCGTTCAGGATGCGGTAGATGGCGCGGTAAGGGTCGCGCTCCGCCACCAGGGGCACGCCTTGCAGCATCTCGGCCAGCACCATGCCGGCGGAAAAGATATCCACGGAGGGCGTGGCAGCGCCGCCCTGCACCACCTCGGGCGCCATGTAGCCTGGCGTGCCGGCGGGCGCCTGTTGCCCAGGTGGTGTGCCGGCATCCTGCACGGGCGCGGCGATGCCGAAGTCCATGATCCGCGCCCGACCGGACGGGTCGACGAGGATGTTCGACGGCTTCACATCGCGGTGGATCACGCCAGCGGCATGTGCCACGGCCAGCGCGTCGAGCACATCGGCCATCAGGTCGGTTGCGTCGATGGCCGGCATCGCGCCCTGGCTTGCCAGCTGATCGGTGAGGGTCTGGCCGGGCACATATTCGAACACCAGATACGGGTGCAGGTCCTGCACATCGGCTTCGAACACCGGAACGATGTTCGGATGCGACAGGCGGCCTACATGGCGGGCCTCCTGCAACCATTGCGGAATCGAGGCGATGCTGGCGCCGTCGCCCACCTTGATGAGCTTGATCGCCACGTCGCGCTCGAGACGCGGATCGAAGGCCAGCCAGACCACCGATTGCGCGCCCTGGCCCAGAATACGGCGCAATTCGAAGCGGCCCAGCTGCGAGGGCCGTGATGCTTCTGCCGGTCCTGAGACCAGTCGGCGGATGATGGAGGGCGGTGAAAACTCAGCCATGGACGCTGCGAAGGGGGGATCCCGGAGGAGGAAAAACTGAAAGCGGGAAGTATGACATCGCGTAAGGGTATATCCTGCACCGGGCGCAGCCAGCCAGCGCTTTTCCAGGCGCGCTTGGCCTAAGATGCGCATTTTTCAGGAGACACCCATGCGCATCGAAACGCTTGCCGTCCATGGCGGCTATACCCCCGACCCCACGACCAAGGCCGTCGCCGTGCCGATCTACCAGACGGTGGCCTACGCATTCGACAACACCCAGCACGGCGCCGACCTGTTCGACCTGAAGGTGCCCGGCAACATCTACTCACGGATCATGAATCCGACCAATGCCGTGCTGGAGGCCCGGGTGGCCGCGCTTGAGGGCGGGATCGGCGCTCTGGCGGTAGCCAGCGGCATGGCAGCCATCAGTTATGCCATCCAGACAATTGCCGAAACCGGCGACAACATCGTGTCGGCGTCCACGTTGTATGGCGGTACCTACAACCTGTTCGCCCATACCTTCCCGCAGATGGGTATCGAAGCGCGGTTTGCTGACTCGCGCGACCCGGCATCCTTTGCGCGTCTGATCGACGCGCGCACCAAGGCGGTGTTCTGCGAATCCATCGGCAATCCGCTGGGCAATGTGACCGACATCGCGGCGCTGGCGGCGGTGGCGCATGCCCATGGCCTGCCGCTGATCGTCGACAACACGGTGCCCAGCCCCTACCTGTGCCGTCCGTTCGAGCATGGGGCCGACATCGTGGTGCACTCGCTGACCAAATACCTCGGTGGCCATGGCACCACGATCGGTGGGGCCATCGTCGACTCCGGCAAGTTTCCGTGGGCCCAGCACAAGGCGCGCTTCCGGCGCCTCAACGAGCCCGACGTGAGTTACCACGGCGTCGTCTACACCGAGGCCCTCGGTGCGGCGGCCTACATTGGTCGCGCCCGGGTGGTGCCGCTGCGCAACATGGGTGCGGCGCTCAGTCCGATGAATGCATTCCAGATACTGCAGGGCATCGAAACCCTGGCCCTGCGCATGGATCGCATCTGCGCCAACGCGCTGCAGGTGGCCGGGTACCTGCGGGACCATGCCCAGGTGGGCTGGGTCAACTACGCCGGCTTGCCCGACCATCCGGATCATGGTCTGGTGCAGAAACTGATGGGTGGCCGTGCCTCGGGCATCATCAGTTTCGGGCTGAAGGCAGCCGACAGCCGGGCGGCGGGTGCGCGTTTCCAGGACGCCCTGAAGCTGTTCACGCGGCTGGTCAACATCGGCGACGCCAAGTCGCTGGCCTGTCACCCTGCCTCTACCACCCACCGCCAGCTGAACCCGGATGAACTGGCCAAGGCCGGTGTCAAGGAGGACATGGTGCGGCTGTCCGTGGGCATCGAGCACATCGACGACCTGCTGGAAGACCTGGTGCAGGCACTGGCGGCGGTCTGACAGGCGTTGGCGATAGTGTTTCCTGCGATGCACAGCGGTCGGCGTCTCGGGCTGGGCGGTGCGCCGCTGGGCAATTTATTCACCGCAATCTCCGACGACGCGGCGCAGGCCGTGGTGGCGGCGGCGCTGGCCGATGGCTGCCGCAGCTTCGATACCGCGCCGCACTATGGACACGGCCTGAGTGAGCACCGTGTCGGAAGGGAGTTGCGCATGCGTGGGCGCGACAGTTTTTCGCTCTCCACCAAGGTCGGCCGTCTGCTGCATCCGGATGCCGGTGCACCGCGCGACCAGCATGGTTATGTGCAAAGCCTGCCGTTTCGGCAGACGTGGGACTATTCTGCCCAGGGCATTCGGCGTAGCGTGCACGACAGCTTGCAGCGCCTGGGAATCGCGCGGCTCGACACGGTCTACGTCCACGACTGTGACGCCGGGGTGCACTTGGATGCCTATCCGCAGGTGCTGCGGCAGGTGCTCGACGAAGCACTGCCAGCTTTGCAGCAGCTGCGCCAGGACGGACTGGTCCGCCACATCGGCCTGGGGGTGAACGATGTGCAGGTCTGCCTGGACGTGCTGCGCCACGCCGACCTCGACTGCCTGCTGCTGGCCGGTCGCTACAGCCTGA
>Ga0335394_10001378_pt1 | contig 27316 bp, 21 predicted proteins | sample MAT03_FD_205741 | JGI IMG/M metagenome (GOLD analysis project Ga0335394, IMG submission 205741) | Freshwater microbial communities from Lake Fryxell liftoff mats and glacier meltwater in Antarctica - MAT-03 (spades assembly) (version 2) ...
CACGTTTTTGGTTGCTGGAGCCATTACCCGCTCCGAACTCAGTGTGTTTCCGGTAATTCCTGATCATCTCACAGCGGTAATTGCGAAGCTAAAAGCAATTGGGGCGGATGTGATCCAAGATTCTGGTAATCGACTGCGCGTAGTTCCTGGGGATCTGCATATTGGTACCGACATTGAAACATTGCCCTATCCCGGCTTTCCAACGGATATGCAAGCTCAATTCATGGCTTTATTGACCCTTAGCGAGGGTGATAGCGTTGTTTCTGAAACCGTGTTCGAAAATCGGCTGCGGCATGTCGCCGAGCTGAACCGGATGGGAGCTGACATCCGACTTAAAGGAAATCACGCTATCATTCGCGGTGTTGCGTCGCTCTCAGGTGCACCTGTTTTGGCCACTGATCTACGAGCTTCGGCAGCATTGGTACTGGCAGGGCTAGCAGCTAGTGGAACGACTAGTATCCAGGGTTTACACCATCTTGACCGGGGTTACGATGATATTGAAGGCAAGCTCCGTGGGGTCGGCGCAAAGCTACAACGGGTAACTGGTGAAGCGATCGCCAGCGATGTCAATGTCCCACCTGCGGCTGTATTCAGTGTGGGAAATTAAGACTGGCAATCGAACGGCTTGAGCAGTTTCCAAGCTGGCTGCAGATAAAAAGGCATCCCGCTGAGCGGGATGCCTTTTTATCTGCGCCTAAATCTGTAGTCTGAGCTAAGGATAGAACCCAAGCCGTTAAATAGACCTCTTGCGTGAGTGGGTTTCCTGACGATGCTGGGAAACCTACTCACGCTCACAAAAAAGAATTTCCACTATTCCGAGTGACAAACTGTAGATTAAAGATTTAATTCTGTTGTATGATAGCTCTCAACCGATAAGTCCCCTATTCCGAGCGGCGAATCGTAGTTAAAATATCGGCGCAGACCTACTGAATAAAAGTAAGTATAGCTGTCGCCACAAAGGTTAGGACACTGGGATCAAAGGGGGGGTGTGGGCTTTGCCCCCAGCCAGGGGTTCCACCCCTGCACCCCGTCCTAACCAATCCGTCTATGGCTATAAAAGGAGTGTACAGAGCGATGGTACTTAATTTGAAGTCTCGATTGTCAAGGAAATTTTTGGGCTTAGTACTGGTCGGAGTAGGTCTAAGTGGGGCGATCGCTGCATGCAGTCCCAGTCCCACAGATACAGCCAGCAATCCCACTGGCAGTCCTGCTGCCGATGCAAGTCCTACAGCCGCCCCTAAAGATAAAGTAGAACTGACTTTGGTTAGTTACGCAGTTACTCAAGCCGCCTACGAAAAAATCATCCCTCAATTTGTTGAGCAATGGAAAGCAGAACACAACCAAGAGGTGGTGATCAACCAAAGCTACGGGGGTTCCGGGTCCCAAACCCGCGCCGTGATCGATGGTCTAGAAGCCGACGTTGTGGCGCTAGCGCTAGCACTCGACACCCAGAAAATTGAGAAAGCGGGTCTAATTGAACCGGGCTGGGAAAAAGAACTGCCCAATGAGTCTATTGCCCACAAGTCAGTAGCAGTGCTCGTAACCCGTGACGGTAACCCCAAAGGCATTACCAAGTGGGAAGACTTGGCCAAAGATGGTATCAAAGTTGTGACAGCAAACCCCAAAACCTCTGGAGGCGCTCGCTGGAACTTCCTAGGAGCGTGGGGTTCTGTGACTCAAACGGGTGGCACAGACGAACAAGCCTTGGAATTAACGACCAAGATCTACCAGAATGCCCCTATTTTGGCAAAAGATGCCCGCGAATCGACCGATATTTTCTTCAAGCAGGGTCAAGGCGATGTGCTGATTAATTACGAGAACGAAGTGCTCCTGGCGAAGCAAAATGGCCAAAATCTGCCCTATATGGTGCCAACAACCAACATTTCCATCGACAACCCAGTAGCGGTAGTTGACAAGAATGTAGACACCCACGGAACCAGAGAGGTTGCCGAGGCATTTGTAGAGTTCTTATTTACCCCAGAAGCGCAAGAAGAGTTTGCCAAAGTGGGTTTCCGCCCGTCTGATTCGACGGTAGAAGCTAAATATGCATCGCAATTTGGCAAGGTCGAGAAGCTATTTACGGTCGCTGATTTGGGTGGATGGAGCGAGATTCAAGCCAAGTATTTCGACGATGGCGCTGTGTTTGATCAGATTGAATCTAAGTTAGGCAAATAATCGGTAGTCCTAAACTGGTAAGGATTTTTAGATGGGCAGGCTTCGCCCGCCCATCTAAAAATCCTTACATCAATTCCACTACCATGATTTGTGAAATGGGTTGTGAGAGGTGGGCAAGTTGCGCCTGCCCCACTTCTTCACAACCCATTTGGGATTGCTATAGCTAGACAGATAGTGTGCTCGACAGGTAAGGTACTGAACAATCTGGCTGCTGTGTAAGCTGCCTGTCGAGCAGAAGCCAAACGTCGAAATGTCACTGTAGGTTTTGCTTCTTAGTAGCTCTCATTTTTTGGATTAGAACTTTTTTCCTTATGACAGTTACTTCTCCTAGTCCAATCTCATCCAACTCGGAGCAATCTTTTTGGTATCGGCTCACACATCTTTCTCTACCGTGGAAAGTGACGTGGGTCTATCTTTCCTTCATGCTGTTTTTGCCCTTGGTAGCCATGTTGCTCAAGGCTGCAACAGTAGGACCCGCCAAGTTCTGGGAAATCGCCACTGGTGAAATTGCTCTTGCTACGTACGAAGTGACCTTTGTTACCGCATTCATCGCTGCTGCAATTAATGGTGTGTTTGGCACATTGATTGCTTGGGTATTAGTGCGCTATGACTTCCCAGGTAAGCGTATTGTTGATGCAGCGGTAGATTTACCATTTGCTCTGCCTACGGCAGTGGCAGGTCTGACCTTGGCGACAGTTTATAGCGACAACGGTTGGATTGGTTCTTTAGTGGCTCCGCTGGGGATCAAAATCGCGTTTACCCGGCTAGGAGTGGGAATGGCTATGATTTTTATTTCGTTGCCGTTTGTGGTGCGAACGCTGCAACCAGTGCTGCAAGATCTAGAAAAAGAAATAGAAGAAGCGGCTTGGTGTCTAGGTGCATCTTCTCTACAAACCTTTTTGCTGGTTATTTTACCGCCGTTGATTCCGCCCATTTTGACTGGGGTGGCGCTGGGCTTTGCGCGGGCAGTCGGAGAATATGGTTCGGTGGTAATTATTGCAGGCAATGTACCGTTTCAAGATCTGATTGCGCCAGTACTGGTATTTCAACGGCTAGAGCAATACGACTATGCCGGAGCCACGGTTGTGGGTACCGTGCTGCTGTTGATTTCGCTATTGCTGTTGATTGTGATTAACGTTTTACAGGCTTGGGGGCGACGCTATGACTACCGAGGTTAAATCATCATTCAGTCAGTTCAACCAATCCACTCCCAGGTCTGCGCCCCGATCTCAGGGGGCTTGGGTTAAATGGCTGCTGATTAGCATCACAATTCTATACTTGGGCTTAATCCTATTTATTCCAGCGCTGAATGTGTTTGTGGAGGCATTTGGGCAAGGTGTAGGGCCGTTCTTAAACAACCTAACGTCTCCTACGTTTCTCAGCTCAGTGAAACTGACGGTAATTATTGCCGCGATCGCCGTCCCCATGAACACCGTCTTTGGGCTGTGTGCCGCTTGGGCGATCGCCCGCAATCATTTTCTAGGTCGCACGTTACTGCTCAGCATCATCGACCTTCCTTTTGCCATTTCACCCGTAGTAGCCGGCTTGATGTTTGTGCTCCTGTTTGGGCGCAACGGATGGTTTGGGCCATTTCTAGACGCAAACGGGATCAAGATTATCTTCGCATTACCCGCCATGGTGATCGTAACCGCCTTTGTGACAATGCCCTTTGTGGCGCGTGAGGTCATCCCTGTTTTAGAAGAGATCGGCTCTGAGCAAGAAGAAGCAGCTAAAACTCTGGGGGCAAGCGATTGGCAGACTTTCTGGCGCGTCACGCTACCTAACATTCGCTGGGGCTTGCTGTACGGAGTAATTTTGACCAATGCCAGGGCGATGGGCGAGTTTGGAGCGGTCTCGGTAGTCTCTGGCAATATTGCGGGCAAAACCCAAACCATGCCGCTGTTTGTAGAAGAAGCCTACAAGCAGTACAAAACGCCCGAAGCCTATTCGGCGGCAGTGATTCTGGCCTTGTTAGCGGTCGTCACCCTAATCTTAAAAGAGATTGTGGAACGCAAAAGCCGAATTACTGATGTGCAGGAATAGGATTCAGGCCAAATTCAGGAGATTCATCATGCTCCCTCCATCCAATCACGACGACAGGAAAGAGCGAGAAACAGCGGCTCAGGTTGCGGATCAATCGACCGAACTAGATCAGCGCACTACCCAAACTCGTATCCGCTTACGCATTCCTAAAAGCTACCATCAGGAACCTGTGATCTCTCGTTTGGTGTCTCACTATGGGCTAACCGTCAATATTACCGCAGCGATCTTGGGCGCTAATGCTCGTGACGATGGCTGGTTTGATCTAGAGTTACGTGGGCGGGTGCCTCAGATCGACAGTGCCCTAACGTATCTAAACGAATTGGATTTGGAGGTCTGGAACAGCTCTGACAACGATGATGACGGGTGGTAAAGATGGATGTGTCCATTCTACAAATAACGTCGCCCCAGGGGGCGACGTTATTTGTCATAAAGTATTCGTAGTAAGGCTTGAGAGCACTTTAGCGCTCTAGGCCATGCCATTTTCGATCGCCCAGCGAGCTAACTCAGTTCGGTTGTGCAGGCCAGTTTTGCCTAGCATGTTGCTGACGTGACTTTCAATAGTGCGCTGACTGACGTTTAGCTCTTCAGCAATTTCACGATTTGCCATGCCTCGTGCCACAAACTGCACGACACGCAATTCGGTAGGAGTTAGTTCCACATCAAAGGGAACCTGAATTTTTTGCGAGTTGTCTAACCCCTTGTCTTGTCGCTGAATTAGCCGTGACGCTTGCTTAAGAGAAGATTCTACCTGAGCCACTAGCTCTTCGGGTTCAAACGGCTTCACCATGTAGACATCTGCTCCGGTGTTCAACCCTTTGACCCGGTCTTGGCTCTGACCTTTGGCGGACAGAAACAACACTGGAATCCAACTCGTGCGAGGATCTTTCCTAACGTGTTCTACCAGCGAGTATCCATCCATTTGAGGCATCATGACGTCACAGATAATCATGTCTGGGGTGTCTTTCTGAAGAACATCCAGCGCTTCCTGGCCGTTTTCTGCCGTAATGACCTCGTATCCCCGAAATTCTAAATAATCCTTGACCAGTAAAATTAGGTTTGGATCGTCGTCGATTAGCAGTAGGCGCTTATGTTCTCCCACACTGGCTTCCTTTATCATGCTACGTTACTCGCCATGCCTGAGTTGAGATGAAAACATGCAAATAATGATATCCAGTAGTTTTGAATAATACACATAAAAAGTGAGAAATTTGACTTTTGGTTAATGCCAAAGAATAATGTCAAAATTTGCCCAGAGGCTTAACCAAGGCGATCGCTCTGAAAATGTTACCCAGTCTCCCTAGAGAGCAATTAGCACCACAATTCAAAGGAATTAGGGGCAGCAGCAAACAAAGGGGATCGAATCTCATTACATCATAACTATAGCGATCGCAATCGTCCGTAGATTTTTAGCCCTTCGGACAAATGTAATGTTTTGTAGCTAAACCGTCTCACCAGAAAGCTCCACAGGCGGCAAGGGATGAATTAGGAAAGCATAATCTTGCACGATCTGATCACCGATTATGTGTTCCCAGATAATCCGTTCAATCACCTCAGGTGTAACGCTGTGGTACCAAACTCCGTCGGGATACACCACCAAAATGGGGCCTTGCTGGCAGACGCGCAAACAGTTTGCCTTGGTGCGAAATGTGCAAGAAGGGCGCTCGGCAGTAGGTGCATCTAGCTGTAGTTGCTTGAGGCGCTGTTTCAAGTAATTCCACGCTACTAAGCTTTCTGCTTTTGCACAGCATTTAGGCACGGTCTGATCAGCGCAAAGAAAGACGTGCCGCTGAATTTGAGACAGACCCAATGCTTTAGAGCAAGCGACTAGGCTCTCTGATACAGAGGGTAGGGAATCTACAGAGGGTAGGGAATTTACAGAGGGTAGGGAATCAGAGGGAGGCATAAAGGAATTGGAGTCAGTTTCAAGCAAGTGTTTATTGACTGGAACGGTACGCTAAAGATGCGCTCGGCAAACCTTTCAGGACACCAATAACGTGGCTAGAGCCTGCCTAGAGCATATCCAGCCGTATGACCTACCAAAGTATCGTACAGGCTACTAGAAATAACGCTTCAGTCCACTCAACAACGGCTCCGTAGGTGTCTCCGGTGTGTCCGCCAAGTTGCGCGTCAAACCAGGCGGCGGTAAGAGATGCGATCGCTCCTCCTACCAGGGCAGTGGCTAGGCTTTGAGTCCACTGGCTAGGCTGCATTAGGGCAGGAAGGATACCTAACCCCAGCAAAAGCAGCAGACTAGGAACTGTGTGCCACAGCGAAGGCAGAGCAGCTTTATGAAATGCGCCCTTGCCCGTGGGTTTGAGATAGGGATAGCGGGCGATCGCCACTTGCTGCCCCCAGCGCCCCCAACCAGCGGCTAACACTAACAACAGCCATCGAGATTGGGACAGATCGGATAGGGCGGCGGTTTTGAGCAACACAAGGGCGATCGCTGCCATCACGCCAAACGCGCCGCTATGGCTATCGGCCATGACCTGTAAGCGACGCGGCGGATCGAGTACAGCCAACCCATCTGCCGTATCCATTGCACCATCTAAATGCAGGCCTCCCGTGATGCCTATCCACGTTAAGACCACCCCAACGCTGCGAGTCAAGTTAGGCATACCCAATGCCTGTAGACCAGCATCTACCAGACTCAAGAGGCCACCAATCAAAAGCCCAACCAAGGGGGCTAATCGAGATACCCGCTCAAACTCTAACGCCCTGTTAATGGGGACAGGTAAGCAAGTGTAAAAGGCGATCGCTGCCAAGATAGGGGCGATCGCCTGAAGAGCCTTTTGAATCACTAGTCGGTTCGTATTGGATGCAAACTTCAGTACCATATAAATTATTGAATAGGTTCAGCCAAAGTGCTGAATCTCGTTACTTGAAATGCCATCATAATTTGAGTATCGTTTCCGCAGAATGCATCCAAAAACTCCTAGGAGTAACTTCCAGACTCTACTTTCAGGCATTTTGTATAAAGCGACTCAGAAAATCTTGAGATATTATTGATAGATACGCGCTTTCTCTGGAGAGCTTTTCTTTTGCAGGGCGATTGCTTCTTTGTTAGGTCTTTCAAATCAGGCTCACCGGATGAGTGATTACCTTGCTCGTATATCCCTTAGAGAAGATAGTCCACCCATCATAAAAGCTACTATTGTTTAACGTTTTTGACGATTCTAAAGTTGAACGATTTTTAAGCCATTCGCTTCACACTCAAGTCTTACGAGTTACGCAGAGTAAGCTAATCTGCTGATTCAAACCATTCACTTTTTCCAGACCTTTAAATCTGGCTACTTTGTAATTTTTTCTAGATATGAGCCACAATCAACCCTCCGGAAATGCTAAGCTCCCTGCTCCCTGCATTGTTGACACAGGTATTGTGGTTAACAAGCAAGACATTCAGCGTCTGCTTTCTGACCTGAGCCGTGTGCGTTACTGTTACATTCAGGATGGCATCGTCGGCATTGAGACTGATGGCTACGTGATGGAGATCTTTGCTGATCCTCAATGCTCAACTCTAGTGGCAAATCGAACCCTATACCTCAACGTCCACAGCTTCGATTATCTAGAGCTGAAGCAGTTAGAAAACAACCAACCTTGCTTTTATTTGGTGCAAGAAAACCGCCAGTTACGGTTGATTCCACTCTCCAACCCCGTGGACGAACAAAGCACTCGGCGGTTAAATGCTGCTGCACTGGAAGCGGTCGTTACCGAGGTTCTCTCGGCTGGGTGGGATGTACGCATTGATGATGAAGAAAATTTCTCTCTTTGAGACCAGCAGTCTCTGATACGAAAATATAGTACGGAAATATAGGATTTACGCAGTTGTCTGATATTGTGGATGCTCTGCACTCGTAATATCGGACAGCTTTTTTGATTTTTCGTTGAGTATGCGGGTAGTCCTAAATTGGTAAGGATTTTTTGATGGGCAGGCTAAGCCTGCCCATCAAAAAATCCTTGCATCAATACCACTGCCAGTGTGCGTAAGTCCTACAAATAGTATTTTAGTCACCGTGGGTTTTTCATTTCAAAAACAAGCTACCTGTAGTCACACAAAAGCACGGGCGGGAATCTTCTCCACCCCCCACGGCATAGTAGAAACTCCGCGATTTATGCCAGTTGGAACGCTGGCAAACGTTAAAACCGTTGCACCAGATCAGCTCCGGGCAACGGGAGCCCAAATGATTTTGGCCAATACTTACCACTTGCACCTGCAACCGGGTGAAGGCATTGTGGAGGCAGCGGGCGGGCTACATCGCTTTATGGGCTGGGATGGCCCTATTTTGACGGACTCAGGTGGGTTTCAGGTATTTAGCCTGAGTGAAATGCGAGTAATCGCCGAAACGGGTGTCCAGTTTAAGTCGCCCCGCGATGGGCAGATTATCAATCTAACACCAGAGCGATCGATGCAAATTCAAAATGCTCTTGGCGCGGATGTGATTATGGCGTTTGACGAATGTCCGCCTTATCCAGCGGAACGGGACGCGGTTAAGCTTGCCACCGATCGCACCTACCGTTGGTTAGAAAGGTGCGTGGCTGCCCATCAGAGACCCGATCAGGCGCTCTTTCCGATTGTGCAGGGGGGAGTGTATTTAGATTTGCGTCAGCAGGCCGCAACTGCGATCGCCCAGATAGACACACCGGGCTATGCCATTGGCGGGGTCAGCGTTGGAGAACCCGCCGAGCTGATTGCAAAAATTGTCACAGCGACTACGCCCTTGCTGCCAGACCACAAACCTCGTTACCTGATGGGGGTAGGCACCCACCGCGAAATGGTGCAGGCGATCGCCGCTGGAATTGACCTGTTTGATTGCGTGATTCCTACCCGTTTAGCGCGTCACGGGGCGGCGTTGGTGCAGGGCGATCGCTGGAACCTCAAAAATAACCGCTTTCGAGAAGACTTTACGCCGCTCGATGAAACCTGCCCCTGCTACACCTGCCAAACCTTTAGCCGCGCCTACCTCAGCCACTTACTGCACGCCCGCGAGCTGTTGGCGTTCACCCTGATCTCAATCCACAATATTACCGAATTGGTGCATTTTACTCAGCGCATTCGTGAAGCCATCTTGGGCGATCGCTTCACCACAGAATTTGCCGAGTGGCTGAGTGAGAAGGACGAGGGATAAAGGGTTAAACAGAGCAAGTGTAGGGGTTTAGCATTCGGCCAACACTCTCAAAAGATGACTAGAAGTGTTGACCAAATGCTAAACCCTTCCAAAAGGGTCAATTTAATACAAGATCATATTGAATTGTTACAATCCCTATCTCTTAACCCTTTCTGCCAAAACCACGTCCTCGGTTGGTTGAGGGAATGCAAAAGCAGGCTTCAATTTGCGATCGCAGTTTGTCGTGATCTAGGTTTTGACCAATCAGCACGATCTGGTTTTTGGGAGTGGTTTTCCACTCGCTGTCATCGAGGGAAAACCGCTTGCCGCTGAGATGAAAAATATGACGCTTGGGGCTTTCGTCAAACCAGAGGATACCCTTGGCGCGGAAGACCGAACTGGGTAGCTGATGATCTAGGAAGTTCTGAAACTTTTTGATGGCGAAGGGGCGATCGCTCTGAATCGAAACAGAGGTAAACCCATCAATCGCCAAATGGTCTGAATGATGCTGGTGTGGCTCAACGTGGTCGTGCTCGCAGTGTCCGTGGTCGTGGTCACAGGCTGAGTGGTCGTCATGCTCAGCATGGGACGCATGGTCGTGATCATCATGCGCGTGGCCGTGAGCCTGCTCGTGGGCATGGTCGTGATGCTCATGGTCGTGATGCTCATGGTCGTGATGATCATGATCGTGATCATGGGCTTTGGCATCAGTACCAAAATACTTGTCGGTTTCAAACAAACCCACACTGAGAATCAGCGGCAGGGGCACGTCTGAATGATTAGTTCGCAGAATTCGCGCCCCTTCTTTCACATCTCGAATTTTGACTTCGAGGGCATCTAGGTCTGCCTCGTCTACTAGGTCTACCTTGTTGAGTAAAATGATGTCGCCGTAGGCAATCTGGTTATGGGCAGCTTCGCTGTTGAACAGATCCAGGCTATAGTTTTCCGCATCCACAACGGTCACAATCGAATCTAGCCGGGTCAGATCACGCAGCTCTGTACCCAAAAATGTGAGGGCAACTGGGAGCGGGTCAGCTAGCCCTGTCGTTTCCACGACTAGATAATCAATTTGCTCTTGTCGCTCCAGAATTTTGTAGACCGCTTCCATCAGATCGTTGTTGATGGTGCAGCAAATGCAGCCGTTGCTCAATTCCACCATGTTGGCATCGGCATCCGTGGAAACAATTAGCTCATTATCGATGCCAATTTCCCCAAACTCGTTGACCAAAACGGCGGTCTTTAACCCCTGCTGATTGGTCAAAATGTGGTTCAGCAGGGTGGTTTTACCGCTGCCCAAAAAGCCTGTAATGATGGTCACTGGAAGACCCCGTTTAGAGTCGTCCATGATTGGGGGTTGAGAGGTCGCTGTTGACTGCATAGCTGAGTTCATCAGGAATCAAAAATAGGGAACTTGAGAGTAGAAACCAGACCTACGCCAAAAATACTTCAGGCGCATTTTAGAAACGCTTGCTTCTGCCTCTATAGTCAAGTCTCATTATTGCTTATTTACTCTGGAAGCATGGCGATGTACTTCAAATATGTTGTTTATTTTTGAAAAGGTTCGTGATTAAACCGCCTGCCGCAATCCTTCCATCTGAGCCGATAATAAATTACGGCACGAATTAGTTACACAAATTAGTCAGAATGACCCTAACGCTTTACAACACCCTCACCCGCCGCAAAGAACCGTTTGAGCCATTAGAAGCTGGCAAGGTGAAGATGTACTACTGTGGTGTGACTGTCTATGATCACTGTCATGTCGGTCATGCGCGTGCCTGCATTATTTGGGATGTAGTGCGGCGGTACCTCCAGTGGCGCGGGTATGATGTACGCTACGTGCAAAATTTTACGGATATTGACGACAAAATTCTTAATCGGGCACGGGCAGAGGGTTCGTCTATGGAGGCGGTATCAGAACGGTACATTCAAGCCTACTTTGAAGACATGACACGGCTGAACGTAATGGAGGCAAACGAGTATCCGCGTGCCACCCATACGCTCGACGGCATCAAGCGCCTGGTTCACGAATTAGAGCAAAAGGGCTACGCCTACCCCGCCAGTGGAGATGTCTATTATTCGGTTCACAGCTTTGCGGGCTACGGCAAGCTTTCGGGGCGTAAGTTAGAAGATATGCAGGCGGGAGCCAGTGGGCGGGTTGATGCAGCAGATCCCGATGCGCCTAAAAAACGAGATCCGGCTGATTTTGCCCTATGGAAGGCAGCGAAACCAGGAGAGCCAGCGTGGGACTCGCCGTGGGGATCGGGGCGACCCGGTTGGCATATTGAGTGCTCGGCAATGGTGCGCGATCGCCTGGGTGACACGATTGACATCCATGCTGGCGGCAATGACCTGATCTTTCCACATCACGAAAATGAAATTGCCCAATCTGAAGCGGCAACAGGGCATCCCCTGGCACGTTACTGGATGCACAACGGCATGGTGACGGTGAATGGCGAAAAAATGTCTAAGTCGCTGGGCAATTTCACGACCATTCGTGACCTGCTAGATCGAGATGGAGCCAACCCGATGGCGGTGCGGCTATTTATTTTGCAGGCAACCTATCGCCGCCCGCTCGACTTTACGGATGAGGCGATCGCCTCGGCTCAAAATTCCTGGGATACCATTCGTGACGGGCTGCTGTTTGGCTACAAGCACGGTCAGCAGTTGGGCTATACCGATGTAGATGACAGTTCCTTTGGCAACCCCGAATACATGCGGATTGATGAAGACAGTGCGGCCGTGCGGCGATTTCAAGACTCAATGGATGACGACATCAACACGCCGGGGGCGCTGACGGTGCTGTTTGAGCTAGCTAAAGACTTACAAAAATCAGGCAACCGCCTCACCCATAGCGGCCAAGCTTTGGTTGATCCCCAAACTCTGCGCGCCCAGTGGCAAACCCTGGTGGTGTTGGCGCAAGTGTTGGGGTTGGCTGCCAGTCCCGATGTAGGGGTGCCACGTGCAGTACCCCTACAAGAGGCTGATATTGTTGCCTTGATTCAGCAGCGAGCGGCAGCAAAGCAGGCTAAGAATTGGGCAGAGGGCGATCGCATTCGTGACGAGCTAAAGGCCAAAGGCATTACGTTGATCGATAAACCGGGCGGGATCACCGACTGGATTCACGAGTAAAGGTAAGGCTCAATTTTTCTTGAGGAGAGTGATTTTGGAAACCGTAGATACGTTGTCGTCCGTAGATGGGATGCCCGCTGAAGAGCTGTTGGCGATCGCCCGCGCGTTGGGCTGGGGGGCGGCCAAAATTTTGCGATCCTACTATCGGGGTGAACCCTGGCAAGACGGTACAGTGCGCGATCTAGACATCCAGAACCTGAAAGATGGCCCTGTTACCGCCGCCGATTTAGCCGTGAACTGCTATGTGCTCGACAAGCTTCACGCTGTGCTAGGAACAGAGCAGTTTGGCTACCTCAGCGAAGAAACCTACAAATCGCAGGCATCGTTTGCCCCGTTTCCCCAAAACTGGGTGTGGATTCTCGACCCGCTCGACGGTACCCGTGACTTTATCGACAAAACGGGCGAATACGCCTTTCATTTAGCACTCGCGTATCGAGGACGACCTGTGTTGTCGATCGTTACTTGCCCCGAATTAGAGCGTCAGTATTTTGCTACTTTAGGAGGCGGTGCCTTTGTGGAAACGCCGAATGGCACGGTGCAACAGCTACATGTTTCTGAGTGCGATCGCCCCGCAGAACTCTCCGTAGTAGTAAGCCGTACTCACCGAGATGAACGGTTCAAAGCCATGCTTCAGCAGTTACCCTGCCAAAATCAGCTCCAGGTGGGCAGCGTAGGCGGTAAAATTGCGGCGATCGTGGATCAGCGTGCCGATGTCTATATTTCCCTGTCTGGCAAATCAGCCCCCAAAGACTGGGATATGGCCGCACCCGAATTAATTCTCACAGAGGCCGGAGGTCAATTTACCCACTTTAATGGCGATCCGCTCATGTACAACACGGGCGATGTCAATCAGTGGGGCGGACTAATGGCCAGCAACGGAGCCTGCCACCAGCAGTTGTGTGCAGAAGCCAATCGGATTCTAGAAGTGTTAGATCGGGTTTAGGATTCTGACCTGGGTCTTTGGGGCATATAACCCGGTACGGGACTGAGCTACATAAGAAACGGGTTGAAAAATAGTCTAAAAGGTTGATTTTTCGGGTGTTTAGCGTCCGAAAAAGCAACCTTTACAACAACTTCTAGAGGCTGTACAAAGGGACTGTCAAAAAGGTTGATCCTGAGGGGGTTGGAGTGCAACTGTTTAAAACCATTGCGGGGCTGCGCTCTTATCTAACCGCGAATCGAAGGCAGCCACAGGGGACTGATCCAATAGCGGCGATCTCGGTGGGGTTCGTGCCAACAATGGGTGCCTTACATGCAGGGCACTTGAGCTTGATTCGGCGAGCGCGGCAGGAAAACGACCGGGTTGTGGTCAGTATTTTTGTCAATCCACTCCAGTTTGGGCAAAACGAAGATTTCCACAGCTATCCCAAAACGTTAGAGCGCGACAGCCAGCTTTGTGATACTGCTGGGGTGGATGCCGTTTTTGCCCCCTCAACAGCAGAGCTGTATGGCACAAGCTTGTACGCCACAGAAGGGAATGCTACAGAACAATCTGGTACGGAACAAATGACGGGACGGATCAATGCATCCCCATCTGGCGTTGGCTTGCCTGTGCAGAGCGCGTATCGCCCCTCTTTAACTCAAGTGCTGCCACCAGAGGCAATGATGGCAGTGCTGTGTGGCTCAGTACGACCAGGGCACTTTGCCGGAGTCGCCACCGTGGTGACAAAGCTACTGAATATTGTGCAGCCTGAACGGGCTTATTTTGGTCAAAAAGACGCGCAGCAAATCGCTATTTTGCGGTGCTTGGTACAAGATTTAAACCTCCCAGTGACCTTGGTGCCATGCCCTACCGTGCGCGAGTTTGACGGATTGGCGATGAGTTCGCGCAATCAGTATTTAAGTACAGAGGAGCGATCGCACGCTACAATCTTGTATCGCAGCTTACAGGCAGCCGCCCAGCTCTTCTACCAAGGAATGCGGCGACGTGCCGATTTGATCGGTGCTGTAATGGGTGAACTCGTAGCGGTTCCTGCCCTGCAACTGGACTATGTAGACCTTGTACATCCAACTACCATGACACCGCTTGAGCAAATTGAGGACACTGGACTGCTGGCGATCGCCGCTCGTCTTGGCTCCACCCGCCTGATTGATAACATTGTGTTGCGCCATCGTCAGCCGATTGTGGCGATCGATGGCCCCGCCGGAGCCGGGAAATCGACCGTCGCCCGCCAGGTGGCTCGTCAGCTCGGACTACTCTACTTAGATACGGGAGCTATGTATCGTGCCGTCACCTGGCTAGTGTTGCAGTCGGGCATGGCGCTACACGACGAACCAGCCGTGGCAGAACTGGTCAGTCAATGCGACCTGCGGTTAGCAGGATCTCAGGGAAGTCGCCCGTCAAGCGGCTCAGAGCTTGGCCAGACTGCCCCCTCCGCAGATCAAGAATCTAGTCAGGCTCAAGCGTCCGTTGCGACGGCTCAATCAACGCTTCAGGTTACAATCAACGGCCATGATGTAACCCAGGCAATTCGTAGTCTAGAAGTCACGTCGCAGGTATCGGCGATCGCGGCTCAAGCTGCCGTACGAACGGAACTCGTCAAGCGTCAGCAAGACTACGGGCGGCGCGGCGGTATCGTGATGGATGGACGAGACATCGGCACCCATGTGTTTCCAGATGCCGAAGTAAAGGTATTTCTAACGGCATCGGTGCGAGAACGCGCTCGGCGGCGGCACCATGACCTAAAGGAGCAAGGGCTAATCGATATCAGTCAAGCCGATTTAGTCCAAGCAATTTACGAGCGGGATCAAAAAGACAGCAGTCGGGCGATCGCCCCCCTTTGCAAAGCCGTGGACGCGATCGAGATCAACACGGACACCCTCACCATTGAAGAAGTCACCGCAAAGATTGTCAGTCTCTACCGAGCTCACCAGAGCTAAACCAGGGCTAAGTAGTTCAACTTAAATATAGCCATAGTCATAAAGCTTAGGACATGCCAGCGTCATTCCCGCCTGCGCGGGAATCCACCCCCGCACCTATCGAGCAGATGGATTCCCGCCTGCGCGGGAATAACAGGGAGGCGTCCTATTGATCATGGCTACCGCTATAAAAACAGGGTTCTAAAAGTCTGCGCCGCCCGCTGCGCGGGCGGCGCAGACTTTTACGATTTTATATTTAATTACGCCCATCTACTTAGCCCATTAATCGAGCATGATGCTTTGTAGGGCTTCGAGCAAGACTTGGTTTTGGGCATCGGTGCCAACGGTAATGCGAAGTTTATCGTCCAAGCCAGACTGCTTGAAGTAGCGAATTAAAATGCCCCGTTCCTTCAAATCCAAATAGATTTTTTCAGCGTCAGCCTGTGGATGATCCGCTTGGGGCACTTGCACTAAAAGAAAGTTGGTTTGCGACTCCCACACGCGAAATCCTAGATTTTTTAGATCTTGCCGTAGCTGACTGCGGGAGGCTTTGACGTATTCGGCACAGGCGTTTTTGTAGGCCTGGTCGCGCATGGCGGCAGTTCCCACGAGACAGGCGATCGCGTCAATGTTATAGCTGTCTTTAACTTTGAACAACCCTTCCAGGAGCGCCGGTTGAGCAATCCCAAACCCCAATCGCAGCCCTGCCAACGAATAGCCCTTAGACAGGGTGCGAATGACAATTACGTTTTCAAATTCATGCACCAGCGGCAGCGCCGTTTCGTCTGCGAAATCAACGTAGGCTTCATCTACCACCAGCACCCCAGAGACCTGACGGGCGAGTTCTCGCAGGTCACCAATCGGAACAACATGCCCAGATGGACTGTTAGGTGAGGCAATGAAGGTAATTGCAGCATTAGCCGCGACCAGTTCAGCTAAAGGTAAACGAAAATCTTCCCCATAGGGAATTTCGACAATGTTTGCAGGTTGCATCTCCGTCAGCGTCCGATACAGCACATAGGTTGGCATGGGATAGGCCACCGTCCGATCTGCGGCTGCACAGGCTCGCACCAGCATATTAAGCACATCGTCGCTTCCATTTCCAACAATCACCCAGCTAGCCGGAATGCCCAACGCGTCACTCACAGCTTGCCGAAAATCGTTGGCATAGGGGTCGGGATATCGCCGTAACCATTCACCGTCAATGCTCCAGAGCATAGCCATAGCCGCCGGAGAAGGCGGATATGGATTTTCGTTGGTGTTGAGTTTAAGAATGTTGGTGCCGGGTTTGGGCTGTTCACCAGGAACATAGCCCGCCATTGCATCAATGTTGGGACGGAAGTAGGAAGTCATAGCTCTAGAAATGCCTGTTGAGCAAGGTTAACCAGCTAGATTAATTATTGTATAGCCGTCGCCATGTTAGTAAAACCAGGCTTAGCCGAGTGGTGTTGCTTTGAAGCGTTCTTGAGCCGCTTTAAATGCGTCTTTCATTACGAGCTGAATTTTTTCAGGGTCGGGCTTTTTGCCACCCATCAAATCCCCAAAGTAAACACAGGCCGTTTCTCCCAAAGCCCACGTATAAGCGGCTGCCCAAGAAGCCGCAATGACGCTGCCAAAACCGGGCAGAAATTTAATTAGCTCTCGCCCGATCGCCTGAGCTAAAAACCCTCCAGCGATCGCACTCACCACCCCACCCGCTTGGGCTGGCGTTAGAGTCTGACCGTACAGCTTACCCAACGCCGTCACCATCGACACTTGCAGCGCCGTGAGCACGGGCATTGTAGCAAAAGGCAACGGCACGGCTCCCAACCCAGCAGCCATAATTGCAAACGCTAAAATATAGCGTCGTCCCACATCTCGATACAAATTGCCAAGCTGCTGTTCTACAGCCCCATCTAAAAGCTGGTGAATTGCCCGTGCCTCTGCGGTGGGCAACAAGTCCGCTAACGCATCTCGCAGGGCATCTAAGCCGTAGAACACAGGCGTGTAGCCATCTTCTTCTAGGGTAAAGTCGAGCAAAACCGAACGTTGGCAGAGCGCCGCCTCACCGTCCTGAAATGCAGCTTGCAGGGCGGCGATCGCCCGGTTAATATCGCCCAAATCGGGGGGATAGGGCGGATGGTCGGCGGTACCGGGTGGATAAGCCTCGTGCAGACAGGTAACAGCTAATAAACAGGGAATATTGGGATATTGGTGGCGCAACTGCTGGGCAATCTGCCGCAGCGTATCGGTGGCGAAGTCAGTAATTTTGACCGTCAGAATCAGCACTCTGGCGCGTCGAGTGGCTTGGTCGAGATCTCGACTCAACTCATCAATTAAGGTTTGGGTGTCTTGAGTACCATCCCCCAGACCCACGGTGTCTGTAAAAACTAGCAAGGGCAGATCGGCAGAGGGGTAGGCATAGCGCTGGGTGTGTTGTGTATGGGGGCGAAACCCTTGCCCAACGATCTCGGCAGAAACACCCGTGAGACCTCGCACGATGGAGCTTTTACCCGCCTGGGGTTTACCAATTAGTAGCGCTTCAGTAGTAGGCAGCTCGGCTCGCACGGTGGCCAAAATCTCAGCCACTTGGTCTTCGCTGACGCTGAACCACCGCACCACCGTTTTTGCCACCTGATCGGTGGGTAGAAGCTGCGTTAGTTTTGACGTGGCTTGTTTCCAGGTACTGACTAGACGAGTGGGAAGGGTGGGGGCGATCGCCTTCTCCTCAACCTCTAAAGCATCGTTAGAACCCTGATCGGTATCGTGTTGCTCAGCCATACTCAGCGTCTTAGCTAACCCACAGAAATCTTTATGCTTTTTCTACCATACTTAACCATACTTAGCTCAGCGGGGTTCTGTATGCCGTACTGCCCGTCTGCTCGGTTTCGTGTTATCCGTCACGGACTAAGGCTTAAACACGTGCCATTGGGTAATGGGAGCCAACGGTTTCCAGCCCAAAAACGAGCCAATCGGCTCCACTCGTTGAATACCAACGCGGATGAGGTCGCCACCCCGCTGGTGCTGCCAGTCCAACACCTGCTGTTCGCTCTCTAGAGTGACTGCGTTAATCACTAATCGACCGCCAGAGCGCAGCGCCGCCCAGCAGACCTCAAAAACGCCCTCAACAGTGGCACCGCCGCCGATAAAAATAGCATCTGGGGAGGGCAAGTCCTTTAGAGCGAGGGGAGCGTCTCCTGCCACGATTTGTAACTGCGGCACGCCGAGGGCGATCGCATTATCGGCAATGTACTGAAGCCGCTTAGGGTGGCGTTCGATGGCGATCGCCCGACAGCGAGGATGGCTGCGGAGCCACTCAATTGCAATCGACCCACAGCCTGCGCCCACATCCCACAGCAGTTCGCCGGGTAGCGGAGCTAGCGTAGACAGGGTAATAGCTCGGACTTCGCGCTTGGTTAATTGCCCGTCGTGGTCAAAGGCGGCATCGGGTAAGCCGGGGAAGCGAGACAGCGATCGCGTGGTGGGATCAGCCCTACAGGCGATCGCCAGGGTGTTCAAATCGGCGAAGTTAGGTATGGTATCAGGAATTGTATCAGAAGCACTCCACTCCGCTGCGGTGCCCTCAATCTGGCGTTCTTGTTCGCCGCCCATATGTTCCAGTACGGTGATCTGACTACTGCCAAACCCAAGCTGGGTCAGGAGTGTGGCCACGCTAGCGGGGGTAGTGCGGTTGGCACTGAGCACTAGCAGCCGCGCCCCTGGGTAGACAAAAGGGGCGATCGCCGCTGGAGGACGATTGGTCAGACTGAGGGTTTCTACGTCGGCTAGCGGCCAGCCCAACCGAGCGCAGGTAAGGCTAAAGGCAGACGGAGCAGGCACAATGGTCATTTCTGCCAGGGGAACTCGACGCAGCAACGTGACACCGATGCCGTGGCACATGGGGTCGCCGCTAGCTAGCACGCAGACGGCAGTGCCTCGGCGGCGACAGATTTCATCGACCGTGCGGTGAAGCGGGGTATCCCACACTAGGGTTTCGCGGCGATCGCCCGCTGGCAACAGAGCCAAATGCCGCGCCCCCCCAACCCACACCTCGGCTTGATTCACCAAAGACTGGGCGATCGCACTCAAACCCGCCACCCCGTCTTCGCCAATTCCTACCACCGCTAGCCATTTCTGCATTAGCCGTCTTGCATAGATACTTTTTTATGAGCGTGAATGCTTTCCCGGCTTCGCCCGGAAAGCATTCACGTCAGAGGTCGCTTGCCAATTCTCATTCTGGCCTTTAAACCGAAAGGTTTGCGCCCATAGGCGCAAACCTTTCGGTTTAAATCTCGGGTAGTCCTAAATTGATAAGGATTTTTTGATGGGCGGGTGCCGCCCATCAAAAAATCCTTACATCAATACCACTACCACTTTCAGAATGAGATCTGTTGACAGAATTGGGAAATAAGACACGACGTGGGGGTCATCTCGTACAATAAATAGCTTGCGATCGCCCGATGGAGATAGCCGTGGTGCCAACTACCAATTTTCAGACGCTTTTACCTGCTCCGACGGGTCAGTTCTTGATTCCGCCACAGTCGCTAGTGCAGTCTAGCCTAGAGAGCGAGGAGGGCGACTCCAGTGGGGCACTGGTTGAGTTCTCGTTGGTTATACCGACCTACAACGAGAGTCAAAATATCCATCGGCTGGTGCAGATCTTGAGCAGTACGCTGGAGCAAGTTTGGGGCGATCGCTTCGAGCTGATTGTGGTAGACGATGACAGCCCCGATCGTACCTGGGCACTGGCTCAAGACATAAAGACCGACTATCCTCATCTGCGCGTAGTGCGGCGGCAAGGCGAGCGGGGGCTATCTACAGCGGTGATTCGCGGTTGGCAGGTGGCGCAGGGTCAGATTTTAGGTGTCATTGATGGCGATTTACAGCATCCACCTGAAACGCTGTTAGAGCTGCTGGAGGCAATCCAGCAGGGAGCCGATTTAGCAGTGGCTAGCCGTCATGTGGATGGGGGTGGAGTTAGCAGTTGGAGCGCTCTGCGTCGATTTTTGTCGCGGGGGGCGCAACTGATGGGGTTGGTGGTGCTGCCGGGAGTAATCAGTCGGGTAACAGACCCAATGAGTGGCTATTTTTTGGTGCAGCGAGCGGCGATCGCCGACCGTCCACTTAATCCACTGGGCTACAAAATTTTAATCGAAGTGCTGGGGCGAGGCGATATTCAGCAGATTGCGGAAGTAGGCTACGTCTTTCAAGAACGGCAGGAGGGTGCCAGTAAAGTCACCTGGCGGCAATATCGCGATTATTTGCATCACTTAGTGCGCCTGCGCGTGGAACTGGGACGGATTGGCCAACTGACGCGGCGGCTCGATTTTCCGATTGGGCGATTTTTGCGCTTTGGGCTGGTGGGGGCAAGTGGTTTGGTAATCGACACGGCGATGCTCTATTTACTGCATGGTCTCTGGGGTTTCGGGTTGACCCGTAGTGCGATCGCCGCTGCCGAAATCGCCATCATCAACAATTTTCTGTGGAACGACCGCTGGACATTTGGTGATATGTCGAAATCTCAACGGCAGTGGCGCAAGGTAATTAAGCGATTCCTTAAGTTCAATGTGATTTGCTTGATGGGGCTAATCCTAAAGGTGCTGCTGCTTAACCTGTTATTTAACCTGCTACACATTAATCCTTACGTGGCTAACGTGTTAGCGATCGCCGTCGTTACCCTCTGGAATTTTTGGGTCAACCTCAAACTGAGCTGGCGCACCAGTGATATGCGGTAAAACAAGGCGATATATTGCGCCGTATATTGCAGAGTTATGGAACAACGCGCTCTTTTAACCAAGGCTGGGAATTCTGTAGACAGGCAGTTACGCACATCTATCAGTTACCCGACACCTGTAGGGGCGAAGCATTGGGTTGATACGTCCCAAGATGGCCGATAGGGATTGACCCAATGCTTCGCCCCAATGCACGGGAACTGCGCCTGTCCGAGAAGTCCTGGGGAGGTTAGTTTGAAGAACGTTGGATTAGTTGCCATTGGACGAAATGAGGGCGATCGCTTGCGTCAGTGCTTGACCTCGGCAATCGGTACCGTGGCCTGGATCGTCTATGTCGATTCTGGCTCTAGCGATGGCAGCGTTGAGATGGCGCGGTCTCTGGGCGTGGAGGTTGTCCCGCTTGACCTGTCGATTCCATTTACCGCCGCCCGCGCCCGCAATGTGGGCTGCGATCGCCTTCTAGAGCTAAATCCACAGCTCGAATTCGTTCAGTTTGTCGATGGCGACTGCGAACTTGTTGCCGGATGGCTGAACCAGGCTGGGCAGACACTCCAGACCCAACCGCAGATCGCCGTGGTTTGTGGACGACGACGAGAAAGATTCCCCCGCCAAACGCTTTACAACCGCCTCTGCGACCTAGAGTGGGATACGCCTATTGGTATCGCCAAGGCCTGCGGGGGGGATGCCATGATGCGCGTTGCCGCCATTCGACCTCTAGGCGGCTTTAACTCTACCCTAATTGCCGGAGAAGAACCCGAACTCTGTGTTCGGCTGCGGCAAACGGGCTGGCAAATTCTGCGGCTAGATGCCGAAATGACCCGTCACGATGCCCAAATGACCCAGTTTAGCCAGTGGTGGACGCGATCGCTGCGGGCGGGGCACGCCTACGCCGAAGGCGCATGGCTTCACGGCAAATCGCCAGAACGACATTGGGTTAAAGAAACTAAAAGTATTTGGCTGTGGGGCTTAGGGATTCCTGCGATCGCCCTCGGAGCAATTCCCCTCACCCACGGCTTCAGCCTGTTGCTGTTTTTAGGCTATCCTTTGCTGGTCTACCGCACCTATCGCTACCTTCACACCCAGGGCTACCCATCGCAAGATGCGCTACTTTACGCTTTCTCTTGTGCGATCGGCAAATTTCCCAATGTGCTAGGCCAACTCAAGTTTCATTTAACCACCCGACTAGGACAGCGCAGCACATTGATTGAGTATAAAAAGAATCAATAGACCGCCTGCGTGAATCGTTTCCCGGATAAGCCGGGAACAATTCACGCCCTCCAAAAAAGCATTTATGCAGAAGGCCTAATATATAGGACTTACGCAGTTGGATGAATTTGCAAGCGCTCCGCGCTTGCAAATTCATCCAACTTCCTTGGTTTTTCGTGTCAGGTGCGTAAGTCCTGATATAGCAAGAAAGAAGAAATCTGCTGAGTACTGGTGTGTTGGGCATACGGGTTTCGGCTGCGCTCAACCCTCGTCGGCTGCGCTCAACCCTCGTCGGCTGCGCTCAACCCTCGTCGGCTAAGGGTTAAGCGCAGCCGAAACCCGGCTCTAAGTGATTATTAGACCGATACCCCAAACCCTCAGTGCATTTGAGCTACTTTAATTCTGGTTCAGGAATTAGTTGAGAGTTGGGCAATAGTAGTTCAGTTCGATCAGCAATCTTCTGAGCCAGTTCTTTAAAGTCTTTATATACATTCCTCACCGCGTATGTGTGAGCACCAATTGCCCCATCAGCAGGTTTAAGATGAAAAATGGGTTTATGAGACTCTTGAGCCATTGGCATTAAGCTTTGATAGTGTTTAAGTAACGCTAAACGATTTGGATCGCTAGATGGAGTTAAGACGATTTCATCTTGTTTCTGAATAACTTCAGTATTGTAAATATGTGGAATTCGCTCAATCCATCTTTGGAATGCTTTTACAGGACGGTCAAATCGAACACCGCGTTGGAGAATAACATAACCAACTGGTTGCATTTTCCCTTTTGGCAGAGCGAGGTCTGAGGCTGGGTTTTTAGGAATACGCTCCTGCCATTCTTCTCTCCAGCGTCTTACGGTTGGTCCAAGGTTCTTTAGTCCCTGTAATGAGAAGAGATCTGGTGAGAGAGGAACTACGACATAGTCCGAGGCAATAAGAGCTGCTCGGTTAATTGCTCCTAAGTTAGGTCCTAAATCAACCAAAACAACATCAGCATTATCAATTGAGGCTGCTTGACTCAATACTCGCCAAAAAGCCGAGATAACTCTGAATGCTCGTTCTTTACGATCAAGGCAATCAGACCACTGGGAGGATAACTCATCTTCAAATCCAGAAAGTTGTAAATCGCCAATTAAAAGGCTTAACCCATCTTCTATTTTTTCTAGATTTGGAGTTGCAATATCACCGATACCACTTAATAAGGGTTTGACGCATCGAAAAACAGTATTATAGCTATTGTCATTGCTGCCTTCCCAAACCTCTTCTAATCGATCTTCATCTAGAAAAGCCGCTGTCAAGTTAGCTTGAGGATCTAAATCTGCTGCTATCACTTTTAGCCCTAAATCAAAGTACATCCAGGCTAAATGATAGACAAGAGATGTTTTTCCAACTCCGCCCTTATTGTTGAAGAAGGCAATAATCGGTGGGGTCATTTTTGCCTCCTAATAATAACTAAAAAGTTAGAAGCTTCAGCAAAAAAATCTGCGGGCGGATTACCATTTTTCTCGAGGGCACGCTTTGCAGTTGAAATACCATAGCCGAAGCGTTGCACATAGCCTAAATCTTTCATAACTCCAGCCAGGTGGGGATTACGATAATCCGTAACTCCCTGACCGAAATTCTCTCGGTTGACTTGACCAAATAATCCACCTGGATTTGAAATTTCAATCCGATCATTAAACCAATAAACCTTTACTGGGGCGTTTGTTTGTTCATAGGAACGATGCATTATGGCGTTCCTAGATAGCTGACGTAAGGCTTCAATTGGATAATCTGGTTGCTGAATTTCAAGAGCCGAACTGGTAATGTCCAATGCAGTCGCAATATTGATCTGTAGAGTTTCGTCCAAGATTCGCAGAATGTCTAATAACGAACCATTGATCTCTTTTTGATCCTTAATTGGATCGCCTAATTCCTTACCATCCACTCTCAGAAATTGAATGTAGTGCCCAGGCACAAATTGCTTGGGGTCTTTACCCGCAACCAGAATCCCTAAAGTAGTAGGATGGGCATCCGGTTCAGGGCTAATAAATCGAACTGAGGTTAATTGCTGATTAAGCGATCGCTGATTTTCCTCTAGTACCTCTGGAGCTAGGGTGAAGGGCAAGTAGGATTGTTGAAAAAATTCTAAATTGAGATCGTCAAGCGTTGCAGAAGGGAGGGGCTGTAAATCAAAAGGTAAATCTCTAGATCGGCGTTTTTCATTCAACCGACGTTCTTCTTCAGGTGTAGCTGTTGCACGTCTAGGTCCAACTCGAATATAGGTTCGTCCGTCAAATCTAACTGGAGGAGCATCTGACGGTTCCACAATAACAACTGCTAATTCACAGCTATCTAGAATACGTTTATTAACTTGCAACACCGGAAACGGTAAAATCTTTCCTTCAGAGCGAATACTAGAAAGCCTTAGGAGAAGCTCGTCTGTAATAGGTGAGTTGGCGCAGGTGCCATCATCATTAACTCCTACAAAAAGAACTCCAGGTTTTTTGTGATTTGGTAGATCATTAGCGAAAGCACAAATTGCCTGTGTTATTTTTCTTACGTCTGAAATTGACGCTTTACGCTCAACTCTATCAGATTCCAAATCACCTAGAAGTGTTGTTAGCTCTTGATCATCCATGTATCAGTATTTAAAGTCTTCCTTGCTAATCATAATCATTAAGGGTAGAGCCGCAATAAATTCAATCTAACGACCGCGCTGCACCGGAACGCCGCAGGGCGTTGATTGAGTTGCAAAGGTTATCTGCGTCCGGTGAGCGCGAACGATATACGGCAAAGCTGTATATCAATCACCCTTTATTTCTCTCTGTTCGTATCCATTCGGTTTGGCGATGGGTGAAGAACTTGAGATAGCGGGGCAGTTTGCCAAACAGGTAGAGCGGGATGGTGAGCAGCGATCGCACTGAGATAGTCGCCCGTCCAAATGTTGCCCAGGCTGCAACAATGGCGATCGCCATCAGGCCACCTTGCAAACCGAGCAAGAGGGCGGGAGTCCATGCGGCTCCCAACAGTCCAGCCAGTAGGGCGATCGCCAGTAGCCCTGCCCATGCCATCACCAGCAGCGACAGGGGAGGAACACAAAGGTCAAGGGCGATCGCCAGCAAATCGACTCGACCCTGGCGCAGTGATGCTTTGACTAGGCGAGGCGCTTGGGTCAGTAAGGTTTGCAGGTGGCCGTGTTCCCATCGGGTGCGCTGTTGGTCAGCGGCTTCGGCCTGTTGAGGCAGAATGCCTACGACATGGGCAGTGGGGCAAAGCCGGGGAGCGTATCCGGCGATCGCTAAATCTAGCCCAAGCTGCATATCTTCTACAATATTGCCGCTAGCCAGGGGCGCATTATGGATAATCTCCCACGGAAAGGCCATGCCCGTTCCGGTTAATAAGCAGGGTAGGCCTAGCCGATTTAGTCCACCAGGTCGCACCTGATTTTTAACCAAAAAGGCGAAGGCAGAGAGAGCGCTACCGGGGCTGGGGTTAGGAGGTTGCTCCATCCGATAGACAGCTTGTATGGGACGGTGTTGGGCGGCGGCCTGCTGGGCAATCTGGGCGATCGCCCCAGCCTCAACTCTACAGTCGGCATCGGCCATCACCACGACATCGGGGGGGTCGCTGGCGAGCCATTGCAGGCCAAAATCAAGGGCGTAGCCTTTGCCGCGACGGGTCAGGTCGTGCCGCTCAATCACGGTGGCTCCAGTATTTCGGGCGATCGCGGCGGTGTCGTCGTGACAGTTATCGGCTACGACCAAAAGGCGATCGCGATCGCCCAACTGCGGCAAGAGAGTTTGCAGCGCGGACTCAATGCAAAGGGCTTCGTTGTGAGCAGGCATGACCACGGCCACACGGAGCGAGGGGATACTATCGAGCCAATCCTGCGGGTGAGAACGATGCAACCCCTGAGGGAGATGTCGTGGCCGAAACAGACAGGCTGCCGCGCATTCTCCCACTAAAACAGTCACAGGAATTGATAGCACGACGACCAATCCTAGCAGCACACCAGTTAGTAGCAGCATCACAGGCACTAGATTCCAGAGGGATGGGCTGTTCTAGTGTTCCCATTGGGAAGTCGCAATGCCAAACTCAGCTTGCGCGATTGTCGTTAAAGCATCTAAAAATCCTTAGGGAACTGCGTTGAAATAAGATACCGGCTCAAGCAGAAGGCTTATCATGGATTCCCGCCTGCGCGGGAATGACACCGGGATGATTTTTGTTTGCTGATCCCTTACAAGTTTAAGACTACCTTTTGGTCAACATAAACACCTGAGAAAGAATTTCCTCTGGACAGAGGGGCTTGGTCAGAAAACTATCTGCTCCAGCAGCCAAGCAGCGATCGCCGTTATCTAAGGAGACGGTGGTTAGGGCGATAATTTTTAATGTTTGAGTCGCGGGGTTTTGGCGCAACTGGTGAATTAGCTCGTACCCGTTGCTTTCAGGGGCTTGGACATCGGTGATAACGGCAATGGGCTGAAGGATTTCGATTTGGCTCATGGCCATCGATCCTTCTAAAATCCAGACCAATTGATACCCCGCTGCGGTTAGCATGTCGCAAATAATATTGGCAGTCTCTTCATGGCTTTCTAGTAAGACAATTCGCCCTAGCAGATTTTTTGTCGAATTTTCTAACGGTGTTGCAGAGTCTATGTTGAGCGTGGCTTTAGGGCGAACCGGAAGCTGCACAGTGAAGACAGAGCCAACGCCTACGGTAGACTCTACGGAAATTTGTCCGTTGTGGAGTTCTACTAACTGCTTGGTCAGTGCCAGCCCTAATCCGGTGCCTTGGTACATGCGGTGATACGAGGTATCAAGCTGCTGAAATTTTTGGAACAAGAGCGATCGCTGATGGTCGGCAATGCCAATGCCTGTATCAATTACCTGAATCAAGACAGTATGGGAATCGGCAAACACGCGTAGGGTTATTTTGCCGTCTTTAGGGGTAAATTTAATCGCATTGCTGAGTAAATTTACTAAAATTTGTTTGACCCGGTGGGGGTCGGCAATAAAGCGGTCGTGCTTTGGCTCTACCTCTAAGTGCAACGTTAGCTTTACCCCTCGGCGTTGGGCGGCTTCTTCCATAGTCTTCAAACTCTGTTTTACCAGC
>Ga0335394_10001379_pt1 | contig 27314 bp, 20 predicted proteins | sample MAT03_FD_205741 | JGI IMG/M metagenome (GOLD analysis project Ga0335394, IMG submission 205741) | Freshwater microbial communities from Lake Fryxell liftoff mats and glacier meltwater in Antarctica - MAT-03 (spades assembly) (version 2) ...
AACGAGAGTTTGTCGTCCTCGGCGCTTGGCGGTTCAGTGAAACGCAGGTGTGCGATGCGAGACTTGTTTCGCCAGTAATCGTTTCCACTGATGTCACCCAAACCAAGCCAGACGCCCGGATGCATCGTGTCATGATCGATCGCGTCGGTGCCGTCAATCGGTGGATGATTGCGAGTCACCTGCAGACCGTTGGGCGTATGGAGGTTGGCAAAATACGGCCTCAGAATCTTTTCGTCACGAAACACAAATTGTGCAATCGCCCCGTCGTGCAGCGAAATCAGCAGCCGATCGTCTTCCTCTTCAACGGTGAAGACTCCGTCCGACTTCACACCGCCGCCGAAAAAAACATTGCCAGCGTGCGTCTGCAAGGGCGTTAGAAAGACAGCAAGCGCTGCCGTCACGAGATTGAGCGAGAGATTCATGTTCAGGGAGCCTTGAGTTTTCATGCCGGCGTATGGCGTCGCAAACCGTCAGAATGATACCTGATCCTGCCGCATGTCGCAGCTGGCACACGGACAAAACTTATGCTGCAGGAAGCCCTGATTTTGTCCCCATTCTCCGTTGTTGATTCGCATCGCTCCATTCTCAGGATACACTCTTCGCAGTCGGGGCTGGTAATTTCCAAAGTGTCACATGAGGATTTGACGGTACAAGTTTCTTAATTGCGTTTCAATGACTGGTATATTGCATGGCCCGTAGCGCCCTACTCAATACAGATACAGAAGACCTGAAGGAATTGCTGAGCAACGGCAAAAGCTACAGTGTACCTCCCTATCAGCGCGACTATTCGTGGAAGACAGAACATTGGGAAGATCTATGGGAGGATCTTTTGACAGTTGAAGCCAGCGAAGAGGACCACTACATGGGTGCTGTGGTCCTGGAGACACAGGAGCGGAAACAGTATCGGATCATTGATGGTCAACAAAGAATGGCAAGCCTGAGTATTCTCATTCTTGCGTGTGTTGAATGTTTATACGACCTGGCAACGGCAGGCGTGGACACCGCCGACAACAGGGAACGAGCTGCAGAATTGGAACGCAGCTACCTTGGAACGAAAGATCCGGCCAGTCTTCGAATCTCGCCAAAACTGAAGCTCAACGCACACGACGACGATTTCTTTCAACTGAACATTGCACAACGGAAGCCGCCCCAGGGTGGCATACGCGGTCTGCGAGATTCTGAAAAGCTGATGTGGGACTGCTTTCAGTTCTTTAAGCGAAAGGTTGGCGACAAGTTTTTGGGTGAAAGAAAGGGGGATCAAATCGCTCGGTTTGTGAATGACGTTGTGACTGAACGCCTTGTCTTCATCAGCGTCCGAGTACAGGACCAGCTAAGTGCGTATACGGTTTTCGAAACACTGAATGCGCGAGGACTGGAATTGACAGAAACTGACTTGCTGAAGAACTACCTGCTTTCTCTTGCAGACCGACTCAGCAAGTCGCAGATGGAGCCTGTGCTCAGACAGTGGGCCCGCATTACGGCTCGTGTCGGCATATCAAGGTTTCCGGAATTCCTTCGTCATCACTTAAACTCGCGACGCAAGTATGTTCGCCAAAAACAGCTCTTCAAGACGATCAAGAATGATGTGAGAAAGATGGATGAAGTCTTCCAGTTGCTGGATCGCCTTGAAACGGACGGAGCGTGGTTTGAAGCACTCAACGACTATTCGAATGAATTCTGGCTGGACTATCAGGGGGCACGAGAGCACGTTCGGGGTCTGAATCTGTTCAGCGTTTCTCAGTACACTCCGTTGATCCTCGCGGCTAAAGACCAGTTCGCGACGCCGCACGATCTTGTCGAAATTTTGCGGTACTGTGCAGTCGTGTCCGTGCGTTTTAATGGCGTCAGTCGAAGAAGTACACATCAACTTGAGGAAGTCTACAACACGGCAGCTCTGCAGATTCGACGAGGCGAAGTGACAACACTTGCGGCCGTCCGCCAATGCCTGACTCCCATCTACATTCCAGATGATGAATTCGAAGATGCTTTCGCTGATCTTCGACTACGCAATCGAGGGACGTCAGGCAAACGGCTTCGATATTTTCTTGCGCGGATTGAACGCCAATTGAGCGGAGCCGACATCACTGACGAAGGCATGACTGCTACCATTGAACATATCCTGCCGGAGAATCCCGACAACGCAGATTGGGACCAATTCAAACCTGATGGTCATGAACGCAACGTCGAAAGACTTGGCAATTATTCACTGCTGGAACGTAATCTGAACAGCAGGGAAGCGGGGAATTCCGGATTCGCAGAGAAGCAGGCCATCTATTCGAAATCCCAATACAAAACATCGCAGGAATTGTGCGATTACAGTGAATGGACGGAGGAAACCATCCACAGCCGTCAGACGAAAATGGCGAAGACCGCGAAGACGGTGTGGGCCATTCAGACATGAGCTGTATGGAGAGTGCCTTCCCAAAACAGAGCCTCAAAATTATGGCTCTGCGGTGTTTTCTATATTTCTCGCAACCACAGGCTGAAGCCTGTGGCTACGTGCTGAGCCCGCATTCGCGGGCGAAACACGGGAATGCACCAATCAACAATACGCTGCATTTAGCCACGAACGCAGCCCACAGTAATCCGACTGGTCGCATACGCGGCATCACCTCGATCGCGTTCACAACCATCATGCGTTCACCGTGAACGCGGTGACAGCACGTAGCTGCGGGCTTCAGCCCGCAGATCACTCATTCTTCTGACGAGCCAGACCGGAAATTCAGGGAGATCGATCCGCATTCTCGAACACATGCAGCAGAGACGGAGGATCAACCGGTTCCGCATGGAAGCAGCCTGCGACGATATCCAGATCAGAATCTCCGTCAATATCGCTTATAGCCAGCGATGCGTAGATCGGTAATCCTCGCTGAATGACGTGGCGTGCAAACTTGCCGTCGGCGGTCTGTTCCAGCCAGATGAGTGCCTGCAGGTCCGTTAGAACTTTCCCATGTACCGATCTGGGTGGCAGGAGTGCGGCCGCAATAATGTCCTGATCACCGTCGCCGTCCAGATCCGCCGTCACAGCACGGTGTACCCCCGGCATCGCGGCAATGTGCCGTGGTTCAAACTTAAGCTGGCCGTCATTCCGCAGCAGCCAGATTCCGTGGTACGGTTTGATCAGATGCGAATCAAACGTATCGCCGATGGTGTACAGAATGTCGGAGTCACCATCGCCGTCAATGTCGGTGAGTTCAATTCCGCTTGACCCGTACGACGGGTCCGGAGCGGAATAGATCCGGACTTTTTCGAAACCGGACTCCCGATTCAGGAATGCTTCAATCACTTCATACTCCTGACTGATCAACGCGACGAAATCCAGTCGCCCGTCGCCGTCCAGGTCGATGACCGGTACGTGAATCGTGCCTGGTCTTGCGTCAACCTTCAGATCGCGGAATGTGCGCTCACCGGTCGGGCTCAGGTCATTGAACACAACATGAATGCCGCCCGTCTTGTGCCAGCCGAATTCAGCAACGACGAGATCCGGATCACCATCATTGTCCATATCTGCCGGCTGCACAGCGGCGACGCGCCCGATTGAGTCCAGAATGACGCGCGGCTCCGGCTTCGCATCGCTGCGATGACCGTCCGGAAGCCAGAGCACTTGTCCCTTGTTGTGATCTTCCGGAAGAAAACTTCCAAGGTCTGCCACCACGAGATCCATGCTGCCGTTCTGGTCGAGATCAGCGTCACATGTTCCTGCGGGATTTGAACCGATGCGCATGATTTCTGCCTTCGTCGGATCATTCACATCACAGTTGACGACGACTCCGCGTCGCATATCGCTGACCCAAAACTGCGAGGGACTCGTTTCAGAAGCCGCCAGGCGAAGCACCGAAACAGCCGCGAGTTCGGTTGAGTCCATAGCGACGCTGATCGGACGCAGCTGAAACTTGAGAGGTGATTCGCTCTGCTCTGACTGATCGGGTTCCGGCAGCTGCTCTGGTGCCCGCTGCTGGTACCACTTAACCACGGAAGCCTGGCGTGGCGGCACGAGATCCGTGCGACCCGATTCATAATAAAAATTGAATCCCTGCCTGACTTCGTCGTACCAGGCCTGCCTCGGAAAGCTGTCGGGCAGCGGCACAGCATGGCATGCACCGCAGAAGATTTTCACTTGCTGAGTCACCTCAGCGTCCGTATCGCCGGCGACTTCGGTGCTTTGAGACACATTTGATGTCCCGTGAGCAGCATTCGCCGTGCCTCTGTCTTTTGTGCTTTCCGTACAACCAGAAAACAACGAGATCGCAGCACACAGCACAACGGCGTGGAGGCTTCTCGTGACGGCACGAATGCGGATCGAGTCAATTGTCATTTCACCGCATCCATGATGTCGTTGTGATGCTGTCATTCCGAAAGTACATTCCTGAACAAACACCGAACAGTTATCTCTTGATTGTGATCGAATTCAAGTGACCGGACAATTGGCAAGGGTTCATGGAGGCACTGCATTCTTAGGAATTCAGCGGTGGAACGCGGTGAAAATAACTCCCATGCCCAAATGATTGAGCAGAATTCGTTTAATGGCGAGCCGCGAGACGTCAGTCTCCGGTTTTTGCAATTCTACTGTGCAATTCTAGTGTGCAATTCCGCCAGTTGACGCACGTGCAAGGCAACGGCGATCACCGTGCGCTGCAGGAATCTTGGCGCGGGCTTCGCCCGCAACCGAAGTTCGCCAATGCGAACCGCTCCCCATCCGACCCCGCGTCGGTGAGAGCAAGACTGATCAGCTACAACACAAAGACGTTACGAGGAACACCCTCCACCGACCTCGTGTCCAATGGCGTGGATTTAACCATAAACAACGAATTTCACGGCTCCATCGACCCCGCGTCGGTGGTCCGCAGACTGGCTGGCTACTCGATCCGGAACGCTTTATTATACCGTGCGCGTTTAGGATTGACGCCATCAACGGCAGTCGTTCACAAGTCCCTTCTCCCCCGAGATCGGGGGGAGAAGGTGGCCGAAGGCCGGATGAGGGGGCTGACCGGTTTATTGTCAAACGAAGCTGAAGAACAAATGTAAAATCCCCCCTCACCCTGGCCCTCTCCCCCCGTGGAAGAATTGTCCAGTTGGAAAATCGATTGCGGGGGAGAGGGGACAATCGCACGACACTTGCAGCCTCATTCCTGACCGCGTGAAGTATAAATCACCGCCCATCCCCCGTTTTTGCTCGCCTTTGGCGAGCAAAAACGGGGGAGGGAACGTGTGCGCAGGGGCTTGTCGTTGTAGCTGATCAGTCTTGCTTCCACCGGCGCAGGGCCGGATGGAGAGCTTAAATCCACGCCATTGGACGCAGGGTCGGTGGTGCCCGAATGCCCAAATGCGACACCTCGACGAATAAAAATCTTCTCAGCAATACAAGATTCCAACGGTTTGCTGTACAGGGGCGAGCGCATTTGCTGCGACCGTTTGAAGAAAAGAAATCGACTCGGAGAGTCAAGCTACGGAGTTACCTCCACCTTCTGCAGCTCCCGATACTGCAGCCGTCCGATGTGCCACATATAGTGAGGGCCGTATCCAGCCTTCCGTGGCCATAAATTCAGAGTCGCCGTCTGCAAGGATATTTTTGCATCGTCCGTTTTGCCTTCGACAACCTGACTCATGCCGATATACAGATGACTGTAGAACAATCGCGAGTCGCGCGAGGCGGCTGCAGGATCGTCTGGAATAGCTTTCAGCACTTCTTCTGCGGTCAGGCTTCCATCGAAAAGTCGATACACCTCTTTAAACGGAGGCCGATCATCCTTTTCGTATCGCAGCAATTGCCGCCGCGCTTCATCCTTACCAAACGCGCGGTAGTGTGAAAGATACCGCCAGATTCCGTTTTCCCGGTCAATGTTGTCGAAGGAATTGTATTTGTCGAATTGCGCAGCTGCCTGTTTGGGGTGATTCGCGAAAAACATCGCGATCCCGAGTCGCCAGTGCGATGCATCAAGGTCCGGTTTCATTTTCACCATGGTCAGATAGTCAGCCTCCGCCTTGTCGAATTCCCCGAGAAACATTAACACGTCGCCACGAGCTGAATACTGGTTTACGGCATCGGCGGCTACGGGATCGATCCGTTCTTTCTGCTTGAGTTGCTTCGTGAGTGATTCGATGAGCTCTGTGTTGAGCTTCTCAACCTGCAATTCCCGGTCGTCCGTGGCTGCCTGCTTCGTTGTTTCATCAATGAAACCAAACGCCTGAGTCACGAAACATGGGGCGATGGAGACCGTGACGAGAAATCCGGTGAATGAAGATATAAATAGTCTCATATGCACGGTTCCGATCAGCAGGAGGTGATACTTCGCGCGGCCAGAAATGAGTCCGGCGAGCGGCGTGAGCCCTCCGGTACCTCGTTTTGTACCAGCAAGCTGACGCATGCCGCTCGCCCATTCTCTCACTCATGACCGCCCGGAGTATATCAGGACAACGAGGGTGGATAGGTTGTAGCGCAGACTTACTCCTGTACGCTGGGTAGAATGTCACTGTCGTTTTCTGCCGAGTGACGCATGAGGTTCGTCCGAAGCAAAGCTCACCGTCTCGCCCAGAGTGCCAAATCTTACTCAACTCAGATTGACACCGGGAACCTATCACGACTAAAAGCGCCACAGTGAATTGAAAGGCTGTTAGAATCGGCCTGACTTCCGAAATGTTCGATGGAGCGAACCGATGCGTCGTGTCCTGATTGCCGTTGGATCAATGTTGCTGGCTACTGGTTGCGGGTCAGAAAACAGAGCTCCGGAGACCGGGTCGGCAGGAATTCCGCTGTCAATTTCCGGGAATCAGACTGCGGCGGCACAAGTGGCCGAAGATACCTCGAAGAAAACAATATCCCAGTACCCGGACGCAGTGCGTCAGCTATTGCAGAAAGCGAATGCCGCTGTAGTTGCCGGCCGACAGGGGGTCGCAGTGGAAGCGTTGAGTCAGGCGATCGGCGTTTCTCCGGAAGATGCCAGTCTGTTTCGCATGCGTGCAGATGTGTACTGCCTGCAGGGTGAAAACGCCAACGCTCGAGTCGATTTCAGTACCGCCATACGACTCGCGCCAAACAATCCGGACAGTTACAACTATCGAGGCTATTTTTTGATGTCTCAGGGCCTCTCAAAGGAAGCGATCGCGGACTTCGAAAAAGCCATACAGCTCAATCCATCTCACGCCGCCGCGCTCAACAATCGCGGGCTCATGGCGCTCACCAGTCAGGACTACAACTCTGCGGAAGCGGATTTCTCAAAGGCCATCGATGGCGATCGAAAGTTTGCCGACGCATGGAACAACCGGGGCTTCGCACGGCTGAAGCTGAAGCAGTACGAACCGGCCCTTTCCGATCTGCAACAGGCATTGAGGATTCAGGAAACGTACGTCGCAGCGTGGAACAACTGCGGACTGGTCTACATGCAGCAGGAAAAGCACGAAGACGCTCTGAAGGCATTTTCACGTGCTTCAGAACTGGAACCCATGGATATGCGCTGGCTGGGCCACCGTCGCGCGGCCCTGCTGAAGCTGAATCGCTTTGCTGAGGCGCAGCAGGATGGTGCGAAACTCGCATGGCTGGAACAGTTGAACCACCTGACTCAGCAGGCTTCCCGCAATGCACGCAGCCCGGCGGCATGGATTGTTCGCGGGAAACATCTGATGAACGGAAGCCAGTATGGTGCAGCGATTCAGGACTTCACTCGCGCGTTGATCGTCAATCCCGGCAACACGGACGCACTGACAGGACGAGCATCTGCATGGATGGCGACTGGCGACCTGCAGAAGGCGATGCTGGATTGCGACGAATCTATCGTTGTGCGATCGTCTCAGGAAGCATATTCCATTCGAGGCGATCTCTGGATGAAACTGGAAAATCTTGACAACGCGATCAGTGACTTTGAAGCAGCCGGAAGATTTGATGAACAGGTCGCCGTCGCGTACGAAAAGCGAGCCGATGATCGTCGCGAAGTCGGACTTGCAGACGACGCAAAAACCGATCTTCAACGCGCAGAGCAAATCCGCAACGCAATGGTTGACAAAGAAGACAGTTCGAAGCCACCGCAATCGGCGGATGGTTTTGATCCGGCAACCGGAGACGGGGCCAGTCGGAACTAGCCCAAAATACAGCCATAGTCGTGCTTTCAGAGCAGAACCACGCTGCGACCAGGGAATCTCAGTCGGCGGAGCGACTGAGCTACGTGAGCGAGTCTCTCCGCCGACTCGCATTCCGATTCACGGCCCTGCGTAAAGAACGCCGCGCGGTAGTGACTGTAATCTGCGTTGAAGGAAGTCCCTGAACCTCAGCGGCGGCTTCCTTGTGGAATTGAATTGGCAGCACCTTGCGGAGCGTTGGGAACGCCGAACATGCGGGGGATGTTGAGCGTCGGAACCGGAGCACCGGGCCGAGGTTCAAAGGCACCAAAGAAGTCGCGGATGGAATCATCAATCTTGCGACTACCTCGCGTTGTTTGTGGATTCGAAGTCGTTCCGCGGACCTGAACAGTCACAAGAGACGTGGTGCTGGACACGACAATATTCCGAAGCGGATTGTTGGTGACGGGTGGACGTGAGAAGAAGTCCAGAGACACATCCCCGCCAAAGCCGACTCGACCACGTCCGCGCAATGCAAGCGAGTCGCCGACGAGATCGATTGGTTCGAATTCAAACGCTTCGTCGCGAATCCGGAACGACATCAAGGCGTGATCGAATGCTGCTTTATTTGGCACTGCAAACTGCAGACTGGACAACGCAGAGAGCATTTCCAGAATGACAGGAATTTCGTACAACGCAGCCGGAGAAATCAGCATCTGGCCGCTGCCCTTGAGATTGGCCGCTGAATCGCCGTCGCCGTTCACCAACAGCCATGCATTCACGACGCCCTTCATGTTCGGCTGATCGGGCATATGCTGCGCGGCATAGTTCTGGAGGAGCGCATTTTTCAGTTCTCCGAAGAACTCATACTCGCTCCCCTTTTTCAGATCGATCATTCCATCCATTTCAAGGACGCCGCGAAAAGCTTTCGCCATAATGCGTCGGTCCATTGTGACCTCAGCGGGTTGAACCTGTCGCAGAATGATCTCACGGCAACCAAGGACCAGTTCATCTTCCGACATCGTGTATGGACCATCGATATCTGTAATAGTCATTTCGAGAACTTCTGCCTGATCCAGCCGAATATGTCCGGTATTCTGCAGGTGATATCCATCCCATATCCCGTTTGCGACGACCATTCCGGACACGTTTGTCAGATCCAGTCCCGCTGAAACCGCACACTGCTTCAGACGCATGTTGAGACTCCAGGCCGCTGTCGTCGGAGCAGCACCATTTGTCACGCCGCGGAATTCCAGTTCCGATGATTCAATGGAAATCCGGCCAACCTGGGAGAGCCGCGAAAGCGTATCGCGCCAGTTGTCCGGCAAAGCGGCGCGAAACTCGTCATCGGGTTTCAGGTCCATCGCATTGAGATCATTCAGATGCATTTGCCAGTAGCCGTCGGGCGACAGTTCAGCCCAGCCGCTCGCGCGAATTGGTGAACCCTCGTGTTCGGCTTTTAGTGTCTCAATCGTGCAATGCTGCACGCCGGCAAATTCGGGATCATTGGGCTTGTAGCTGAGTTTGGCTTCGCTGATGTTCATGCGATACGGAAATGGTTTCGGATAAATCGAGGCGTCAAAGATCCGGACATTATCGAGTTCCACAACCGGGATCTGACCGGGTGCGGCAGTCCAGGCAATTGTGGTCGTCAGGTTGATCGATCCTTCGGGCTGCAGCATTGTCCATAGAGCGCGTGAGGACGGATTCAGGGCATTGTACAGATCGGCGTCGAGTTTCGCGTTCTCCGCATTGATCGTCAGCTGCAGTACACCGGGGGCAGGTAAGCCTCGAAAGCTGCCGCCAGCGCTCAATTCTCCTGTGTTGTGCCAGCCGTGGAGATTCGTAAACCGCCAGTATTTGGCTTTCGAGTCGAATGAGATTTCACCAGTGAGTCCAGTAATTTCGTATTGAAATTTACTGAAGCGGACGCTGCCGTCACGAACGGTGGTGAAGAGTTGTATGTCGGTGGGCTGATCTTTGCCCGGCTCACGGTGACAGTGGACCCTGGCCGAACCCAGTCCACCGATATTCAGACTATCGACGACTTTGCGGCCCGCTTCGTCCAATGCGTCACGGAACTGCCCGTCCAGCGCCAGATCCTGCACATCTATCTGAAAGTCCAGCTCCAGTTCAGGCCCGGGGTTTCGGATGAAGCCCTGCGCATGCACCGGACGACTTCCAAGCATTCCGTCCGCGACGATGTCCAGGACGACTGAGTTCATCGTTGCGGCACCAGACTCCAACGGCTTTTGATGCATCGTGGCTTTGACACCAGTCACTGGATATCGAAACTTATGAAACAACAGCGATGCATTTTCTGCGATGCCGTCCATGGCCGTCGGTAACCATTTGCCGGATGGCAGTTGCTGTACAGTAATGTCGCCGGTAACAGTCCCGGTCGGCTGGAAGTGATCGAACAGTTTCCGGGATTTCTCCGGAAGCAGTGGCTGCAAATCCTTTGTAATCGGGAATTTTTCCAGATGCACGGAAGCGGTCGGCGCGGGCGCGTTCTCGCGAAGTTCCATCGAAAACTCACCTGTCACCATGGCGTCGCCGTCACGAGCATTCAGCAGCTTAAAAGCGACGTTGCTGTTGTCCCAGAAGAATGTGGCGCGTACATCAGAAAGCCGAACCGGCACCACAGGTGAGCTCAATTGACCGTCCCGGACTTCGACTTTCAGTCGCAAATCCGGAACGGCGCGTTCCGTTCGCTTTTCCAACAGAAAATCTACGTCCAGAATCCCGAAAAATCGAGGTGATACGCGGCTGCCACCAACCACAATCGCATTGGTTTCTGAGCTGGCATCTGCGGTGCGTGATTCAACAGGTGAAGGCAAAACGCTGGCAATTCTTGCATCGAGTTGCTGAAGGTGCACGGCAAGCTGCGGTGCAGTCGATTTTGCCAGATCCATTAATGACTGATCTGCCTCGACTCCGGCAACCTGCCCTCGCAGATTCCACTCTTTGGTTGTCAGATTGCAGTTGCCATTGAGAGCGAGATTTTCGCTTCCTGGTAAAGCCAGAGTTCCTGAGAAATCGTACGCCTCCGCAGACTTCGGCACAGCCTGAAACAAGGGCGACGTCACGATCAGACTCGCAGGAGGAATTCCTGTGCCATGCTCCAGTTGAATCTGAATACGCACGTTTTCAAGAATCACGGTGGGAGGAATCAAGGGATTGTCACTGATCGGATGAAATGCGTAATCCTGCCAGTTCCAGCGACCATCTTCCGATCGCTTGAGCAGGATTTCAACACCGGAGACCTTGATGGAGCGAACTATGACGTTCTGGCGCTCCATCAACTCCGTTTCATCGACCGTCGCCAACGCCTCTTTGGCTCGCAGAATCGGTCGATTGGCGGCGCGGTCGCGAATCTCAATTCCCGTCAGTCGCAGGGACGATGTGCTGCTCAACTGAATGCCGTCGATCTTCAATTCAAGGTCGGGGGCTGCCTTGTCAAACATTCGAAATGCCTGCTCACGAATGAGCGAGTCACTGTTCTTCCACAGCCACACGCCTCCGACGCCCACAGCAATCGTAATCGCCAGGGCCAGGAAAAACATCCATTTAAGTACGGGCCAGACCTTCATATTTCCTCGCCAATCGCAACATCCATGATTGCGGACTGGACAAAATCAGATCACGCCGGACTGCGGTTCGCCACCGCGTGGTGTCCGTCGGTTCCATCGTTGCCGGAGCGCCACAAGTCCATGCGCAGCCAATATCGACAACGGAAACTCAACAGGTAAACGATATCGGATTGACCCCACAAAGACCATATGAACCAGCAGAAACTGCAGAAAAGGCCCCGCAAGCAATCCGACGTGAGCCAACTTGTGACGTAAATCCAGTGCTCCAGCCAGAATCAGCACTGTCAAGGTGAAATACCAGACGACACAAAATACGGAGAATGCGCCGCCTGAGAAGCCTGCGGCATTCAGGGAAGGGCTCAGGTAGCGCCCTGCTTTCAGAAATGCCAGCTCGATGGTGCGTCGCGGATGCGACATGACAAAGTCAATGGCTCGCTGCTTGTAATGAGCATTCATATCGTATTCAGACATTGTCGATAAGACGTTTTCCTGATCGAAAAAATTCATATCGCTTGCACCGGTCGCATTGGGATGCAGTCCGTCGTACAGACTTGGACCAGACCAAAGTGAAGTAAAAATCCAATGGCCGGAGACTTCGTGATTTCTCCATGCCCACGGCAATAGAGCGACAATACAACCTCCGCAGATCAGAGCAGAGCACAGTATTCTCTTCGCGAATGTCATTTGCCCGAACAGGATGACGAGTAATGAACTGACTCCCGCCCAGAGCAGCCAACCGGGGCGAATGAGTACGGTGATTCCCGTCAGAATGCCGTTCGCGAATGCGATTCTGCCGCAGGATGCTGTAGCTTCCTGCTGCAACAGTCTGGCCAGTGCAAGCAGACAGACCAGCAGTCCGAAGGTGAACCATGCTTCTGACAGGATCTGAACGTTGCTTCCAATCTGGAGCGGCGACACAGCTACCAGCAGCATCGCCCACAGAGCCGTTGATTCATCAAACAGTTTTCTTGCCAGCAGCCATGTCAGCCAGCAGCAGCCGGTGCCAACGACAGCCATCACCAGACTTGCCGCAAAGACACTTTTGCCGAAGACGTTGATGCTTGCCGCAAGCAATAGCGGAAACCCGGGCGTCCGCAGAACACGGCGTGGCGGCTGAAAAATGGAATAGTCTTCGCCTGCTGCGATATGCTGCCCCAGTTCCCAGTAATAGTTGGCGTCGCCTTCGATCAGAAACGTGCGACCGGCCTGAGTCACATGCTGATCGATCGCCATCGCCGCGATGACACGCAGCAGCAACGCCAGGAACAGGATCGTCCAGAATTTGTAGCAGGTCTGGCGCATGAATGACCGTAAACGCAATTACAGGGTGATACTCAATTCCGCATGAGCAGGTGTTTTTGGCGAGCGGCAGGGCGTCAGCCCTCCGAGCACCGTCAATTCAATTTCGAAATCCAGTGAACCGCTGGAATCACACGGAGGGCTGACGCCCTGCCGCTCGCCTTTGGGACACTGGCTTCGCCCGCGTGATGGTGGGCTAAGCACCCATTCATAAGTTTCTTCGTTTAACCGCGTGGACATCGCCCCGCGCTTTCGAGAATAAAACGCGGCCCGATGGGCACGCGGTTAAACAAGTTGTGTGCGAAAACTTGTGCATGGGTGCTTACGATTTCACAAACGCAACATAGTAGAACAACAATCCTGTCACAGACGTCAGCGTAATGTCAATTGTCGATGCCCATCCAAGTGCCTTGTGTAATCGGCTGTGCGTTCCCGGTACTGGAGGATTCTGGAAACGACGCAGAGCCAGCGTGAGCGTGACAATCCACAACAGCGGCGTAGTGACCGCAAACACCAGATGCACTAACAACCACGGCCTGACGTCGCTGATTTTCTTTGCCAGGATTTCAGGACTCAACTGCTGTTTCGCGACGATCTTCTCCCAGCCACCATGCACCATCTGCACGTCCACTTCAAACGCAGTAACTGCCAGCAGCAGGACGATTCCCAATGCGATCTGCAGGCGTTTGTGTGAGACATGATGTCGGCGAAACTTCACCAGCCACAGGCTCCAAAGCAGCACTGGCACAATCAGGGCCAGCGCGCAAACGACAAAGTCCAGCATGAAGGTTGTCGGGTAGCCGAGAAATCCATTCGACAGCATGATCGCACTTCCGAACTCGGAGTTACTTCAACAATGCCTTAATGGCCGACTGAATGCCGTCCGAATCAATGCCTTGATGGCCCATCTGTTGCCACAAGCCTCCTGAACCTTCGCGATATGTGCCGATATTGTTGTAGCGTCCCTTAAAGCCACGTTTGAGCAATTCCGTCCCGAAGCGTGAACCCAGCCCGGTGTTGACGTTAAAGGACTCGGCGACAAGCACCAGCGAAGACGCCGCCAGTTTTTCCATCACGGCATCGTCGTAAACATTCAACGTGGCTTTGTTGATGAGTCCGACATTGAGGCCCTGAGCCTTGAGCTTTATCACAGCATCCAGGGAGCGGTAGACAGTTTCACCGAACGACACGATATAGCCATCTGTACCCTCGCGGATCACGTCATCGAGACCGGGAACAAACTTGTATTCGTCCCCGTAGATGCGCCCACCGTCTTCGTTCAGCAGATCCGGCACACCTGATCGCGTTGAGAAAATAAATCGCAATCCTGCATCACCGAAGATCTTTTTCAGACAGGCTTTGAATTGATGCTGATCCGCCGGGAAGTAAAGCCGTGTGGTGTCACGACCTTCATCGGGAAGTCCGTTGGAAGCAAACATGTTGTTCAGGCCGAAATGGCAGGTATTGTCCGCCATGTCGTCACAGCCAGCGTGCGAAAAATGAGCCAGCACATTCGCCTGATTCAGCCGTGCCATCGTGATCTCTGACACGATCATTTCCAGAAACGCGGAGAACGTTGCGAACACGCCCTGTTTGCCGGTTTCGTAACCGAAGCCTGCCGCCGCCGAGAAATTCCCTCGTTCCATAATGCCGCCGCGAACGAACACCTCCGGATGAGCTGCTCGGACATGATTCAAGCCGCATGATCCTTCCAGGTCACAGTCGAACACGCGGACGGATGCGATTCGCTGATTTTCAGGCATGCCATCGAGAATCTCGTTGAGAAACTTGCCGAACAGATCGCGGTTCTTGCCTACGTTCTTACTGTCACTGCCTTCGTACGATGGACCGGACGGACCTTTCTTGACATTGTTGAGATACTCGACGGCATCCGTCTGGCCTCGCCCAGTGAGATATTCTTTGGCGAGCGATACCTTAATCACATCGTGCCCGTGAGTACTGCCCTCAAGCCCCTTAATGCCCACACACATTTTACGGCGATTAATCAACGCGATCGGTCCCGTTGTGGTCACTGCGGCACACATGCGGGCATAAAGTGATTCCAGATCTTCGCCGTCGCCGATATCGATCTTCAGACCGTGACCTGCGAGCGTTCTGGAAACGTCAAAACCTGGCAAGTAGTCCGACGGATGACCGGCGATCGTGACGTCGTTGTCGTCAATCAGCAGCTTGACGTTCAGGTTTTGAGCGACCGCAAGTCGGGCCGCTTCGGCATCGTCGCCTTCCATCTGCGAGCCGTCCGAACCCAGCATGAAAACGACTTTGCCCGGATTGGCAATCGCGACGCCGTTGACGAAGGGCCACATGTGTCCCAGTCGCCCGGACGAAAACTTCACGCCAGGTGTAAAGCCTCGTTCCGGATGTCCCGGCAAATGCGACAGATACTCGCGGTAGTGGTACAACTTTTCGACGGGCAACTCGCCTTCGAGTGCGGCCATCAGATACTGAGTCGCCACGCGGTGGCCAGCTTCGTCAAAAAAGATCGGCAGCACATCTGGCGTTCCACCTGCGGCGGCATGTTTCATAAAGCCGTGCATGATACAGACTTCAGGTACCGTATCGAACGGGCCGCCCGTGTGCCCTCCAAGTCCCTTGGCATCGGCAATCGCAGTGAAAAAAATGATCGCGTCGCGGCAGATGTCGATATTCTTCTTAAGCGTTTTCCGCTGTTCCGCCGTCAGTTTCGGGTTCTTCGGATCCAGTGGCAAGGCGGAATACTGGCTCAGGGGAATTGGAAACTCGGCAACCGCAGACATCTTCAAAATTCTCCGTCATTCTTCGACTATATTCATACCAACTCGAAGCGTCAGCGAGGGATTTCGCAGACATCTTGAAACTTCTCCGTCATTCTTCGACTGACACAAATTACGCCGTGAAAGTCCGTTACGAAAGACGAAGTATGCGTCTCCGCAGTGGAATTGCAATTCAACCGGAAAGTTGTCCCGAATCTCTCGAAATTCGGTTCTGGCGATGAGAGAAACGGACCTGGCAGTGGGCAGCGAAAGCAAATGTGATTTTGTGGTTGCCGACGTGGCGTTTTACTCTGCAGGGCCGAAATTGACACATTTGCGAGCACTGGATCGTAACCCGAAGCGTTAGCGAGGGATTGGGATTTGCAGCCCTCGCTGACGCTTCGGGTTAATAAGCACCCACGCACAAGTTTTCGCATACAACTTGTTTAACCGCGCGCCCATCGGGCCGCGTTTTACTCGCGAAAGCGCGGGGCGATGCCCACGCGGTTAAACGAAGAAACTCATCCATGGGTGCTTACGCAACCACTAACTCATCGGAATGAATCGGCGGACGAGCGACGCGGGAGCGATGAGCATGATGACCAGGACCGCGTTTTTTACGTCGCCGGTGAGTCCGAAGACCATGAATGCATCGAGGAAGATGATGCACAGCAGCATAAGTCCCACAGTGCGTTGAATACGAACCGGCTGTGGATTGCCGACAACGATAGCAGCCCGCATGAGGATGTTCAGGCCAAGTATCAATAGTGCCATCTGGCTTCCGGAAATGGCTCTCTCCGCGCCTGAACGTGTCACCAGCCATGCATCCAGGCCGAGGCCACAAACCATAATTCCGATGCCCGCGAGCAAACCTGCAGAGCTGCTCTTACCCGCTTCGTTCTTCGCAAACACCGTGACGCCGATGATGTAGATCCCTAGTGCAGCCGCAACAGTCATCGGAGTCGTCTGCCACACGGATGTCATCGTCGTGCCCGCACTGGCACCGAGCATCAGGTTGAGGAATCGGCATGTCCCCATTCCCAGCGGCGCGGCAACCGTGGATTTCAGAAAGCCGTCGTACAGCAACACGGCCGCGACAATGAGTCCTGCGATCAGCAGACTTCCCATTCCTACGGCCGCAGCACAACCAACACCGATGATCATCAGCATCGAACCGAAGATTGCGGCGGCTCTGAGTGAAATGCGTCCAGAGGGGATAGGTCGTTCCGGACGTTCGATGGCATCGAGTGCGGCGTCGAAGACATCGTTCAGAACCATGCCGCCCAGATACAACCCGGCGCTGGAGATCAGCAGCAACAAGAGATCAGTTTGCTGCGTAAGTTCTGCAGTCGTCAGGGGGTGAGTGATCAGATAGCCGCACAGGATATTTGACAGAGCTGTGAAGACCGTGGGGATCCGCATGAGCTGCAGCCATGTGAGTGGCGTGGCTTTTGGGATGGTGGTTTGCGTTGGGGTGAGGTCTGGGATATTCACGGTTTCGGATTGGTTTCTGATGTTGGGAACAATTCGATTCGCTGCGATGTCAAAATAATCAAATGTACGATGGACATTCCTGTCCGTCGCATGGCCAATTTCTCGGACATGAATGTCCAAGCTACAAAATCGCAGTTGTACCCGTGGGCTGACGCCACACCGCCCGCCTTACACCATCTGCTACGGCTATCTGCTACGGCTTCAACTGCCATTGTTCATCAAAGAAATCGGCGGCGACGACTCTGCCAGGCCAGACGCTGTTGGGGGGCGTATTGAGATCGATCACGGCCCAGTCCGGGAGCATCGGGACCTGGCGGGCGTTGTTGAGGTACGCGTAGTCTCGAAACGTGAAGCTGCTGTTCAGCACCACGTAGCGGTTCAGATTCAGCGGGTTCGGATGAATCAGAATCGGAGCGTGATTGGCGGAATCGTAAGTCTTATCGCCAACAGTGATTTTTCCGGCCGTCCACTGGATCGGCAACTTGTCGCTGATCTTTGCCATCACGCTGTTGGATTTGGGATCCCCCCAGAGAATCAGATTGGCCGACTGAATCATCTCGTCGGTCAGATCGACATCGTTGACGACTCTCGCGTCTCCGCGGAAATGCCGCCGCCAATGTTCGATCGCTCCAGTCAGTTCCGCATCCGCCCACTTACCGACAGCTTCATTGGCCGCGGTGCCAGTGGGGCGAACAAAGACAAAGGAATCCATGAACGCATCATCGATCGGGCCCTGGAGGTTGTGACGCTTGCGAAGGTCGTTTTGCTTTGATGGACCCACTTCCCAGTTGTCGTCGTCGCGACGAGTCAACCTAAACGACCAAGCACCGTCAGACGTTGGATTTGGAATCTCACCATGAATCACCGTCAGGGCCTTGTCGATTCGTACCGTGAGTCCGCGCGTTGCCATTCCACTCTGTTGGACCACTGTCGGTTCCTGACCGTGTTCAAGCGTGCCTGGTGGAAAATCAATGCTCAGTGACGCAACGTTTCCGATGCCGATCTGCAGCTCTGTCCGCCTTGGCGTCCAACTGCCACCCGACGACAACGGGTCCGGGGGAACTGCCGGGATCGTTACAAGATGCGCATCAACAACGGCGGCCTTCCAGTGTTCAGTGAGGGTATCAACGGTCACCCAATGCATGCGGTTGTACTTCAGCGTGCTTGTGTAGAGCAGAACATGTCGAGGTGCGCCAAGTCGGCCCCTGCGGCAGAGAGATGTGAGTGAGGAATTCACAATCGCCTTCGACTCCGTGTCGTACTTGTGCCCCATGCCTACTCCGATGACATGCCGCAGTCGAATCCCGTGCTCAGCCAGTGCCTCCTCCATCACATCCGCCGCCTGCTTCTGTGAGTCGTTCTCACCGCTGTACGCGATCGTCGGGCAGTGAGTCAGATTGAGTGCCCACTTATCGCAGTCGTACAGATTCCAAAGGGTCTGTTCCCACGCGGTCGGTTTGAGTTCTTCTTTCTGAAACACTTTCAGGAACTGAGGCGTCTCAGAAAACCCAGCTCCCGGATTCGCGGCGAACCAGCGGTCGGAGTAGTGAGTCGCGAACTGCCAGCAGGCCGCACCACCCATCGAGAATCCTCGGACGCTGATGCGGTCTTCATCGATGCGGTAACGCTTCTGCACATCCTCCAGAGCTTCCAGCACGTCGATTTCGCCAGCGAATTTGAAAGCGTTGCAATAACGTCCGTACGGATGCAGCATGATCGTGTGATCCGGAGTGAACTCGCCTGGGTTCTGCATGCGGTCCCACAGGAAATTGACTTCGCTCAGTTTTTCGCCTCGACCATGAAACCAGATGTCGCACCGAGTCGGCACGCTGTGATCACTGGCATACGTCGGCGGAATCACGAGGCCATACGGCTGCACAGTTTGATCGATGCGGCTGATGTAGCCTCGCACGACAAGACCCTTCTGAGTGATCCATTCCGGCGTGCCTGCCAGCAACTGATCGGCTCGAGTGAGACCTTCCTTCAGCAGAGTATCGGCTTTGTCGAATTCTTTGACGTCAAAGAATTCGTTATAGTCCAGCGCACAACGGACCGCTCGTTCGAAGATCATCACGTCGGGCAGCAGAGCTGGCTTCAAAGCATCGTTGCTGGCCTTGATCGCTGCGATCTTCTCCTGAAGCTGGCTGAGCGATGTTCGCATCGAGGCGGCTCGATCATCTGGCACAGCAATGCCGAGTTCCGGGATGCGGCGGACGTTTTCGGGAATGTTGTCCTGCAATCCGTCCGCTCGTGCCGACATCAGCACGCAGCATAACCACCCTGCAACCAGCACGGGATTCAGGATTGAGCAAAATTTCCGCAACATCTGACGGCTCCACAAAGCGACAAATCGTAACTTTTATGGCTGAGTATGAATACCATGGTTGTGAAGTCAAATGGTCGGCACCTTGACCAATCGCTGAGATTCTGCGATATGACCTGCAACAGGGCCGCTGCTCAATGTCTATTCTCGCCGCCTTACTCGGAAGAATTCATTGTTTACAGGGATTAACAATCGCGACGATGCCGTTCAATGGCTGTACGATCGTATCGACTACGAACGTATTCGACCGGCGCCATCGCTCAATCCATTTCGACTGGAGCGCATCGCACGACTGCTGAAACGCATCGGTTCGCCGCAGGAACGGATTCCCGCGATTCACATTGCGGGAACCAAGGGCAAGGGATCGACTGCGGCCATGATCGATTCCATCCTGCAGGCATCCGGAATACGGACGGGCCTGTTTACGTCCCCACATATCGAGCAATTTGAAGAACGGATGCGCGTGTCCGGACGCATGCCGCATCCGGACCAGTTGACTCGGCTTGTTTCGAAGCTGGCCGAGATTCTGCACGAGTCAGAAGTGGAATCCGGCGATCGAGTTCCGACTTTTTTTGAAATCACGACACTGCTTGCCTGGATGTTGTTTGACGAAGAAGATGTCGAGATTGCCGTGCTTGAGACAGGACTTGGCGGTCGCCTGGACTGCACAAACGTCTGCCGTCCGCTGGTCACCGTGATTACCAGCATTGGTCTCGATCATATGCACATTCTGGGTGATACGCTGAGTCTGATCGCTGCGGAAAAAGCTGGCATTCTCAAAGCCGGCGTTCCTGTCGTGCAGGGACAATTGCCGGAAGTTGCCGAGATTGTCGTGACAGCTCGTGCGAGGGAACTAGGTTGCCGCCAATTCATTTGCGGGCGACAGTTTGCCTGGCACGTCGATCAGAACGACAACCACATCAGCAGTCGCCGCCGATCACAGGAAATCCTCGTCCTGACGCCGACAAGAAAGTACGACGCCCTGACGATTCCATTGCTGGGGCTGCATCAGGCGCATAACGCCAGCCTTGCGGTGATGACGACCGAGTTGTTACGGGATGCTGGCTATCTGCAAATCGACGACGCTGCTGTTTCCCATGGTTTACGCACAACGCACTGGCCGTTGCGGTTTGAAGTGTTCGATCAGAATCCGACCATCGTGCTGGACGCAGCTCACAATCCGGATTCGATGAAAGCCGTGGCCAGCGTATTGACGGGATCGGAATGGTCGAATCGCCGCCGCGTTCTGGTATTTGCCGCCGCAGCCGATAAGGACGCGCAGAGTATGATTCAGACCATTCGACCGCATTTCGATGACGTTGTCTTTACGCGGTTTCTGGGGAATCCCCGCAGTCGACAGCCTGAGGAACTCTTGTCGATCGCAGAATTGCTTCCAGACGACAGAAGTCCTGAGACACGATGCCATGTTGCGCAGAATCCGATAGACGCTCTTCAGGATGCCAGAGAACTCGCAGGGCATGACGGATTGGTGGTCGTTACCGGCTCAATTTTTCTGGCGTCGGAAGTCCGGTCGCTATTGAAGTGACGCAGGCGTTGGCTATGACTTATGTACCTTGGACATTCTTGTCCGAGTCCTCGCCAGACCGCGTTGCAGATTTGTTGGCTATGTGAGGCACAGTAACTTCTGCTTCGACTGAGATTCTCAACTGGGCGACGGACATGAATGTCCATCCTACGTGAAGTGAGCGGCCACTCGACTGAGCTTAACTCACGTCGAACTTTGGCGCGGAGAAATCATCATCATTCGACGTCTCCTCGGTCGTCAGTTTTGGTCGAGCTTCGTCGGTCGATTTCGTGGATGACGGCGTGTAACTGATCGTCTTTTCGACATCGCGTGAAGCCTTGTGGATTTCATCCTGAAACCCGGAGATTCCCTTCTTGAATTCTGCGAAACTCTTGCCCGCGTTGCGAGCGACGTTGGGCAGATTTTTGCCGAACAGCAACAGCGCAATAATACCGACAATGATCAGTTCAGGGGCACCAACACCAGGCAGAAATCCCATGGCAGCGACTTCCTTTCAAACAAAGCAAAGACCTACGGAAGTTTGTCATTTGAATTGTCATTGTCGTCTTCGCGCATGCCCTTCTTGAACTGCACAAGACTTTGACCCAGCGATCGCATGGTTCCCGGCAGGCGATTGCCAAACAGAACCATCACGATGACGAGTACAATCACTAGCTCCATTGGTCCAGGAACCCATGCCAGCATGGGCTGCAGCATTGTTTCAAAAATTAAATTGATCATGGCGGGACTTCCACAAACAGGTGTCATACACACAGTGACTGCCACTATGTTACCGTTCAAACGCGCGGAGTCACAAAGGTGACATTCAAAATTGCCATTCTGGCTGAGGATTTGCCCGGAAAACCGGTAGACTCCCGCAAATGCGAAAACTGTGCCGGATTCATTCGCAGAATGAAATTCGATCAACATTCAGAATCGACGAACTTGCTGACGGAAGGCTTGCCAACTCGTCATTTGCCGTCGATTTCTGATTATACTGTCATTCCACGTTAGCATCGAGCGGTCAATAAGTCGAAATCAGCCGTTGAGCGTTAGCTCACGGTTTTCACGGAACCGGACTCAATCGCAGCAGTGGTCGGGGTGGTGTCGGCCCTCGAACACTTCGACAGGATAAAAGAAGAAAATGGAACGCGTCATTGGAACGGACGAGCTGAAATCCGGAGAACGCCGTAGTGTTTTCGTCGACGACATGCCAGCTCTTGTGATCAGAATCGAATCTGCCTATTTTGTAATCGAAGACGTTTGTTCGCATGACGGTCAGCCCCTGACCGAGGGACTGATTCAGGGCTGTTCAATCGTTTGCCCGCGGCATGCTGCACGCTTTGATCTTAAGACCGGCAAAGCACTCTGCATGCCCGCAACAGACCCGATTCGCGTGTTTCGCACCGAGATTCGCGACGGCGCTCTCTGGGCAGAACTGCCGTAAAATTTACAACTGCAATACCAGTCGAAAATATTTTCCTTTCCAGCATTTTCCAATTAAAGGAGACCTCGCATGGCAACCGCCGAAGAACTCATCGAAACGCTCAAGCAGGTGATTGACCCGGAGTTGATGGTTAACATCGTTGATCTCGGACTCATCTATTCTGTCAACGAAGAGGATCGCAAAGTGGCCGTCGAAATGACACTCACCAGCCCGGCCTGCCCCGCTGGCCCACAAATCGTACAACAAGCCAAAATGGCACTGGAACGACTTGAAGACGTCGATGAAGCCACGATCACGATTACGTTGTCACCTCCCTGGACGCCCGATCGCATGACCGACGACGCAAAAGACATGCTTGGGATTTTTTAGGAATTGTAGCTACCCTGTCCCGTCCGATGCATTCTGAGCAGGGCAATTCTCTTCCCAAAGCAATTCTCCTGTCTTTTACGCTGTTTCAGCGTTCCTGTAATGTTCAGGAAAAATCAGGAAGAACATGGTTGCAGGTGTAGCTAAGCACCTATGCACAACTAAATTGGTATAACCTCGTTTAACCGTCAGCCGCAGGCGTACGTTTCTCTGGGTCTGACGCCCGCACTTCCGTTCGTCGCATCGATCGTGGTCGCCGACGCCCCTGCGGCTCCGTCAGCAGTTTCTTCCACCGATAAAATGAGGCAACCGAAACGCCCGCCTTCTTCGCAGCACTCGGCCACCGTCAGCCCCGACCACGGCTGCCATTCAATCCGCTCACGCCAAACCTGCTCCCGTTCGCTCATAACTCACCTCACCAGAAAAAGCCAAGAGACCGAAATTCACCGGACCCGAGACTACCGACCCTGGCAAGAATGGTTTCCCCGGACGCTTACGTCGTTTTAACACACGGATCAATTCCAGAGCCCGGCGGCAACTCTGTGTTGGCGTCTGATACATAGAGTCTGCTCCGTTAAACATTTCTCGTCAGTTCGTCCGCTCATCCACAGTCTTGTCCGGCAGAATATCGAGTTCCCTGTCAAGTGAATGGCACCTGCATCCCGTCGCACCTGCATCCCGTCTGTGTCATCAGACAAAACCCGTCAGCCGCATTGGCACCTTCTCGTGAGCCTCCCGCATCAGGTTCACAAACGCGGCAAAATCGTCGTCTTTGTGGCAGACATCGCTGCGGCCATTGCCCCTGTTCAGGACATGGTCAACAAAACCACCGCGAGAAGCTCTGGATGTTCGTGGCATTCCCGCAGCCTGACTCCAACGAAGCTGCCTGTAATGCAGAATGTTCCCTTTTCTCTTCTTTTTTCTTCCAACTATTTGTGCATGGGTGTTTACCAGCCAGTGCATGGGTGTTTACCAGCCATGATTGGGTCTCAGTAAAGAAAACTGTTTACTCCGCCTGCACCGCATATTAATTTCATGCGACCGCCGTGACCTGCCATCATTCAGGTCGGTCAATTGCGCAACGGGGATATCGATGTCGGCCCGACGAGAAACGCTACTCGATCGGACATCCGACGTCCCAGGAAATGTCTTTGCAAAGGAAGTTCGAATCATGAGTTTGCGATTGGGTAAGTTGTTGAAGAAGTTAACGGTCGTGACCGCATCGCTGGTCGTCTTGTGTGGCGTGACCGCCGCACAGGCAGGTTTCATCGTTGACCCATTTCCGGGCGGAGATCAGCTCAATCTGAACAACGGGAAGAACCAGACTACGGGCTTTGGAGACGTGCTTGGCGATGGCGTCAACCTCGGATCCAACGGCGTCGAGCTGTTCAGTACAGCATCTGGTAATGCTACCGTTAAGCCAGACGGCAGCCGGGGTGCACAACTCCACAGCATCACCTTCACTCCCTTCGATGACACCGTGTTCAATGCGTTTTCCTTCCGTGGCCAGCTTACGGACAACGCCGGTGGAGTCGTCTCCGTCCACTGGGTGGCTTCCAACACTTTGTTCGGTGACATTGTGTTCAACAACCTGGGAACCAATGCCCTCTTCGAGCGAGTGGGCATCTACTCCATTGATGGTGGGACGCTGAAGTCGGTCACACTGAGCGCCTTTGGAGATGGCTTCAAACAATTGAAGCAATTCGAATTGAGACATGCGCCCGTACTCTTACCTGTACTCTTACCAGTACAAATACCCGTACCCGTACCCGAGCCGAATTCCCTGGCCTTGCTGGGAATTGGGGCACTTGGATTCGCCTTCGCTTATGGCCGTCGCAAGCAAGCGGTCTGATTGACCGACTGATTCGTCGACGAGGAGACTCAAGCCGGAAAAAGGGGTCAGACCTCGATAGCGGGATCGACCCTGCGGCGTGCCGAACACTACTGTGTCTGACCCCTTTTTCGTCTGCTATGTTTGCAGAGCAGGATTCGCAGGAATTCAACCGTTTCAAGAATTGGTAAAGCAGCGTGCCTGACCACGCGACGGACATGAATGTCCATCCTACAAGGGGCGCTGCAAAAAAAGCCCGGCATTTTGAAATGCCGGGCTTCGCTTGTGCCGGAGCACTCAGTTCACATTGCTGCACAACTCAGCCCGCGTAGTACGGATGAGCGGCTGTATCCCTCTTCGCAATCACTTCATCAACCGAGGGCTCGCTTTTCATCGCGCGTTCGATTGAAAGCTTGGTGGCTTCATAATTGTACTGATAGATCTTCTTGTCGTCAGCAGCTTCCCAGTGAATGAAGACTCCACAAATGATGCACAGCTTTTCGCATTGATCCTTTGGAATCACGCCGGACTTGACGCTGTCGGTCACTGCATCCGCAACACCCTTCTGGGCAGGTCCAAACATCTGGACTGCCTGGCGAGCGCCCTTGATGGTCACTTTTGTGATCATCACGGTCGATGGCTTGACACACAGGTTTGGGGTGCCAGCCAGCAGGTTGCTGTGGCCCATCTTCTGATTTGCGAGTGCATGGGCAAACGCTGAGCCCACAGGACCGCTCTTATCGCCGATTAACAGGTCGATGTGCGCAACTTCGAGGCCTTCACCGCAGAGTGCTTCGCCTACAAACATGGACATTCTCTTTTTCCTTCTTTGCAAAAAAACAGCCGGATCAAAAACAGCGACCGCAGACAATTTCCAAAAAGCAGCTTCTGTACGAAAGTCCACTTTTCTTCAGGACCACACTTTTCAGTTGTCTGCGGAAGCAACATCCCGCTGCTTCTGCAATAAGGTGCCTGTGTTGTGGACAAGGTCGCGTGACACTTAGAACATACCGGTCTTGATTGACTTCCTCAGAGGGCTCAGATCAACTTCCGACATGTTCATCCTGTGACAGGATTGCGAATTTTGTGCTGATCTTCAACTCACCGGCCTCAGATGTCGCCAACTTCGCAGAAACTTAAGCCAATCTCTGACCGGAAAACGGCTCGATCCGTCCTTTTATGCGGTGCCAGCGTTCGCAGCCTTGCCGAATCTGCGATTGCCGCCGGATTGCGTCCTTTATGTGTGGACTTCTTTGAAGATGAAGATTTGACGAGATTGCTCAGTCCAGGGCGCGGTCGTTTTGTAGGTCGGATGCATGATTTTGCTCAACTTCCCCACCTGGTTCGATCAGTTCGCAACACGGTTCCAATGCTTTGGACAGGTGGACTTGAGAATCACTCAGACGTGCTTCGCGAGATCAGTCAGCATCGACCTGTGATCGGGGCCGCTCCGGATATTGTCGATCAGCTTCGAGATCCGTGGAAGTTGATCAGCTGGCTGGCAGAAGCAATGATCGGCGTTCCTCGAGTGGCCACTGAACTGACCGCCGATGCGGACTGCCACTGGGTGAAGAAATCGGTGGCCAGTTCCGGGGGACTTGGGATCGGTCGTCACGATGCGGGCAGCCCGAGAACTCGGCCACTCGCTTCGCATGGCCAGTATCTGCAGGAATACATTGACGGTGTGCCCATGTCCGCAACACTGTGGGCCGATCAGGCGGGAGTCCATTTGTCCGGCATGTCGTTACAACTGATCGGATGGCCGTCTCTGGGCGCATCGGGATTCCTGTTCTGCGGCAATCTCGGGCCGGTCGATCCAGGTGAACAGGTGACTCAGCAAGTGCTTGAAGCCGCACGAATTCTTGTTGAACGTTCAGGCCTGCGCGGCGCGTTTGGAATCGACTTCATCCTGAGGCAAAGCCATGCGTGGTTCCTGGAAGTGAATCCACGCGTTACGGCCTCGCACATGCTGTACGAGTTGCAGCAACCGGGCCTGATGATTCATCGTCATCTTGCCGCGCTGGGATGGAAGTCCGTACGTCCTCGAAGATCGCTGGAGAAGCATGCGTCACGCACACTGAAAGCATTGTCGCCAGTTGCTGCACGGCTGATTCTGTGGGCTCGTGAAGATATCCATGTTCCGGAAGCGTTCGGCATTGAGCCTCAGACCAGCGTTAAAATCGCTGATCGTCCGCAGGCAGGTGTTATGGTTCCGAGGGCGAGCCCGTTCTGTTCGATTCAGCTCACTGCGACCGACTGCGACGACATCATACGGCAACTCGTCATGCATGAAGAACTGTCGAACACGAATTCCGATTCATCCATGGGCACATTGCGCACGCTGGGCTATTCCATGCAGTTGATCGCCGGTCAACTCGAAATGCTGTGGCAGAAGTACACTCGCTTTGCCACCAAATCATAAAGGATTGTTCTTATATTCTGTTGTTCAGCGTCCGCTCATGCAGGGCAAGCCGACATGGGGCGAGATCCACTCCAGGACGAGATCTGCTTTTGTACAATCCAGTTCATCCAACGGCCCCCTGCTGGCTTGTCCAGCAGGAGCCAACGTTTTACAGTTAGCATAATCGTCCCCAAACACCACCTCCCCGGTTGGCTTGCCCAACCGGAAAGGAA
>Ga0335394_10001380_pt1 | contig 27306 bp, 17 predicted proteins | sample MAT03_FD_205741 | JGI IMG/M metagenome (GOLD analysis project Ga0335394, IMG submission 205741) | Freshwater microbial communities from Lake Fryxell liftoff mats and glacier meltwater in Antarctica - MAT-03 (spades assembly) (version 2) ...
GGCTTGGCGAAATTGCTGAAGTTGTTTGAAAATCATGAGGTCAATGTGATGAATACTTCATTGACCTTACGGCAGTCGGTGTCTCTCATTAACTGCCTTTCTCTTCAAAGTTAGTCCAAACTAAAGTGGAAAGATGTCAAATGAGTTCTATAGAACAACGCAGACACCAATTAAAGGAAGAAAATTTAAGCTGTAAGCAGTAATTTAAGCAATGTTCTAGGCAACGTCATGAAACGTTTAATCATGCCTCAACTCACGTTTCGGCGGCAGCAGTTGGCTCTTAGTGTGATTGTGGCGATCGCCCTCTTGCTGTCTTTGCTGCAATCTCCTACCTTTGCCCAATCTTCAGGCTTAGATGCGCGCGTCTCTCGCTTAGAGTCAGCAAACTCTAGCTTGCGTTCTCAAATTAGTCGATTAGAGTCACAAATTGACCGCGTCAGTCGTGCTGCTGGTGTGTCTGTACCCACGGCACCACCCCTAGCATCTGATCCCCGCACGACGGCACTGGCAGAAGATCCAACATTTCGGCGATTGGCGACCTTGGTGATTGAACTGCGCGATCGCATCGAAGCTTTGGAAACAGCAGCAGGCGGTTGACCTTTTGCTTAAGTTAGTCATGTTTTTGGTCATAATTTTTTGCAGGACAAGCTTACTTGCCCTGCAAAAAATCATGACTACTATCCACATCCTACTGTTTTGGCTTCATATAGACAATCGCTTGTCGCCACACTACGGTGGGTTGGTCATAGTGGTCTACCAGACACACACAATATTGATCCTGCCAGCTCATTTTGCCCGTCAGCAGATCGTTTGTAATCAGCTTTAGCTCTACCTCTTTGCCTTCCCGGATCAAGGTTTGTATTTGACGGATGCTAGGTAGTCCAGTTTCTAATTCTGTAGTTGTCATATCTATTTTCCACGCTAAAGTCTTTAAGGTCGCTCGGCATCATTAAAACCCAAATTTTCAAAAACCTGTGTTTCCCATTGCGTAAACAGCACCGATTTTTTAGGTTTCTAGGTTTAACTATGACTACCTACTTACTACCAGCTTAGAGACTTCCGCGAATAAAATCAGTTTAAGTTTTAGGAAAGAGCGCCAACCAAATTAGTAGAAATTTGCGACTTGCACCGTTCACTGGCAGCTAAAGCAATCCGAAATGACTGGTGCAGGTGCCCACCCTTCGAGTGAGCAACCTTCACCGTCAATCTGGGTAGTCCTAAATTGGCAATGATTTTTTGAAGCGCGGGCTTTGCCCGCGCTTCAAAAAATCATTACATCAATGCCAGTACCTCAATCTGTAATTTATTACTGGCGGCTTAAGTTGGTGAGTTGAACGACTCACCTGCGTTTCCTAAGCCAACCGCTTGAGAGAGTTGGGTTTGCCAAAGGGCGATCGCCTGCTGCGCCTGAGGGTAGGCGGTAGTGCCTTGAGGAATCTGCTGCGCCACTTGAATCGCCAGATACATGTCATTCAAGCCAGCGTTGATATTAGCCAACTCCAGCATTTTCATGCTCCAGTCGGCAATGTTTTGCTGGGCGGCTGCGAAGAGTTGAGGGCGATCGTTGGGGACTAAGCGGGCAGCGGCGATCGCCTGGGTATAGTTGCGCGCCGCTAGCAGACTGTCGCCCCCGTTACGCTGGGCGGCTCTACCCCTAGCCATATCCAAAATCATCGCACTCCAGCGGTCAATGTCGGCCTGTGCCTGGGGGTACGATGGCTGAGCCGGACTGATTTGGCGCACCATCCGAATAGCTTCAGCAATTTCTGTTACCTGATTGGAGGCGCTCTCCCCCCTGGATTGGCTCAGCGCCGCCCGTGCCGCATTCAAAATCTCGCCATCGGCTCCAGGATTAGGAATTGCCGCTGGTTCGGCTGGCTGATTGCCCAATTGTGGCGAGGTTGAGTTGCTTGGGCTGGGAGGATTGGAATTGAACAGGTTAGAGAAGAAGCTAGCAATCGGATTTGTTGGATTTGGCGGATTGGTCGCCGTAGGCGATGGCTCTAGCGGCTGGGCTGGAGGGGGATTGGGTGGGCTAACCGCAGGATTTTCGACCGTCTCGTCAGGTGAGGGGGTGGGCACAATGAGCGAACTAACTGCCGGATTGAATCCTGGATCTGGCAATGTTGGGCTGCTGCCTTGTACTTCAACTGGAGCTGTGACCTGCTCAGCAGGTAGATTAACAGGTACGGGGGGCACCTCTCCCACTGGTGGCTGAGGGGGAACTGGGGCAGGTACGCTATCCGGCGCAGGGGGAGAAGTGGGATCGGGAGAGGTAATGGGAATCGCCCCCGATGGACTACCAGACGGACTCACAGATTGAGCAATGTCTCCCGACGGCGCGGGGGCGCGGGTCACAGTGTCCACATTGCGAACAACAACGGCAGCCAGCAAAACTGCCAGCACGGCACCACCCATCTGCAACAAACGCCGCCAAGAGCGTTCGTCTACCGTATCGGCAGTGGGTGCTGGCGGTTGAATAGACGGGGAGGTAGACGTAGCAGAAACAGACGCTGCGCCGATCGTCGGAGGAAATGGAGCCGAAGACGGCGCTTGGGGAGAGAGCTGAGGTGTTGTAACCCCGCCGATGGGCTGGCGAGGTTGGTCAGCCCCAGGGAACGGCGCTAGAGGTGGCTGACTAGACTCTGGCCAGCCAGCAGCCTGGTTAGAATTTGGCCAGCCAGAGCGATCGCCACCCAGCAGGTCAGAATCCTGATTGGGGCTGGAACTGGGGGCGATCGCTCTACTCGGCACCGTCAGTTTATCCGGCACCGTCAGTTTATCCGGCACCGTCAGTTTACCCGGCACAATCAGTTGGTAGCGGCTACTGTCGGGAATCACAATAACGGGATCTTGGCGCGGTCGCCAGTGGTGTTCGGTCAGTTCGGGCAGGCGATCGCGCAAAAACTGACCCAGATGTTCCAGCGTCACGCAGCGCTGGTTACGCAACCCTTCTAGCACGGCTGTCGTAAACAATCCCAGCCGCAGCGCCAGCGTTTCGTGCGAAAACTGCTCTGGCGGACACGACAAAATAGTTGCCATGCCATAGTCTTGCGCCAGTTTTGTGGTTTCGGCACCAACCCCCAGCCCCGCCATAATTCCCTGGCTGCGATTGATATCTAGCATCACCAAGACGTTATCGGTGCGCGCCGATTGCAGAATCGAAAATAGCGACTCAACTGCAATTCCTGTCGCGCCGACCTGGGCTGGGTCGCCGTCAATCGGCATTAAATAATCGCGGCCTTGCGACTGAACGCCATAGCCACTAAAGAAAAACCAGAGTACATCGCCCGGTTGAACCTGCTGACAAACCTGAGCCACCGCACTTTGAATCGTATGCCGATCGGGAGCTGTAGCGCCGGGTTGACCGTCGAACGAGGTGTCTGTCAAAACTACCGTTTGAGCTGCTGCAAAGCCAACTTCGCCAACCAAACAGTTCTGCAATGCCTGGGCATCGCGCGCAGCATAAATCAGGGGCTGAAAATGCTGGTATTGGTTAATGCCAACGGCGATCGCCCAGTAAAGAGTCATGTCAGATGCCCCACATAGTCCCAGCAGCTCATGATCAACATCCCGCACTCAACCCACTTACATCGTCTCTGTCCAGTACTTAGAATTCCCAATACCAGGCAAAATGCTCAATATCAGCGTCAATGCTCAATATTTAGGATGCTCACTATCTAAATACATTGTCAAAACGCCCCACCTGAAAGCCAAAATAACTCACCTAAAGGCATTTGGCACATCTTACCACTGCTTTCTATAATATAGCTGTCGCCACAAAGGCTAGGACACTGGGATCAAAGGGGGTGTGGGGGCTTTGCCTCCAGCCAGGGGTTCCACCCCTGCACCCCGTCCTAACCAATCCGTCTATGGCTATATCAACCCTATCGAGAGGCGATCGATATCGGCAGGGTTAACGAGATTGTAATTGGGGCGATCGCTACAAAATTTTGCAGTCGAGCAGTCGATTCATCAGGGTTGACAACATTTGAATGTCTCCGCCTCCGTAGGCGCGGGTTCTGCCAAAGGCTCCGCAGCGTAGGGCAGCGCCGGGTGAAAGTGTCCAATACCACAGCGCGGGCAGATGGCCAGTGGGAGACTGGAGAGTTTTCTGCAAGGCTTCATAGGGTTTGAACATGGGGTAAATTCCGGCGAACTTTTGTACCCATTTGACCTGAGTGCCAAAGGCGATCGCCTTATCGCGATCGGTCAGCGCACCACTCACTTCCCGGTAGATCCGCTCTTGGGCTGTAAAGCTAAACTGTCGGTCGGTGTACTTGTCCCAAAGCTGGTTAATGGTGTGGAGGTCGGTGCAAGGGAAGAGGGCGATCGCTTCTGGGCTAAGCCATCCTTGTGTCTTCCGCCCGCTGGCCAGCAGCATTACCTTCAGCGTTTCGCGATCGGCTTCGAGCCAGAGCTGGTCTTGCAGCAAGGCTTGGAGAGTGCTGTAGTCAACATGACGTTCGCTGCTGAGGTGATCCACCGCCTCTGGTGACGTGGTTGGCGGCAGAGGTGTCTGGCCAGACGAGTCGCCATCAAACGGCGGCAACGGCTCGGCAGAGCCAAATCCAGCTTCAGGAAACGCGGGCGAGGCAGCCTGTTCTAAGCTATCGCTAAAGTCAAGGTCGGGGAGGGGTTGTTCTCGGTTGTCGCCGGGTTCGGAGCCATCTAACAGCAATTCCGCATCGTTTAACAAGCCGGGTGGTGGGGCTGGGGGCTGCCCAATGCCAATCAATGGATCAGAAGATAGGCCAGAGGTCAGGCCAGAGGGTAGGCCAGATGGATCTCTGCTAGGAGTGGATAAGTTTAATGAATCTAAGTCGGGCTGTAAGGGCGACGGTGGGGCGGCGGCAGATTCCTCCGCGAGGGCGGGAGACTGTCGGGCTTTTTCAAACGGGTCTTGCGCGGACAGGTTGTCAGCCAGGGGTTCGGCAGGCCTGCTATCTATAGCGGTGCCATCTGTAGGGCTAGGATTTCCAAGGTGTTGAAAAATTTGTGCTACTTCCTCGTCGGTTATTTCATCTGCCGAGTCCAGTGGCTTCGTTTTACTGGCTTTGCGTCTCGTTTCTGCCAATTCTAGGAACTGCTGTCGCAGGGCAGCAACATCTTCATCGTTTAGCATCAAAGTCTCCTGAAGCTGCGTCAATTTATCAAGGCTGCTGTCACTGAGAGTGGATTCTATCGCAAGGCGATCGCCCAAGGCTTGTTCGTAATGTCTCAGATTGGCTTGGTAGGTTTGGTGAGCCGCGATCGCCTCCTCTTCCACCTGCATGACCTCGTCATCTCTTAGCCCAAGCTGACGTTGCAACTGATAGAGGCGATCGCGGCTGTATTTTAACAGCGTTGGTTCTTGGGCGATCGCCTGAGCAAATTCCTGCTGATAGTGGTTTAGTTTCTGTTGATGGATAGCTTGCTGCGCCTCTCTAGCTACCATGACCCGCCGCTCCACCTGAAGCACCTGGGCATCAGTTAATTCTAGAGAATGTTGCAATTTTTTAAGCTGTACTTGCTGTAGCGGGCTAGGTGGATACTTGACCTCCACTGCGTTTGAAAATGCCTGCTCAAATTGGTGAAGTCGCTTGCGAAATGCCTCTTGGTGAATCAAGTTCTGGCTGATCAGCCGCTGCTCTAAGAGATAAATGTCGCTATTGTTCAGGGCTAGCGTTTGTTGTAACTGTCGTAGGTGATGACGGGTAGGCTCGGTGAGGGGATCTTCTTGGGCGATCGCCGATCTCAACTCGCGTTCGTAGTGTTCTAGCGCCTGCCGTTGCATCGCTGCCCGGTTAGACAAGGGCTGCATTAACTCCCGCTGAATCGGTTTGACGACCCCATCGCTCAGCTCCAGCAATGCTTGCAAATCGCGCAGCTCACTCAGCCGCTGCGCCCCCAGCGGATACTCGGTTTCTATCGCGGCACTGAGGGCACTGCGGTATCGCTGGACGCGCTCGGCATCGTCTCGAAACGGCTGTAGCACCTGGTTTTCAATATTCAACGCCTCTGTAGGCGAGAGATAGAGGTGCGATCGCTGCTGGTCTAAAATGGCGCGCGCCACCGGAGAAATCTGGCCGTTCGTAGCATAGCGTTCTACATCTTCGCGATAGCGGCGGTGCGGATCAATCAAGGGTACTCGCGCCAAGCTAATGTTAAGGTCTTCTTCGCGCAGGGCGATTAATTCAGGATGCATCGTTGGCACAATGCCCTGTACTTTGCTGCTGGTGTAGCGATGCAGTTCGTCCAGGGCGACCTCACCATCCTGGTTTTGGTCCGCCTCACCCGTCAAAATGCCTTCAATTAAGTGGTGGGTATAAAGCGATAGCTCCGACTCTGACTCGCCAGAGGGTGCCAAGGCATCGTCTGATGCCACGAGAATAACCCGTCCCCGCGCCCCCAGTTGGTGTTTTAGGGTAAAAGAGCCGTTTTGCAGAGCCGTCTCTCCCTGCTCAATTGGCTCCCCAAATCCGCAGTCCAAAATCATTACCTGCTGGCGAGAACGACTGCTACCCATCAGGTCATGTACCGATTGAGCGGGTAGCGCTGTCGCTTGTACCAGTTCTCCATCGGCGGTTTTGCGGGTAGACCGGGTCGCAAAATAAGCGCGTCCTTGACGATCTCGCAGTCCTCGTCCTGCAAAAAAAACCAGCGATAAATCCCCCCGGTTGCACTTGCGAAAAAACTCCTCAAACGCTTCTTCCATCGCCATGCGATCGGGTTCAAACACGGGTTTAATTTCAGAAAAACCACCAATTTCGGGATGCATTAACACCTCTCCCAGTGCTTCTACATCGTTGCGAGCATAAGGAGATGGCAGAATAACATCCTGATGCTGACATTGACTGACCCCGATTAGCAAAGCATATTTTCCCATTGGCAATTTCCAGTTTTAAGCGTTTAGGCTTAGGGTTGCGGAACACTATAGAACCCATTTGACATCTAATTAGAATTGAGATTTAGGGCGATTTTTGGGCAGTAGGGGCGAAGCATTTGCACTCGAATTGACGCTGCGTTGCCAGAATATTGATGCAAATGCTTCGCCCCTACAGAATATTCGCGATCACCGGAAAGATGTCAAATGAGTTCTATAGGCGATCGCCATCTCAAGGTCTTAGATTTAGACCGCTCTCCTCATAGATTTCAGTCGTTTGAGTAATTGAATCACTTGATTTAAAGATTAAACGATTGTCCCCAAAAAGGGACAAACTGACCCGTTTGCACCAAGAGCCTGCTGTTTCATATAGCTTCAGCCAGTCATCTTAGGACAAGGGGCTTAAGCCCCTTGTTGGCTGACGTGCTAACCTGCGTCCTAACGTTTGTGGCGACGGCTATACCAAACAAAAGTAGAGGTTTTCGCCCCTACACAGACAAAACCTCTACTTTTGCTTCGGATCAGCTTTCCTCAGCTTTCCTTAGAACTTACGCACACTGTACAAAAAACTATAGCGGTAGCCATGATCAATAGGACGCCTCCCTGTCATTCCCGCGCAGGCGGGAATCCATCTGCTCGATAGGTGCCAGCGTCATTCCCGCCTGCGCGGGAATGACGCTGGCATGTCCTAAGCTTTATGACTATGGCTATACGCACACTGTACGAAAAACTAAGAAAGCTAACGACGTGGCGGGCGCTCAGCGCCCGCCACGTCATTCAACTGCATAAGTCCTATTCCTAGGATTTCAGGAAACATTCCTACTGAGCGACAGGTATGCCCAAAATATCCTCGATTCTAGGCATATCTTCTAAAGCAACCACCCGTCCTTCATCCTCAAATCCAACCACCTGATCAAAATTGAGGTAGCGATAGAGTTCGTCTGCAAACGGGTCAATTTTCTTCGTCACAATATCCAGGTATTCTTCTACCGTAGGAATGCGACCCAACAAGGCGCACACTGCCGCCAGTTCTGCTGAGCCGAGGTAGACTTGTGCCCCTTTCCCCATGCGGTTGTTAAAGTTGCGGGTGGAAGTAGAAAACACCGTCACGCCATCTTCTACCCGCGCCTGGTTGCCCATGCACAGCGAGCAACCCGGCATTTCTGTTCGGGCACCCGCAGCGGCAAAAATGCCATAGTAGCCTTCTTCACGCAGTTGCTTCTCATCCATGCGAGTGGGGGGTGCAATCCACAGGCGCACCTTTACAGAGCCAGCCCCCTCCAACACTTTTGCGGCGGCGCGGTAGTGCCCAATGTTAGTCATGCACGACCCAATGAATACTTCATGAATCGGATCTCCCGCACACTCCGACATCAGCTTAATATTATCGGGATCGTTGGGAGCCGCCAGAATGGGCTGCTTAATTTGATCCAGATCAACCTCAATCACATCAGCATATTCGGCATCGGGGTCAGCCGATAGAAGCACGGGGTTGGCTAACCACTGCTCCATTTTGGCCACGCGACGCAAAATAGTGCGAGCATCGCCGTAGCCACGGGCAACCATGTTTTTTAGCAAAGCCACATTAGAGCGCAGGTACTCAGCCACGGTGGCCTCGCTCAGCTTAATGGTACAGCCCGCCGCCGATCGCTCTGCGGTAGCATCCGTTAGCTCAAACGCTTGCTCTAGCTGCAAATCGGGCAAGCCCTCCATTTCGATGATCTTGCCGGAGTAGACGTTGATTTTGTTCTCTTTAGCAACGGTCAGTTTACCCTGCTGCATAGCGACATAGGGAATCGCATTGACGACATCCCGCAGTGTTACCCCTGGTTGCAGCGTGCCACTAAAGCGCACCAGCACCGATTCTGGCATGTCTAACGGCATGGCACCCAGCGCCGCCGCAAACGCTACTAGTCCTGACCCGGCCGGGAACGAAATTCCTAGCGGAAAGCGAGTGTGAGAATCGCCCCCGGTTCCAACCGTATCGGGCAGTAGCATTCGGTTTAGCCAAGAGTGAATGATGCCGTCGCCGGGACGCAGCGACACACCGCCCCGCTGGTTGATAAAGTCGGGCAGCTCGTGCTGAGTTTTGATATCTACAGGTTTGGGATAGGCCGCCGTGTGGCAGAAGCTCTGCATCACCAAATCGGCGCTGAAGCCCAAGCAGGCTAATTCTTTTAGCTCATCGCGGGTCATTGGCCCGGTGGTGTCTTGGGAGCCAACGGTGGTCATGTGGGGTTCGCAGGATGTCCCCGGACGCACCCCCACCACACCACAGGCTTTGCCCACCATTTTTTGCGCCAGGGTGAAGCCTTTACCCGTATCGGCAGGTAGGGCTGGACGGACAAACAGATCACTGGGCGGCAAACCCAGCGCCACGCGGGTTTTGTCGGTGAGGGTGCGCCCAATCAGCAAGGGAATTCGTCCCCCAGCACGCACTTCGTCCAAAATCGTGTCGGGCTTGAGGGTAAAGGTCGAGACGACCTCGCCCGCTTCGTTGGTAATTTTGCCCTTGTACGGGTAGATCGTAATCACATCGCCCGTTTCTAGCTGCGTCACATCGCATTCAATCGGCAGTGAGCCAGAGTCTTCTGCTGTGTTGAAGAAGATAGGGGCAATTTTTCCGCCCAGAATGTACCCACCTGTGCGCTTATTGGGCACAAAGGGAATGTCGTTGCCAATGTGCCACAGCACAGAGTTGATGGCGGATTTACGTGACGAACCCGTTCCGACCACATCACCTACGTAGGCAACGGGGTGGCCTTTTTGTTTTAAGGTGGCGATCGCCTCCAAAGAACCGGGCTGGCGAGTTTCCAGCATCACCGTGGCGTGTAGGGGGATGTCGGGGCGGGTGGTGGCTAGGGGCGCGGGGGACAGGTCATCGGTGTTGGTTTCGCCGGGAACTTTGAACACGGTGACGGTGATTGAGTCAGGCAAGGTAGAGCGATTGGTGAACCACTCGGCATTAGCCCAAGCATTCATCACCTGCTGTGCGTAGATATTGCCGCTCTCTCCTAGCTCTTGGACATCGTGAAACGCATCGTAGACTAACAGAATTTTGCTGAGGGCAGCGGCGGCGGTAGCGGCGATCGCCCTATCCTCAACCTGAAGCAAGTCAATCAGCGACTGCACGTTGTAGCCGCCCATCATGGTGCCCAGCAGTTCAACGGCCTCTAGCGGCGACACGAGAAGACTGGTCTCAGTGCCTGTGGCGATCGCCGTCAAAAATCCGGCTTTGACATAGGCCGCTTGGTCTACTCCAGGCGGAATGCGATCGCGCAACATGGCCAGTAGTGCCGCTTCCTCCCCCACTGGCGGAGACTTGAGCAACTCGCATAAATCAGAGACTTGTTCCGCCGACAGAGGCAGGGGAGGAATGCCCAACGCCGCTCTCTCTACTACATGGTTACGATAAAATTCCAGCATTTTTCCAAAGTTCTCCAGGCACCGCCAATCGCTATTGTCAAATATCGATTGTAGTTCCACGGTAGCGCGAGGCACAGTTCATTGGCTCTCGTAACATAGGTCGTTTATTGATGAAGTCGGCAAATTCATCCAACTGCGTAAGTTCTGCCTATAACTAATGAGATTTTTCGTGATTAGGGCTTGCGCGTAAGGTGTTTAGCTCCCCGACTTCTGACTAAAACTGTTATAGCGACTATTCCATCGTAGAAGTCGGGGATCTTTGCGTAATTCTTAGTGATTTGCCGACAGTTATCCAAGCCGATGGGGTCGCGTAGATGTTTTTTTTCGGATAGGATGAGATGCTTTGAAGAATAGTGCATAGATTTGGCTGTGAGATCTGGGCTGTGAAGTCTGGCTGTAGGGCGATCGCATGGCTGATCGATAACCTTATTGCCGTTCACTGCTTGGCGTTCACGCATCGACTGATCGCCGCCCCAACCAATATGTGTAAAGGATTTAGTGACGTATGACGGAACGGAAACGCGCGTTGATTACAGGGATTACGGGTCAAGATGGCTCGTATTTAAGTGAACTATTGCTCGAAAAGGGCTACGAAGTCCATGGCATCATCCGCCGTACCTCCACCTTCAATACCGATCGAATTGACCACATTTACGAAGACCCGCACAACGACGCAGTGCGGATGTTTTTGCACTATGGCGACTTGACGGACGGCACAACGTTGCGCCGCATTTTGGAAGACGTGAAACCCGCAGAGGTTTACAACTTGGGGGCACAGTCCCATGTGCGGGTCAGCTTTGACTCGCCCGAATACACGGTAGACACCGTCGGCATGGGCACGCTGCGATTGCTAGAGGCCATTCGCGACTACCAAGGCCGCACGGGTGACCAAATCCGCTTCTACCAGGCGGGTTCTTCAGAAATGTATGGCAAGGTGCAAGAGATTCCTCAGAAAGAAACCACGCCCTTTTACCCCCGCAGTCCCTACGCCTGCGCTAAGGTCTATGCCCACTGGCAAACGATCAATTACCGCGAGTCTTACGATCTATTTACCTGCAACGGCATTTTGTTTAACCATGAATCGCCGCGCCGGGGTGAAACCTTTGTCACCCGCAAAATTACCCGCGCGATCGCCCGCATTATGGCAGGGCAACAGAAAAAGCTGTATCTGGGTAATCTAGATGCAAAACGAGACTGGGGCTATGCCAAAGACTATGTGCGTGCCATGTGGTTGATGTTGCAGCAAGATCAGCCAGACGACTACGTGGTTGCCACAGGTGAAACCCACTCGATTCATGAGTTTTTAGACCTTTCCTTTAAATATGTCAACCTCAACTGGCAGGACTACGTTGAGTTTGATGAACGCTACCTGCGCCCTGCCGAAGTAGAACTGCTGGTTGGTGACCCGACCAAAGCCCAACAGATTTTAGGCTGGGAGCCATCAGTTAGCTTTGAGCAGTTAGTCTACTTAATGGTGGAAGCCGATCTAAATGCGCTAGGTCTAGCTCCCCTCAATGGCCACGCCCTGCAATCTGGGACAGACTACGCTACCGTTCGCCGAGCATCGGGATCGCCGACCGCATGACACAGGCTGGTGGGCGGCGGCGTGCCATTATTTTTGTTCATATCCCCAAAGCGGCAGGCACAACACTGAACAAAATTTTGGCACACCAGTACGGGCTAAATCGGGTGTTTGCGCTTAAAGAAGGGATAGAAGGGCGATCGCTACGGGATTTTCAGGAGCTTCCCGAAGCGCAGCGGCGAAAACTGAAGGTGGTGCGGGGGCACTTCAATTTTGGGCTGCACGACCTGTTGCCTCAGTCCTCGACCTACATCACATTGCTACGCAACCCAGTCGATCGCGCCTTGTCTCATTACTATTACGTGCTTAAGTTTCCGACTCATTATTTACACGCCCAAATCGCAGGCCAGCAGATGAGTTTAAAGGACTACATCACCAGTGAGTTGTCGATAGAACTCGATAACCACCAAGCCCGCATGGTGGCTGGGGGTGAGGCCGCTTTAGTTCCCTTTGGTCAATGTTCTACCCAGGTGCTAGAGGTAGCGAAGCAGCATTTACAAGAGCAGTTTGCCGTCGTGGGAACGGTAGAGCGGTTTGATGAAACGTTAGTTTTGCTCAAGGAAGTATTTGGCTGGGCAACGCCCTTTTATACCAAAGCCAACGTGACGCAAAATCGACCAAAACGGCGATCGCTCTCTGCCGAAGAATTAGACCTGATTACCAGTCGCAATCAGATTGACCTTGAGCTTTATGACTATGCCAATCAACAACTGGATCACCTCATCCAAAAACATGTCAAGCGATTTCGGCTGAAACTGTTCAAATTTAGAGTGTTGAATCAACTCTATAACTATCTATACGCTTTAGAGCTATATGCTTTAGAGAAACCTCTGCCGCAGTCGGTGGGCGATCGCCTAAAACGCTTCAGAAACCAGTTAGACTCTCCCCACAAACAGCGCAAGCAGGTACGTCAGAAAACTGCACACAAAACAAGCTGATTTTCGAGGTGCGTCGCATCTCGAAAATCAGCTTTTCTCAATTTTTGGAACCGTTGCCTTCGACTTCGCTCAGGCAACTTCGACTTTGCTCAGGCAACTTCGACTTTGCTCAGGGGACGTTGCCTTCGCGCAGGGGACGTTGCCTTTGCTCAGGGGACGTTGCCTTCGCGCAGGGGACGTTGCCTTTGCTCAGGGGACGTTGCCTTTGCTCAGGGAACGTTGCCTGAGCGAAGTCGAAGGCAACCGTCCCCTGAGCAAAGTCGAAGGCAACGCTTATCCTGTATGTGACGGGTGTCACTCCTAGCTCTAAAAGAAATGCCAAACTAACGGATATCGGTAAGGAATATCCGGATGGGAAGCAACTTTTACCATTGCTATGATCGGCAAGACAAAGCTGGCGACAAATAAGAAAATTAACAGTGGAATGCCTAGCAGGACAAACGCTAAAATCAGAAAGATGACACCGTAGACCAACACATTGAGAAAGAAGTTGATCGATTCTTTAGCATTGGCTTGAACTACCAAATCTTCAGAAATCACTAGAAAAAGAATCGGTACCAGAACAGAAATTCCGGTGTACGAGAGCAATTGAGACCCGTGGCACAAGACTGAGAATGTTTTGCGTTTTTCTAAGTCGTTCATCGTGGCGATTTTCAGGTGATTCAGGTGATGGAGTTCTTCTAGTGATTAGATTCATCTGTGAACCCTACATTTCCAGACCGACCTCCAGACAAACCTACTGGCTCATGGTGCCCAAAAAACGTTTGTTCAGCAGCGTGCGGATCTGCGACCAGTTGCTACGATGAAGGTTGCTTGACTTAAATCCATCCAAAATCTTGGCATGTCCATAGAACCCCAGACAGCAGAGCTGCAAGCAGAACTAAAAAAAGAACTGCAAACCGCCGTAGACCATCGGCGCAACTTTGCTATTATTTCTCACCCAGACGCGGGCAAGACGACGCTAACCGAGAAATTGCTGCTGTATGGAGGGGCGATCCACGAGGCCGGAGCCGTAAAAGCTCGTCGAGCGCAGCGCCATGCCACATCAGACTGGATGGAAATGGAGCAACAGCGGGGAATTTCCATCACATCCACGGTGCTGCAATTTGCCTATAGTGGGTACTACATCAACTTACTCGACACACCAGGGCACAAAGATTTTAGTGAAGATACCTATCGCACCTTGGCCGCTGCGGACAACGCGGTAATGCTCGAAGATGCGGCTAAGGGTCTAGAGCCGCAGACCCGCAAGCTGTTTGAAGTGTGCCGAATGCGGGGCATTCCAATTTTTACCTTCTTTAACAAGCTCGACCGTCCTGGCCGTGAACCGTTGGAGCTGATGGATGAGATTGAGCGAGAGCTAGGCTTGCAAACCTATGCGGTGAACTGGCCTATTGGCACGGGCGATCGCTTCCAGGGTGTGTTTGATCGCCGTAAGCGCCAAATTCACCTGTTTGAACGCAGCGCCCACGGCAGCCGCGAAGCAATTGATACCGTAATAGACTTGGGCGATCCACGCATCGAAGAGCTGCTTGACAAAGATCTCTACTATCAGTTCAAAGAAGACCTGGAAGTGCTAGAGATGGCAGGCTCAGAATTGGATCTAGATCTGGTGCATCAGGGCAAGATGACCCCCGTGTTTTTTGGCAGCGCCATGACTAATTTTGGCGTAGAGCTATTTTTGGATGCGTTTTTAGACTATGCGCTTCGACCCAGCAATCGCCGCAGTAATAAGGGCGAAATTGAGCCAACCTTTCCTGACTTTTCGGGATTTGTGTTCAAGCTCCAGGCCAACATGGACCCCAAACATCGCGACAGAATTGCGTTTATTCGCGTCTGTTCCGGCAAATTTGAGAAAGACATGGTGGTCAGCCATGCCCGAACTGGCAAAACGGTGCGCCTATCCCATCCCCAAAAGCTATTCGGCCAGGGGCGCGAATCGCTCGATCAGGCATATCCCGGCGACGTAATTGGGCTGAATAACCCCGGAGTATTTGCCATTGGCGACACTATCTACAATGGTCAAAAGCTAGAGTACGAAGGTATTCCTTCCTTCTCACCAGAGTTATTTGCGTTTCTGCGTAACCCAAATCCTTCTAAGTTTAAGCAGTTTCAAAAGGGTGTGACAGAGCTACGGGAAGAAGGGGCAGTACAAATTATGTATTCGGCAGACGAAGCCAAGCGAGAACCAATTCTGGCGGCGGTGGGGCAGCTCCAATTTGAAGTCGTGCAGTTTCGCATGAAGAATGAGTACGGGGTAGAAACCCTGCTCGACCCGTTGCCTTACAGCGTGGCGCGCTGGGTGGGCGGCGGCTGGGAGGCATTGCAAAAAGCAGGTCGCCTGTTTAACACCGTAACGGTGAAAGATAGCCTGGGTCGTCCGGTGCTGCTGTTTAAGAATGAGTGGAACTGTCAGCAAGTGGACGGAGAAAATCCTGGGTTGCAGCTTAAGGCGATCGCCCCGGTTACATCAGGACAGGAACCCGAAGCCGTTTAAGCTAGCCTGAGAGCAGCTCAACAAACTAGATCAGCAAAATCTATCCGGTTCTCTAACCCGTTCTTTTGGTACAACTGCTAGGTAGTTCCTGAGTTACCCCCGCTTGATGCGGATCTGCATGGAGGGACAGATTATGGATGAATCATCTCAATCCCCTCACCAATCGGGTGCTGCCAATTCTGCTCAAGCATTGCTAGAGAAAGGGCTGGCTGCGGTCAAGCGGAAGGATTATCAAGCGGCGATCGCCCAGTTAGAAGCCATTTTGAAGCTGGAGGTTAGCAAGCCGATTCAGCTTAAGGCGAAAATGGGGCTAGTGGTAGCATACGAACGCATTGGAGAACCAGGAACGGCGATCGCCCTTTGTCAATCACTGGCAGACAGCAACAGTCGGCAGGCGCGGCAGTGGGCACAAGACACCCTGACGGATCTAAGCCAGCGATATCATCATCTCAAGTTGGCACGGGCTGATGCGCTTGATGCGTCGTCTCCAACTCCTGATCTGTCAGAGGGGCTAACCCGACGGTTCTCTGCACCTGCCGCCGAGCCGAGTCTAGACGTGCCTCGCACCGATGTTGCGGCTACCGTCCCGCCGGAATCTCCTCGATCAGAGGAATCAGGCCAAGCGTCAGTCGATTCAACTACCTTGCACCCTACCGCTACAGATCTCCAACTCGGAACGCTGTCATCGCCGCTACGGTCTACTGCCTCTGGGTCGGCACGTCCAGTCGCGCCCCTAGACTGGCGACAGGCAGGGCGAGCGCAAAAATGGGGTTCGTTGGGTTCGGTCGATCGAGCCACTCTGAACGCCGTGATGGTAGGTACGGCGATCGCGCTAATTTTGGTGCTGCGGGCGGTTTCTCAACTGCTGATTTTGGTTTTCAACCAAACCATTGCCCGCGTGACGTTTCCGATCGACTTGCGATCCTATGCCATCTATAGTGACCCGGCACCGCTGATAATTTTGGCATTGGGCGGCTTGTTCTTAGCCATCCCGCTGCTGCTGACATTGCTGCTCAAATACCGCTATCAGCTTCAGCCTTTTAATTTAGAAGCGCTAGCTCAGTACAGCCCCGAAGCGACACGGGTCTTGAAGCGGGTGTTTGGGCAACGACGCAGTCCCGTGCCTGCCTTGGGGCTGCTGCCAACGTCTGTACCGATGCTGTTAACTTACGGCTATTTGCCCAAAAATGCCCGCATTGTAGTAAGTCAGGGGCTACTGGAACAACTCAAAGATGATGAAATTGCTACGCTTTACGCAGGCGAAATCGGGCACATTACCAATCAAACATTCGCCGTTTTGTCTTGGGTAGCGTTAACAGCTCAGTTGCCTTATCTGGCCTATGAAACGCTAGCTGAGTGGGGCGATCGCCAAGATAATCCAGTCTTATACCATCTGGCGCGGTTGGGATCGCTACTCAGCTATGGGCTATTTTGGCTTTGCCGCGTGCCAAGTTTGTGGCTATCGCGTTTGCGACTATTTTATAGCGATCGCTCAGCGGCTGAAATTACAGGTAACCCCAATGGCTTAACCCGTGCCCTGCTCAAACTTTCGTTAGGCGTTGCCAAAGACGTGATGGCTCAAGGGCAAACGACGACGCTGCTTGAACGGTTTGAACTCCTGACCCCAGTTGGGGCAAAAACAGCGCTAACCTTGGGTAGTCTTTACCCCCAGATGCCTGGAGAGCCGCTGTTGCTATGGGATTGCAACAATCCCTTTCGCCGCTGGATGGCCATTGCTAACACCCATTCCCCGATGGGCGATCGCTTGCAATCTCTCACGCGATACGCTCATCACTGGCACATCCATCCAGAGTTGAAGTTACCCCTGTCCCCGTTGTCGCTGCGGTTATTTGGTAAAGAAACTCGTCCGTTTTTACTGCAAATTGCCCCGTACTTGGGAACCGTAACGGGATTGTCGATCGGCATCTTCCTTTGGGTCTTCGGAGCGGTGGCGATCAAATTAAACTGGTTGGGCTTTAGCTGGATGTGGGGCAATCGATCACTGCTCTGGGGCTGTAGTGCCATTGGCTTCAGCCTTGGCACCTTCTGGCGCTTCAACCAATTTTTCCCCGACATTGTGCGTTCCAATCTGTTGCTCAATCCTGACCTTCCTACCCTGTTGACTCCACCCACTCACCTGCCAGTTCACAGCCAACCTGTCCGCCTACAAGGAATGCTGCTGGGTCATCAGGGCGTGGCTGCACTGCCGGGGCAAGACTTACTGCTGAAATGCGATAGCGGCATTGTTCGACTGCACCATTCTTCCCCGTTTGGGTGGTTTGGTGATTGGGTAGGGGCGATCGACCATCCCTCTCGCTGGATTAACCGTTCGGTCATCGTGACGGGCTGGTTTCGACGAGGAGCAACCCCCTGGATTGACATTGACACCCTTCAACTTCAGCAGGGTAAGCCACTTAAAGATGGACATCCCCTCTGGTCTACCCTTGTAGCGACTTTAGCAGCAGCCTATGGCTGTTACATTATCTATGTTGGCCGTTAACAAGAGCGCCATCTGACGCTTTTTCTAGTTCTAGCAAGAGCGGTTCACGATCGTCCCAGATGATTTTGAGAAGGCGCACGGAGCGCGCACAAAAATGTCCTAAGGATTATGGATTTAATAAGATCGGGAATTTGATTGCTGGTAGGGGCGAACGGCCGTTCGCCCCTAAAGAAGAATGGCGGAGAACGGCCGTTCGCCCCTAAAGAAGAATGGCGGAGTTATTTAATTCTCATTCCTAAGAATAATGACTACAGCTAAGTAGGTGGGCTTAAGTAAGTATAAAATCCTAAAACCCTGCGCCGCCCGCGCAGCGGGCGGCGCAGGGTTTTAGGATTTGGTTTTTATTTAGGTTGAACTACTTTAATGGTCATAATGTAGGTCAGGAATGAGTCAGCGGGCGATCGCAACAGAGAGCAAGATAGAATAAGCTTAGTAATTCTCAACATCTCATTTTCCACAGCTCAACAGTTGATCAAACACGCGAGGAGCGTTGCAGCGCATGGGTAGAGTCGTAGGCATTGACCTGGGAACCACTAACTCAGTCGTCGCCGTAATGGAAGGCGGCAAGCCTGTTGTAATTGCCAATGCCGAAAGTATGCGAACCACGCCATCGGTTGTTGGCTTCAGCAAAGAAGGCGAACAGTTGGTTGGGCAAATGGCGCGACGACAGGCGGTGCTGAACCCCCAAAATACTTTTTATGGCGTTAAGCGGTTTATTGGGCGGCGCTACAGCGAGATTAACCCCGACTCTAAACGGGTGCCCTACACCATTCGCAAAGACGAAAACAGCAACGTCAAAATTAAGTGCCCTCGGCTCGAAAAAGAGTTTGCGCCTGAGGAGATTTCGGCCATGGTGCTGCGAAAGCTGGCGGATGAAGCGAGCCGCTACCTGGGGCAAACCGTAACGGGTGCGGTCATTACCGTTCCCGCTTACTTTAACGACTCTCAGCGGCAGGCGACGCGCGACGCAGGGCGCATTGCGGGGCTAGAAGTCTTGCGTATTCTCAACGAACCCACGGCGGCGGCACTGGCCTACGGCATGGATCGGCAGGACAATCAAACTATTCTGGTGTTTGACCTGGGCGGCGGTACATTTGACGTGTCCATTTTGGATGTGGGCGACGGTGTGTTTGAGGTCAAGGCCACTAGTGGCGATACGCAGCTCGGCGGCAGCGATTTCGACAAAAAGGTGGTGGACTGGCTAGCCGATCAGTTCCTGGAGACTGAGAAGCTAGATCTAAGACGCGATCGCCAGTCCTTGCAGCGCTTAATGGAAGCGGCTGAGAAAGCCAAAATTGAACTCTCCGGTGTCAGTGTCACCGAAATTAACCTGCCCTTCATTACAGCCACGCCCGAAGAAGGGCCGAAGCATCTAGAAACCCGGCTGACGCGCTCTCAATTTGAGGGCATGTGTACCGATCTGATCAGCCGCATTCGAGGCCCGGTCAAGCAAGCGCTCAAAGATGCGGGGTTAACCCCTAACGACATCGACGAGGTAGTGCTGGTGGGGGGTGCCACCCGCATGCCGATGGTGAAAAGCCTGGTGCGATCGCTGATCGACCGAGAACCCAACGAAAATGTTAACCCCGACGAAGTGGTCGCCGTCGGTGCTGCCATTCAGGCGGGTATTTTGACCCAAGAAGTGCGCGATATTTTGCTGCTAGATGTAACGCCGCTTTCCCTGGGGCTAGAAACCATCGGCGGTGTCACCAAAAAGCTGATTCCGCGCAACACCACTATCCCGGTACGCCGTTCCGACATCTTTTCCACCTCCGAAAATAACCAAACCATGGTGGAAGTGCATGTGGTGCAGGGCGAGCGCGAAATGGCCACCGACAACAAGTCGCTGGGGCGTTTCAAACTGATGGGCATCCCCCCCGCTCCGCGCGGCGTGCCTCAAGTACTGGTGTCGCTAGATATCGATGCCAACGGCATTTTGCAGGTGACAGCAGTCGATAAAACAACAGGACGAGAGCAGGGCATTACCATTCAAGGTGCTTCAACCCTGAGTGAGGGCGAAATCCAAGGCATGATCTTGGAGGCCGAAAAGTTTGCCCAAGACGATCGCGAGCGGCGCGAACGGGTCGAGAAACGGACTAAAGCCGAAGCGCTGACCTATCAGGCAGAACGGCAACTGCGTGAAGTTGCCCTTGATTTTGGGATGCAGTTCGCTAGCAACTATCGCCGCAAAATTGAGAACTTCGTGCAGGAACTACGGGATGCCCTGGCGAAAAATGACGAGCGCAACATTGATCTGGTAGAAGCCGATCTGCGTGACGCGCTCTACGAACTGCAACAAGAGGTCTACCAATTCGATCGCAAGGATGAAGACGAGGGCTTTTTTAGCTCTCTCAAGCGCACCATCTTGGGCGATGACGATGAGTATGATGAGCTGCCTTACCGAGGCGGCAGCAATCGCGACACTTGGAATGACCGCGACCCCTGGAGTAGCGATCGCAGCCGCAGCGCAACCCGTGACTGGAACGACCGTGATGCCTGGGATGATCGCAGCCGCAATGTAAGCCGTTCGACCTGGGATACGCCATCCGACAACCGCAACAGCCGCGATACTTGGGATAATCGCGATAGCCGCGATACTCGGAGCGATCGCGACAGCCGCGAGATTCGACCTGATCGCGACAGCCGCGAGATTCGACCTGATCGCGACAGCCGTAACGACACTTGGAGCGATCGCAGCCGCAGCACTCCCAGTCGGTCTTCCTGGGAAGACCCTGTAGACGATCGTAATAGCCGTGACGTTCGAGCCGATCGCGAACCCCGCAGTATCAGACCCGATCGCGATAGCCGCGATACCAGACCCGATCGCGATAGCCGCGATACCAGACCCGATCGCGAACCCCGCGATATCAGACCCGATCGCGACAGCCGCGATACCAGACCCGATCGTGAACCCAGCGACATCAGCCCCGATCGTAATAGCCGCGACGTTCGAGCTGATCGCGATAGCCGCGATACCAAAGAGGTACGAACCCCCCGCACTCCTCGCACCACCCCTCGCGACGACTGGGACGATAGCAGCCCTCGCAGTACCCCCTACGATTCTGGAGCCGACCGCCAAGAAAGCCGCGATCGCCGTCCAGAACCCGATGTCTGGGATACGCCGCCAGCCAGCCGCGATCGCCCTTCATCGGGCAGCAGTCCTGCTACCAATCGCTCTGATTCACTTCGGGCTAACCCATCGCGCTCCGATGCCTCCCGCTCCGATATCTCGCGCTCAGACACGCCCCGCCGCCGACCTCCCACCGAGAATCCCTCCAACTACGGTAAAAGCCGAGGTAACTGGGACGATGACGACGATGAATGGACGTAGGGGAACGTGAATGCAGAACTTTCGGAATTACTATCAGATTCTTGGCATTACCAAAGACGCAACCCCTGAAGAGGTTAAGAAAGCCTATCGACAGCTAGCGCGCCAGTACCATCCGGATATGAATCCGGGTGATGCGTCTGCTGAAGAAAAATTTAAGGATGTGGGCGAAGCGTACGAGATTCTGTCGGATCTTGGCAAGCGCGCCCAGTACGATCAGTTCAGCCGATTTTGGAAACAGACCGGATTTCAAGCCAGCGCTGCTGCTAAATCGCGCACTTGGAATACTCGTGCCAATGGCCGATCCTCTACCGACGAAGTGGATTTCAGCCAATTTCGTGACTTCAACAGTTTTGTTGATCAGTTGCTCAACCGTCGCGATGAAGAAGCCGCTGCACAGCGGACTGCCGTTCGCGACCCCTATCGACCCGGCACTACGAAAACTGCTTACACCGTTCCGCGAGCGACTCCGCGCAACGCGGAAGCACGGCTGACGGTGCCCCTGGAAAAAGCGTTTGTCGGAGGACGAGAGCGAATTCGACTAGAGGATGGGCGATCGCTAGAAGTGAATATGCCCGCTGCAATGGTGTCCGGACAAAAAATTCGGCTCAAGGGACAGGGCGTGTCGGGCGGCGACCTCTATCTCAAAATTGATGTGGCACCGCACCCGTTTTATAAGCTAGACGGTGTGGATATTTTGTGTGAGCTGCCGCTAACTCCCAGCGAAGCAGTATTAGGGGGGGCGATCGAAGTGCCCACCCTAGATGGCTTAGTCAAAATGATGATTCCTGCTGGGGTCAGAACTGGGCAAAAGCTGCGCCTTGCGGGCAAAGGCTACCCGCTAGACGGTCGCCGGGGTGACCAGATTGTAGAAATTATGATCGTGGCACCCAAAGAGATCAGCCCTGAAGAGCGAGATCTCTACGAAAAAATCCGCCAAATTGAAACTTTTAGCCCGCGTGCGACGCTAATTCCTTGAGAGTGAGGTCTTAATTTTGAATTTTGAGTTCTAAATTTTGAGTTAAGCCGCCACCTGAAAGTTCAAAACTCAAAGCTTCAGGCTGGGCGTTCAACTAAGAACCAACGACTGTGATCGATACCACCAGATTGTCGCTGGGGGTTGCTATACCAGCCGTTGATGCAGGCGTAAACCTCAGGTTTTGTTTGACTAAACAGGAAGCCAAATTATCATATTCTGTGCTGCCAGAGCTTTGCCGGATCGGGGTTTCAGAAACTCGTCCATCTAGCGCGACAGTGACTCGCATCGCCACTGTTGCCCCAAAGAAGTTTACACTTTCGGGCGTAATCTGACAGGCTCCGGGTTGAGTCGGATCTGCAACTACAGTAAAGCTGTTGGCCAACAGGATGGCGCTTTGATCGGGGGTGTCGGCGGTTTCGCTGGGGGGCAGTTGGCTGGTCCTTACTACACTGACGGTCAAACTAGTCGGCAAGCCTTGGCTATTGACGCTAACTTCGGATAGCCCTGCTCCAGGCGTGTTACCGGATGCATCTGGGTTGCCTGTTCCTGCCACACCTCCGCCAGGGATAGGGTTTGTTGCTACCTCGCCTGAATAGGGATTAGGCGCATCAGGGAGCGTTTCGCCCAGGTCGCTCTGAGATGGGGCTGGTTCGCCTATTTCTGGCTGACCTATTTCTGGCTGACCTATTTCTGGCTGACCTATTGCTGGGGATGATGGCTCAGGCAAGGGGTCGGGAGAAGAGGCTGACTCGGTTGGATTGGCGATATCTGAAGGGATGGAGGGTTGGGGCAGAGGAGAGGTAAGGGTCGATGGAGACGGATTTGGAGAAATAGAAGGTTGGGGGGCAGGCGGTGGGGGAGACAGAACCGGAGTGGGAGATTGGGCTAGGGGGCGATCGCTCCCTAGTGCCGTAGGTGCAAAAGCGGACGGTATAGCAGACTGGGGAACCGGAGTGGGTGGTGGGGCGATCGCAGGTGCTGGTGCCTGAGTTGAGGCGGTAGGGATCGCTGCGGCTGGGTTGGCTGCATCAGTATTGGCTGCATCAGTAACAGTAGAGCCTTCGCCAACGATAGCTGGGGAGCCAACACCTAGGCTGTCCAGATCGACGAGTTCAATGGGTGTTGTGACCTGCATTCCTGCCTCAGATTGCCCAGCAACGGCCTGCAAAAGAGTCGGCACGGTTAATAGCAATAGCAAGTGAACGCCGACCGACCCAGCAAATACGTTCCGCCAGAGCTTAGGTGGGTCTTGGTGGCGCAGTTTCCCAGGGTTAGACGGCTGGGCGAGTCCGGTCATGTTAGCCCGTTGCATGATCCTTCAATCTCATTGTCAATCTCATTGTCAATCCCCCTGTCAATCTCATTGTCAATCTCATTGTCAATCCCACTGTGTACGGTTCAACCTGTAGGCGATCGCCTCTTACTTTTCAGCGTTGCTGAATCTGGGTATGAGTTTTTTTGAAAGGAGCCTCTGCACCCATTTCAAAAAAATTCATACATGAAATCAATAACACCCACTTGGCGTTGCTGGCTGAATGAAAGTATGAATTCCTCAATCTGCACCGTTCGGCTGAGCGCTCACGTCGAAGCCCTAGCCCTCTCCCAAAAGGATAGGGGACAAGAGTTCCAGATCTCTTCTCCCTAGGGAGAAGGGTTGGGGATGTAGCTTGCTTCCCGCAGGGTGGGAAATTCATACCTGAAATCAACAACACCCACTTTTCTTACGTTTGCCGCTACGGAGATGTTGCCGTTATGACCATCCTAAACGAGTGATAAGAGGTAGGGTTGGAAACGTAATTTCTACGAACGCGATTCTAAATGCTAACGCTAACGCCAATGTAAAGATTTACATCATGGTCTGCATCTACTGGAAGGATGACCGTCGTTCCAGAAGGGAATTGTCGTTCCATAGAAAATTTGCCCCGCTTCGTAGCTGCTCATAATTCGCCGCTAGAGGTTGCTAGAATCGGCGATTTTTCATGGGCAAAGTGCTGAAAAATCAACCTCCTACGCTGACTTGACACCTAATTCGACGTTATTTGAGGAATATTAGTTTCCCAGCTTTGCTTAACCGTGATGGAGAGAGGATCGCCAAGAGGTTAACGTTAGAACATTAACTTTTATATAGAAAGATAACTATTGATTATATAGAGGCAAAGAACATTCAACGTTTGGCTTATTCGATTCCTGGTATATTTTGTGATGAGCCACGGGCATGTCAATCTTCAAAACAGAGCAGACTCAGTTGTCCATTGTCTAGTTTGAATGTATCTAGTTTGAATGGCAGTTGAGTCAGGTGCCCTGAACAACAGACTTTGTCAATGCCCATTCGTTGCGCGTTGTCGCAGTTAGAAGGCATCTCATCGGCACAGCAGATTTGTGCAAGAGTTCCGCGCAGAGATCTCTTATGGGGTTTGGTGCAGAGAAGGTTTTGTACGCTCAGAATTACAGTGATTCACAGGAAGGGAAACGATGTCTTATTCGCAAACAAAAACCCAGGCAAAAGCTGGGTACAAGGCTGGGGTTCAAGATTACCGTTTGACGTATTACACGCCAGACTATACACCCAAAGATACGGATATTCTGGCAGCGTTTCGGGTTACACCTCAACCCGGTGTTCCCCCTGAGGAAGCCGCTGCTGCCGTTGCCGCTGAGTCATCTACGGGTACTTGGACGACGGTATGGACTGACCTGCTGACCGACCTCGATCGCTACAAAGGTCGCTGCTACGACATCGAACCTGTTCGTGGTGAAGACAACCAGTTCATCGCGTACATCGCCTATCCGTTGGACTTATTTGAAGAAGGATCTGTAACGAACCTGTTGACCTCCTTGGTGGGCAACGTGTTTGGTTTCAAAGCCCTAAAAGCACTGCGGTTAGAAGATCTGCGGATTCCCGTCGCTTATCTTAAGACGTTCCAAGGCCCTCCCCACGGCATTCAGGTCGAACGTGACAAAATCAACAAATATGGTCGCCCCCTGTTGGGCTGTACCATTAAGCCAAAACTAGGCTTGTCGGCCAAGAACTACGGTCGTGCTGTTTATGAGTGTCTGCGTGGCGGTCTAGACTTCACCAAAGACGACGAAAACATCAACTCTCAGCCGTTCCAGCGCTGGCGCGATCGCTTCACCTTCGTGGCTGAAGCCATTCACAAAGCCCAAGCAGAAACGGGCGAAATCAAAGGTCACTACCTCAACGTCACCGCCGCTACCTGCGAAGAAATGCTCAAGCGGGCTGAGTACGCCAAAGAACTCAAGATGCCCATCGTCATGCATGACTTCTTGACCGCTGGCTTCACCGCTAACACCACCCTGTCTCACTGGTGCCGCGATAACGGCATCTTGCTTCACATTCACCGCGCTATGCACGCTGTGATTGACCGTCAAAAGAACCACGGCATTCACTTCCGCGTGTTGGCTAAGTGTCTGCGGATGTCTGGTGGCGACCACATCCACACCGGCACGGTTGTGGGCAAACTGGAAGGCGACAAGGCCATTACGCTTGGATTCATCGATCTACTGCGTGAAAACTACGTCGAGCGCGACCCGTCTCGTGGTGTCTACTTCACTCAAGACTGGGCCTCTATGCCCGGTGTGATGGCTGTAGCCTCCGGTGGTATCCACGTATGGCACATGCCCGCCTTGGTAGAAATCTTTGGCGACGACTCTGTGCTTCAGTTTGGCGGCGGTACTTTGGGTCACCCTTGGGGCAATGCGCCAGGTGCAACGGCTAACCGGGTAGCGCTGGAAGCCTGCGTCCAGGCTCGTAACGAAGGTCGTGACCTGATGCGTGAAGGTGGCGACATCATCCGCGAAGCCTGCCGCTGGTCTCCTGAGCTGGCAACGGCTTGCGAACTGTGGAAGGAAATCAAGTTTGAATTCGAAGCGGTCGATACCGTTTGATGAACGGTTGAGGGATAGAGCTTGATGAGTATCAGCTAACCAGATGAAGGATGGAAAGCTTCTGCTTTCATCCTTCATTCAGGAGAAGAATTAGGAGTAACATCACTCATCCTGGTTTTTTCAGCTAGCTGGTTTCTCGGAGCTAGTACGGTATAGCCGTTGGCTAAGCCTGTGCTCTGTGCACACATCCTTCCCCATTCATCTTTCCCCCAATGGATCTGAAGCAGATTGCGAAAGATACGACCAAAACGCTGATTAGCTACCTGACGTACCAAGCGATGCGAACGGTGCTAAACCAGTTGAGTGAAACTGACCCGCCGCGATCGCTCCGACTGCACGAATTCTCTCGACGAGAGCGAATTGAAAATAGCGAAGCTTACCTTGAGGTTTTGTTTCAAGAAGATCAAGCACTGGCCTTTCGCATTTTGACCGTTCGCGAGCACATTGCCGAAGAGATTGCCGAGTACCTGCCAGAAATGATTCGCACGGGTATTCAGCAAGCCAACACGCAGCAACGCTGTCAGCAATTGGAACGGATGACGCAAACTGATCCAGTCGCCTCTGGCGCACATCCGGAACAAGAAACCCCGTCCTCAGAGCCGACCGATTCAACCATGACAAACATGACAAATGGATCGGAAGGCTCCGGAGAATAGTCAAGCCTAATCATTAAGGACATCATGAAGACCCTACCAAAAGAGCTACGCTACGAGACTTTTTCCTACTTGCCCCCCCTGAACGATGCTCAAGTAGCTCGGCAAATTCAGTACACCATCGATAACGGGTTCTTCCCCTGTATCGAGTTCAACGAAGACTCCGCAGCAGAAACCTGCTATTGGACAATGTGGAAGTTGCCTATGTTTAGCTGTTCTTCTCCTCAAGAAGTGCTGAGCGAAGTGCAACAGTGTCGCTCCGAGTTTTCTAACTGCTACATTCGTGTCGTTGCGTTTGATAACATCAAGCAGTGCCAGGTGATGAGCTTTATCGTTCATAAGCCTAACCAAAACAACAGCAACACCAGCGGCGGCTACCGCTACTAAAGTGACGGTGGGTGAGGTTTTTTCTTAGCTCACACGCACGCCATTGTAGGGGCAGGTTTAACAGATATCTCATCGGCTTCGGCTGACGATTCTGAGCAAACCTGCCCCTACTGTTTGTTTCTATAGAACTCATTTGACATCTTTCCAGTGATCGCGAATATTCTGTAGGGGCGAAGCATTTGCATCAATATTCTGGCAACGCAGCGTCAATTCGAGTGCAAATGCTTCGCCCCTACTGCCCAAAAATC
>Ga0335394_10001384_pt1 | contig 27244 bp, 18 predicted proteins | sample MAT03_FD_205741 | JGI IMG/M metagenome (GOLD analysis project Ga0335394, IMG submission 205741) | Freshwater microbial communities from Lake Fryxell liftoff mats and glacier meltwater in Antarctica - MAT-03 (spades assembly) (version 2) ...
TAGATGTTTTCAATAGCCGCTATGATACTGTCTGGCGGCTATTTTGTCAAGTAAATTTGCAAAAAAATATCAAAAAGCATTTAACATTTAATTGCCTCATTTAAAAAGTGTACGTCTGAAAATACGATTGGCACATTGGGGCGTTGAGTTTGTTGTTGCTGCCCGTTTATTTTTGGCTCATTTATCGCCAAAATCGCAAAATTATTGAAGCCCAAACCAACGTCATGGTGTCGTATTCGTTGAGCGAGAGCAACTACATCAACACCATTCAGGGCATTGCCGACATCAAAAACAAAAATAAGCAAAATTTCTTTGGCGACCTCAACCGCTTGCTTTACGGCAATTTTCAAGAAATGAACTACCAGTCGGGTGTGGTACAAACGCGCCTTTCGGCCTCGGCGGGTGTGGCTTCGGTGCTGTTTATTGCCTTGATATTGGGCATAACGCTGTTTCAGGTGCAGCAAAATCAACTCAAAATAGGCGAGATGACGGCCATTTTGGGCATTGTTTCCACGCTTTTGCCGTCGGTGGCCAATTTGGCTTTGGTGAGCGTGCCTTTCAACGAAGCCAAAGTAGCGTTCAATCGAATGTACGAGTTTGTACAAATAGCCCCCGCCGTTGCCACGGGCGCGGTGGTAGTACAATTTGAAAAATTACAAATCAACAACGTGCTATTTCGGTTTGCGGGCAAACGGCCTTTATTGGAAAATATCAATTTGACGCTGCAACGGGGCGAAATTATCTCGGTAGTGGGCGAGAGCGGCGGAGGCAAAAGTATGCTGTGCCAGTTGGTACAGCAATTTTACGAACCCGAGTCGGGTAGTATTGTTTTAAATGAAAACACGCCACTTTCTGCCGTAGATAGCAGCGCGTGGCGCAATCTGATTGGCGTGGTGCCGCAGCAGGTACATATTTTTAACGGTACGGTGATAGACAATGTCTGTTTTGGCACTACCCAACGCGAAATAGAAACAGCCTTTAAATTGTTGGAAGCGTATGGTTTTATGCCTTTTTTGGAAAAATTGCCGCAGGGCGTTTTGACTATTTTGGGCGAGGAAGGCGTAAATCTTTCGGGTGGGCAGCGGCAACTTATTGGGTTGGCGCGGGCGTTGTGTGCGCGGCCTCAACTGTTGATTTTGGACGAGGCCACCGCCGCCCTCGACCGCCACACTGAGCGTTTTGTGCTGGACTTGCTTCAACAACTCAAAAAAGAAATGGGTGTTTTGCTCATTACGCATCGGCTGCACACGCTCCGCACCCTCTGCGACCGCATTTATGTGCTTGAAAACGGCACTTTTGCGCACGTAGGCACGCACCACGACCTGATGACAACCCCAAATATGTACAGCGATTATTGTCAAGAATGGACAATCTAAGACAAACTGCCCTGTTTCTGATGAGTCCTGCCAAAGGGCATTTGAACGCCTCTTTTGGATTGGCCAGAATACTAACCCAGCATAACTACGCCGTGGTTTACGCGCTGCCGTTCGATATGCACGCCCACGTTTTGCAACAAGGGTTTGAGTGCTTTTCTTTGTCAGGTTTACCATTTGGCATAAACGGTGAAGAAACGCTTGACTATTTGGCCAAAAACCAACGAGTTAAGTATTTTGACAGCCTCATTGACCGCTTTTACGACACTATTTACAACAATAGAAAAACGGCCATTGAGCGATTGATGCACCAAACCAAGCCTGATTTGGTGCTGTTAGATTCATTTCAGAGTACAGATTTTATTCTCTTGTATCCGTTGTTAAAGACACAAAATGTTAAATTTGCTTTTGTGCAAACCATGCTTTCGTTTCATTATCAAGCGGATAATTTACCGCTTGATTGCCCAATTGTTCCCAATCCAAGAACAAATTTTAACTGGTATTGGCAGCAGTATTATTTCAAAAGAACGCTTCGTTCGGTTTGGCAAAATATCATTTATTTGGGCAGAAGCAACCGACGAATTATTGAACAAAAAGCTAAAAAACAAGGCATCAATACGTATTATTCGCTTGATTATGAGCAAGTTTTTAGAATAGGTTTTAAAAATATTCCAGAGTTGGTCATTGCCCTGCAAGGTTTGGAGTTTAGTCAAGCAAAACAACCTTATCAACACTATTTGGGCTTGTTGGTAGATTTGGAACGACAAGAAACCAACAAAGATTCGTTCCTCTTGTTTTTGAATAGCTTGCCCAAGCACAAAAAAATCATTTATTGCTCGCTTGGAACGCTTTACGCAGATTTTGGAAAACATAAAGATATGATGCAGTTTTTTAGAAGTTTGTTGGCCGCTGCCCAACAGCTGGCAGAATACGAATTTGTGATAAGTTTATCCGAAAATTTCAGAAAAAAACTGGGAGAACTTCCTACTAATGTTCATATTTTTGAATCTGTGCCTCAACTAACTGTTTTGGCGCGTAGTAGTCTTTTTATTACGCATGGCGGCCTTAACTCCATCAGAGAAAGTATTGCGCTCGGCGTACCAATGTTGGTTTTCCCCGTGGACAAACGCTGGGATCAACCCAGCAATGCCGCCAAAGTGGTGTATCATGGTTTGGGACTAAAAGGCAATATGACTGAAGAAAATTCAGAATCTTTGAGTCTAAAAATCAATACTTTAACCAATCAAAGCTTGTCTATAGAACGCCTTCTAATATTTAAAGACAATAACACCTTCCTAAACAAGGCGCAACTTTGGGGTTGTTTGAATGAAGTCGACAAACAGTAGAAAGGGTTAATAAAAAAGCCTGAATTTGTTCTCAAAGATAACAAGTTGATTGGTACTTATCGGCTTGGCGCGCTGGCTTTTTGCTTTATGGTTGTTTCTTTACGAACTTTGCCCCTTCAATTGTCGTTTACCAAAGCACGCTTTTGTGGCGTGCTCATTTTTTGATTATGAAGACCAAAGGAACACGCAAAAATAAAATCAATATCGTTACGCTGGGTTGTAGCAAAAATATTGTTGATTCGGAAGTGATTTTTACGCAGCTCAAAGGCAACGGCTACCAAGTAACCCACGAAGCCAAAAAAGACAATGCCAGCATTGTGATTATCAACACCTGCGGCTTTATTGACAACGCCAAGGAAGAGTCTCTCGAAACCATTTTACGCTACGTAGATGCCAAGGAGGCCGGTTTGGTAGATAAAGTTTACGTTACGGGCTGTTTGAGCCACCGTTTCAAGGACGAGCTATCGGTTGAAATTCCAACCGTGGACGCTTGGTTTGGCACCAACGAACTGCCGAGATTGCTCAAAACCCTCAAAGCCGACTACAAGCAAGAACTCGTAGGTGAACGCCTTTTGACTACACCCGCCCACTATGCTTACGTCAAAATTGCCGAAGGCTGCGACCGCCCGTGTAGTTTTTGCGCCATTCCGCTCATGCGCGGAGGCCACGTATCCAAGCCCATCGAAACGCTGCTTACGGAGGCGAAGTCTTTGGCGCGGCGCGGTACCAAAGAACTCATATTAATTGCCCAAGACCTGACCTATTACGGCCTTGACTTGTACAAAAAACGCGAATTGGCCAACTTACTCGACCAACTCGCCGACGTAGAAGGCATCGAATGGATTCGGTTGCAATATGCCTATCCGTCGGGGTTTCCGCTTGAAGTATTGGACGTTATCAAAAACCGTTCTAACGTCTGTAATTACCTGGATATGCCCTTGCAAGCAGGTTCGACCGAGTTGCTGAAAATCATGCGGCGGGGCATAACCCGCGAAAAAACCGAAGAACTGGTGCAGACTATCCGCGAAAAAGTGCCCGATATTGCCCTCAGAACCACGCTTATTGCGGGCCACCCGGGCGAAACAGAGGCTATTTTTGAAGAAACCCTCGATTTTGTAGAACGAATGCGCTTCGACCGCCTCGGCGTTTTTACGTACTCGCACGAGCAAGATACCCACGCCCACACTTTACCCGACAACGTGCCTGCCGACATAAAACAGCAACGCGCCGACGACATCATGGCCGTGCAGCAGGATATTTCGTGGGAACTCAACCAGCAGCGCGTAGGCCAAACCCACAAAGTGCTGTTCGACCGCAAAGAAGGCGGCTTTTTCATTGGACGCACGCAGTTTGACTCGCCCGAGGTGGACAACGAAGTGCTGGTGGCTGCCGAGCAGTTTGTCCGTTTGGGCGATTTTGCCAACGTAAAAATTTCTCGCGCCGAAGAATTTGATTTATACGGTGATTTAATCTAAATTTTCGCAAAAATTAAAAAAACACAAAAACAACATGGCAAATCCAACGCTCTCCGAAAAAACCTTTATGAAAGTAAGCCAAGCCAGTCTTGGCCAACCCGCAATGACCGTGAAAGGGGCGGTCAATAAAACCATTTTGATGGGTGCCATCGTTTTTGGAACATCGGTAGCATCTTGGCAATTTGTGGCAGCTACTCCCGCATTGGCCATTCCCCTTTTAATAGGCGGTGCCGTTGGCGGGCTTATTATTGCGCTTGTTTTGGCCTTTAAGCAGCACTTAGCCCCAACGCTTGCACCCATTTATGCCGTCTTGCAAGGGTTGTTTGTGGGTACTATGACGCTCACGATGGAAGCCATCTATCCAGGCATTGGCTTGTCGGCGGTGTTGCTCACTTTTGCCATTTTGGCGGCGGTCATTGGCCTTTATAAAGCGGGTGTCTTGCGGGCCACTGCCACCTTTAAACGGGTCGTATTTTCGGCCACGGCGGGCTTGTGCTTGTTCTATTTGGTGTCGTTTGTGTTGCGTTTGTTTGGTATTCAAATGCCGCTCATTTATGACAATGGCTGGTTTGGCATTGGATTCTCGCTGTTTGTGGTTGGTTTGGCCGCCATGAATTTGGTGATGGACTTAGACAACATGGAGCAAGGTGCCAACTATGGTGCGCCCAAATACATGGAATGGTACTGCGCTTTTAGCATGATTGTTACCATTGTTTGGCTCTATATCGAAGTGCTCCGCTTGTTGGCCAAATTATCAAGCCGCGATTAAGAAATTGATTTGAAAGCATAAAAAAGGCGTTTCTGTGTAAGAAACGCCCTTTTTTGCACAATAAAAAATTCAAAAAACTTGCTGCCTATACGGGATATTCAGCCGAATACCAAAAGAAGTGAGCGTGGTGTTTTGGCGCAACGACTCAACGTTACTGTCTTGGCGGCGCACCAAAAAGCGGGCATCAATAAGCAAGTTGTGGCGCAGCATGTACGAGGTCCTCAAGTCGGCGAAAGTAGTAGTAACCGTCCCACCTTGCCCAATGAAGTTGCCCGTATCGCGGATGCGGGTTTCGTAGTCTTTCATGATATTTCCGCCCCAGTTCTGTCCATCAAAATCTAAACCTTTCGTGGCGCGTTGAAGCGTGCCGTAAAGGGTCAATTTGCGGGTGGGTTGGTAGCGTAAAATTCCAACAAACTCTCGAAAATTAGCCCCCATTGGGTGGGCAAGTGGCACGTTTAAATGCACATAATTCTCTCCGCCAGCCTCGTGCGAGTAGGTGTAAGGTCGGGCCAAATTAAACTCCCCTTGGAGGTCTAAATTTTTGATTCCAAAGGCATTAACATATTTTAAGCCCGTTTGGAAGCCAAATTTTTTGGCCCACGATCCCGGTTCGTTGAAATAGTCGGAAGTCTTGAACTCGTCGACCATAAACTGACTGTAAAAACCAAAGCGTTTCAGGAAGTTCCAGCGGAAGTCAAAGCCCAGCAGGGCGTTGTCGCCGCTACCCAAATAAGACTCTACGTAGCGATAAAAAATAATGGGATTGAGATAATTCACATCAAAGCTACCGCCAGGACGGCTGAATATTTCGGCTTCAAAGATGCCGATGTTTATGTTTTTTGATAAATTAATACTCAAATGATGAACAGCGGCGTATTTTTTCTTGGTGGTTTGATCTTTTGTTTTTATATTCTGGTCGTCGAGCATTCCGCACCACAAGTTTACGTACTGAAAACGGCCCAACTGCGTAGTCATTTTCAAGAATAAGTAAGGTGCTGCTGCGTCAGAGAGCAACATTGAGCGAAATCCACTTCCAAAAAAGTGCTTATCGTGGCCAAACTGGAGGTTGATTTGTTTGAGTGGATTAAAGCTCAAATAACCCCGCGCCGATATAAAATCGGAGCCATTGGGCTTTATAAGCTTTGTCCAAGATTCGCCAAGAATCACAAATGGCTGCGGTTGGTTGCCCCGAATGGCCACCAGCTCGCGGGTGTAGTCGTTTACGTACTGCGCAAATGCCCCTTGTGTATCAGATACATAAGTGTAAAATCCGAGCTTTTTGCCGATTAGTCCGCGCATTTCTACGCCACGGGTTGTAAGCCACAAAAAATTTTTTGAACTTGACTCTTGTCCTATAATGACGCTCGTTACGGGGCTGAGGTGTAAATCTACATTTTTGTTTTGGAGGGCAAAAAAATCAGTAGGTTTTTGGTAAAACCGTTTCAAAAATCGCTTTTGACTCTCGGCGGTGCGTTTAGAAGACCATTCCCAGCTGTCGTTGCGCAGGTATTCAAAATTGAAAAAATCTTGGTCGGTGAGCGGTGTCATGCGGTCGGCTTCAATGCTGTCTATCAAATTGACGATTGCCTGGCGCTGAAAAGGCTTAATAGCCACATGAAAATCTTCGGTGAAGCGTCCTCGTAGTATTTCGTAGCGGTCTATCAAATGATAATAATCGTCGTTGAGTGGCGCATATTGGCTTTGCGCCAGTGCCTTGCCAAAAATGAACGCAACAAACACAAAAAGAAAAGTTATTTTTTTTATATTGTGTCCAAATAGGTAACGGTGTTTTAAAATATCCATCATAACATAAAAATCACTTTTTTGTAAAGCTAATAATAGGCTCCGAAATATACAAATCACCATCATCTGTTCTGTCTATGTTTGTTCTTACGCAACAAGTTTCTATTGCCAATCATTTTTTGGCCGACCTCCGCGATGTCAATATTCAACAAGACCGCGCGCGTTTTCGGCGCAATTTGGCCTGTATCGGAGAGCTACTGGCTTATGAAATCTCAAAAACCATGCCATATCGAGAAGCCACAGTAGAAACGCCACTTGGCAACTCTACTACGCAACTGCTGCGTCAGCAACCCGTTTTGGCTACCATCTTGCGGGCAAGTTTGCCGTTTCACCAAGGTTTTTTGAACTATTTTGATGCCGCCGACAGTGCCTTTATTGGGGCATACCGAGGGCATCACATCAACGACGATGAGTTTGAGGTCGAAATGGACTACATCACCGCTCCCGATTTGCACGGCAAATCGTTGATTTTGATGGACCCGATGCTGGCTACGGGTCGTTCTCTTGAAAAAGTTTATCATGCGCTGCTGCGCTTTGGGGTTCCTGCCCAAACGCACATCGCCGCCGTCATTGCCAGCCCCGAGGGAGTTCGTTTTATTCAAGAACGAATGCCGCAATGCCGTCTTTGGTTGGGGGCCATTGACCACCACCTCACCGCTCAATACTACATTGTACCTGGCCTCGGCGACGCGGGCGACTTGGCTTTTGGGCCAAAATTATAAACACTTTCGGATTGCCCAAAAAAGGCTAAAGGCACTCATTGTGAGTGCCTTTAGCCTTTTTTGGGTACGTAATATGGGTAAATATTATCTGTTCAACAATTCATCAAAAGTCAAAGAAACGTAATACATGGCACCAATCGTTGGACTACCAAATGCTTGAATGTAGGGAGTTCCTAAGATGTTAGCGCCGCCAACTTTTAAGATAGATTTCATCTTGGGTAGTCTAAGGCTCACTTGGGCATCTAAGTTGTTAATTGCAGGCACGATGGTATTGGCATAAAGCGGCACGCCAGCTTCGGTTGGTATGCCAAACCCTTCCCACACAAAGGCATCTTGGCGCTTAAAGCTCACATTAAAGCCCAACTTCGAGCCACCTAAGCTGCGGTTGCCAAAGCCTACATTCCAGCGGTATTTTGGCGTGTTGAAGCCCGAGGTTTGAAGCTCTGCCGTTGGCACAAAATTGGTCAGTTCGTTGTTGGCGATGTTGGCACTCAACGTAAACGATTTGGGAAGGTTGTAATTTAAACCAATGGCCCAGCCTTTGGCTTTGATGTCTGAGCTGCTGTTTACAGGCGTTGAGAACGCCCTGCGCGTGCCACCACCCAATACACCAGATGCTTCTGGCAAAACACCTGGGGCAATAGAAGCTGTTGGCTGGAGCAACACGACGCTTCCGATAAAGTCTTTGTAGGTGCTCCAATAGTAGTAGGCATCAATAAACAGTTTTTTGTTGATTACCCCACGGTAGCCAATTTCGTAGTTCACCACGCGCTCGGGCTTGAATTCTTTGCGCTGATAGGGCTTCAGGTTGCCAATGTTGGCATTTACGGCCAATGCAGTAACGGTGTTTGAGATATTGGCCGATATAGCTCCGGGTAGGTTTGCTTGCACACCTGCCGCAATGGCTGCCGCCGCTGCCGCTGCCGGAATTTGACCCGCCGCAACCGCCGCCATAACCTGAGCTGTTACCTGAGCTGTTACTTGTTGTTGAATAAGCCCAGCAGCTTGTTGTTGAAGCGCAGGTTGCGCTGCCGATGCTTGAACGGCTGCGCCAAGTGCTGCTACGTCGTTGCGAGAGTAAGAATTGGCCAGATTATAACGTCCCACAAACTCTTCTGTGCCGCCAATCAGGCGAGCTTGCGGGGTTTGTAGGTCTATGTACTGGTTTTGAGTGGTTGGAATACGGAAACCTGTTTGATAAGACACGCGGAAATTATGTTCGCCAAAAGTGGCCACCGCAGATATCCGTGGTGTAAATTGGCCCGCAAAATTTTGGTTTTTGTCGTAACGAACCGATGCCGATATTTTCAAGAAATCGATAGCTTTGGCAACTTGCACAAACCCGCCGTATTCGTTGATCTTAATTCGACCGTTTCTGCCGTCCACGTTGTCGGCAAACAGCGTGCCGTTTGAACCAAGTGAATATTGACGAACGTTGGCCCCTATTAATACATCAGCAAATTTAATCTGATTTTTAAAGTTGTAAACGCCCTCGGCATGGAGGAGGTTTGACTTATCTTCAAATGCACCCCCACGATTGATAATAGAATTTGTTTGAACAGTATTGCGTAAAGTTTCAAAGGCAGGCGTACCTGGCAGTGGGCGGCCTTGGTCGGCAATTGAGCGTGCTGCCAAGTGAGCGGCATCTTCGGTTGAGCCCGCGCCACGCGCCTGCACAAATGCACCTATATACTGTGGGAACCAGGTTGTGCTTGGTTTCCAGCCTTCATTCAAAAATACAGTGGCAAGGCCAGCAGTGTATGAGTCGCCAGAGTTTTCGCGGGTGGTGTAGGCGCGCAGGGTAAAGTTATCGCCCCGCAATTCAACCTTGGCTTGTGCCAAACTAAAATTACGAAGGGCGTATCGGCCATTAGCGGTATAAGCGGTGGTTCCGTATCCGTAGTTCAACTGTCCAATGGCTTCTACTTTTTCGGACAAACGATAATGCACCGCGCCATTGAATTTGAATGATTTAGTGTCATTGCCTACAATGTCGCGCTCCATGTAGCCTGTGCGGCTTACACTTCTGTTTGGAACCAACCCAATGGCTGCTGCTGGAAGGACTCGGGCGGCAATCATGGAGTTGGCAATAGTTTGCATATTTTGCTGGTTTTCATCGCCATACACGTTCATACCGTCGTAGTTGGGGGCTGTGCCTGGGCCGCGCATGGGGTCGGCAGCTCCACCAACGTTCAGGTTGGTGTAGTCGGTGGCTTGCCAGTCTTTGGCTGTGATGTAAGATAAGTTGACTTTAAAGGCAAACTTGTTGTTGAAAGCTTTGGCATAACGAATAGACGCATCGTAAAAGCCGGTGTTGGCCACGGCACGCTTCGACTCGCTCATTACGCCCGTTTTTACGTTGGCACTTAGTCCTTGGTACAAAAATGGGCTTTTAGAGTTCATCAAAATCAAACCACTGATGGCGTTAGGGCCATACAATGCCGAAGCTGATCCTGGCAAAATCTCAACGCTTTCTACGTCTAATTCGGGCATACCAACAATGTTATCAACTGGGAAATTGAGACCTGGTGCTGAGTTGTCCATGCCGTCAATCATCTGAACAGTACGGGTGTTTCCAGTGGCGCCAAATCCACGCATATTGATAGATTTGAACAACAGCCCTTGCGTGGCCATATCCACGCCTTTCATGTTGGCCAAACCCGAATAAAAATCGGCAGTAGGGTTTTCTCTGATGGCACGAATGTCCATTTTTTCAACAGAACTTGGTGCTTTCAGCACGCTCTCTTCAACGCGCGAAGCCGAAACCACCACTTCTTGCCCGAGTGTTACTTGCTCTTTCAGGGCAATGTTAAAAGTGGGGCTGCTACCCTCTACTTTGATTTCCTGGGTTTCGTAGCCAACCGATGTAACTACCACTGTAAAAGGGGGCGGGGTAGCGGTAGTAAGCGAAAAGTTGCCTTTGGTATCAGAGATGGTTCCTGTTACCTTTCCCTTTATTTGTAAACTTATGCCAATGAGTGGCTCTTTGGTAGCGGCATCGGTAATTTTGCCCGAAAGCTGGGTTTGGGCCAAAAGTGTACCAAGGCTTGTTAGCCACGTAGCCAAAACAAAAACTGTACTTAGTAGTATTTTTTTCATAATTGTATAGGTTGGTTGACCCAATAAAGTTGGATATTTTTGTATTGCAAAAGTGGTTATTTTGTAATTAATTTACAATTATTTCTTTTTATATTCATCAATTTAACACATAACCCACTCGTAAATACCTTAATAATACTATATGAACTCAAAAGTATGTAATTTTTTCTTTGTAGGTACACTAATAATTTTGCTTTTAGACGGCTGTTCTAAGCCCTTAGTGGTGCTTCAAGGGGCTTATCGCTCAGACAATGTGCCGCCTGCACCCCGCTACGACTACGAAAATTGTTGGGCTGCCTTGCCCAGTAAGCGCGACGCTGCAGACAGTATTCCGCGCAACTCTAACGCAAAAAATGAGCAAGCATCGGCGGCAGCCGACCTGTTTTTTGTGCATCCCACTATTTATACTTACCAGCCCGATTCAAATGCTTATCAATGGAACGGCGACGTGAACGATGCCATTCTTAACCATAAAGTGGACTACTCGACCATCTTAAACCAGGCCACGGCCTTCAATGGGTCATGCCGAATTTATGCGCCGCGCTACCGCCAGGCCCATTATTATTCGTTTGTTACTCAAAACCAAACCGACCGCCAGCAAGCCCTCGACTTGGCCTACGCCGACGTAAAAGCTGCTTTTGAGTATTATCTACAAAACTATAACCAAGGCCGCCCCATCGTGATTGCATCGCACAGCCAGGGCACATACCACGCTAAGCGGCTGATAAAAGCGTTTTTTGACGGAAAGCCACTCCAAAATAAATTGGTAGTTGCCTATTTGGTAGGCGACATTACGGGCGTGCCTGCTCAACCCAACGAATTTGAAAACATAAAACCCGCCCAACAACCCAACGAAATAGGAGGCTTTGTGAGTTGGCATACTTACGGACGCGATTTTTTGCCCGACAAATACGTAATCAATCACTTTCAGACCGCCGCTTGTGTCAATCCACTTACGTGGCATTTGGACGAAGAATATGCCCCAAAAGAACTCAATAAAGGCGGCATTGGGTTGAAGTTTACGTTTGTGCCGCAGGTGGTAGATGCGCAAGTACATCAAGGCGTTTTGTGGATTAATAAACCCTACATTACGGGGCGAGCGTTTGTAAAAAATAGATCTTGGCACGTAGCCGATATTAATTTTTTTTGGCAAAACATTCGGGAAAACGTAGCTTTACGCCTCGAAACTTATTTGAAAGTCAATGCTAAATAATTATGTAGTGGTGATGGCAGGCGGAGCAGGTACGCGCTTTTGGCCTTTTAGTCGAAACAGTTTCCCCAAGCAGTTTCACGATGTGCTGGGTATGGGCCAAACCATGTTGCAACAAACCGTGTCACGCTTTGAGGGCGTTTGTGCTCCCGAAAACGTCTATGTTGTTACGAGCCAAGAATATTACAGCATCGTGCGGGAGCAACTGCCACTACTTACCGACGACCAAATATTGTGCGAACCCAACCGCCGAAATACCGCGCCTTGTATTGCTTACGCTTGTTATAAAATTGCAAGCCGCAACCCCAATGCCAACGTTGTGGTTGCGCCCTCAGACCATATTGTTTTGAAAGAAGCTATTTTTAGAGAGAAAATCAACACGGCCATTTTGGCGGCCGAACAAGCAAATATCTTGGTAACACTTGGTATTCAACCCACGCGCCCCGATACAGGCTATGGCTATATTCAGTACCTTGCGAGCCAAAATTCGGTTCAAAAAGTAAGAACTTTTACCGAAAAACCGCAGCTTCAAACGGCCCTTAAATTCTTGGAAAGTGGTGATTTTGTCTGGAATGCGGGTATTTTTATCTGGAATGTGCAATCAATTTTGAAAGCATTTGCCCACTATTTGCCCGCACTATCAGAGGTTTTTGAGGCAGGAAAGGAGGCTTATTATACCGAACGCGAGCCAGATTTTATCGAAAAAGCCTATATGCTCTGTAAAAATGTGTCAATTGACGTAGGCATTATGGAAAAAGCCGACAACGCGTACGTCGTTTTGAGCGATTTTGGCTGGTCAGACTTAGGGACGTGGAAATCGCTCTATGATATTTCCGATAAAAACCCGCAACAAAACGTAACCGATGGCAAATTGATGCTTTATGACACCAGTAATTGTATTATCAAAACACCCAAAGATAAGTTGGTGGTGGTGCAAGGGCTGGAAGGCTACATCGTGGCCGAATACGACGGCGTATTGATGATTTGTCAAATTGAACAGGAACAGCGCGTGCGCGACTTTGTGGCCGATGCCAAGCAGTTTGGCAATCAGTTTATCTAATTAAAATACTGATTGCCAATTAGTTGAATCACAAAAAGGGGAAAAGGCTATGAATCTTTTTCCCCTTTTTTATTTGTAATTAAGAACGAAAAAACGGGTTACTTCTTGCCGTATTTTCTCATGAATTTGTCCACGCGGCCTGCCGTATCAAGCAAGGTGTTTTTGCCCGTATAGAACGGGTGCGACTGCGAGCTAACCTCGACCTTGAAAACAGGATAGGTTGCGCCCTCAAACTCAACGGTTTCTTTGGTGGTAGCGCATGAACGAGTCAAAAACTTGAAGTCGTTTGACAAGTCCCAAAAAACTACGTCTTTGTATTGCGGATGAATTCCCTTTTTCATTTTGTTATTTTATGTATTTTATTAAAATGTGCTTTTTTAAAACGGGACGCAAAGATAGCAACTTTTTGAGCATCAACCAAAATCTTTCGCCAAATTTATTGCCTATCCAATTATTTTTTGGGTTAGATTATTCCCAAAATAGCTCATTATCACATGAATCCTCATAGCTTTTACTTTTTTCATGTTTATTTTTATAACGACGACAATAAAAATAGATAGTAAAAAGTGACGATAGTCAAAATAGATAGTCACAAGTTCGACACTGGTAATTTTTTCATTCGATGGAGATAAATTTGGGCCGAATCTTTGGAAATACCCACCGCATCGGCGCTCCGAAAAATTCATTATCGCAGCATTCACACAGATAAGTAGTACAATCGGAATAATTATAATTCTTTCATAATCAGCTTAATAAATATTTGTAAACACAAATTTGCTGACTTATGAATTTACTATTTCTGTTTTTAATTAACCCGATATTCGCACTATTTAGATAGTTGTTTGTGTTTGCATAACTGAACTTATTGGTTTTAATCTTAGCCACAGAATAAATTACTTTAAACAACCATACCTGTGTGTTTTCTTTTTAAACCTAAACCAACAGTAAAAATGAAAAAGTACTTTTTGTTCTCAGTTAGACGAATGCACAAAAAAAATAGTACAATTTTTTGGTTAATAGGTAGTTTATATTTGACAAGTGCAATCGTTTTTGCCCAAAAAGACTCAGCTCAGCTGGGCGTACCTTTACGCATTATTGAGTCCCCTCAGTTGGGCGAAATACCTACGGCACCCACTAAAAAAGCCCAACTACGAGTAGCAACTACTTGCAACCGCACGGCCATTATCAACGATTACAACACCAATTTTTTGGGGTCGGCCTTGACCACCACCGAGCAAAATTGGACAGGTAGCGTGGCGGGTTGTGTAGCAGGGACAGTGTCCGCGCTGACGCAAACGCGCGTCTTGCAGCGTATCAACTACTATCGTAGATTGGTGGGCGTGTCTGACAATACTACCCATGATAACACACGCAACGTGCAAACGCAGCAGGCAGCTTTAATGATGAAAGCCAACAATGCACTTAGTCATACGCCACCCAATACTTGGATTTGCTACACTGCCGATGGCTATGAAGGAGCTAATAAATCTAATTTGGCCTTGGGCGCTTTTGGCACAGGGGCAATAAAACTATACGTTGATGACCCTGGAATCGGCAACTATGCGGCAGGGCATCGCCGCTGGATTCTTTACTCGAGATCTTTAACTTTTGGGCATGGTAGCACCGATAACTCTAATGCACTCTGGATATTCAACACTTTTGCCACAACTTCAATCTACAACAATTTTATTGCATTTCCTGCCCAAGGCTACATGCCCCGGGGCATTATTCCACCCCGATGGTCATTCGGAATTCCCAATGCCAATTTCAGTAGTAGTACTGTACAAATATTAGACGAATTGAATAATCCCATTACCGGCGTTGTTTTAAGAACGGTAGCAAATGGCTACGGCGACAATACGCTGGTATGGGATATGCCAGCATCGGTACTTTCATGGACTGGCGTAGAAGACAAAGTTTTTAAAGTAACTGTATCGGGTATTACGGGGGCAGCTGCTTCGTCTTACACTTACAATGTGGTTGCCATTGCCCCTTCTACGCCCTCGCTTACCATTGCTACCGTAAGTGCATCTTGTGGTACCACTAACAGCGACGGTAGTGTAACCGCCAATTTTGACAGAGGTGCAAAAAGCTATTTATGGAGTAGTATCGGGGCTACTACCCAAACAGTATCTGGCTTATTGCCAGGCAATTATACCGTAACGGTAACTGACAAAAACGACTGTACTTACACTGCCTCTGTTACCCTAACGCGTAGTCTTGCCGCCAGTACACCCACCCTTAGTACAGCCTCTACGACCATTTGTGTGGGCCAGAGTACGGTTCTCAACGCAGGCAACTGCACGGGTACCATCAACTGGTCGGGTGGACTTGGAACTGGTACAAGCAAGACGGTATCGCCCACGACCACCACCACTTATACGGTTACTTGTACTGAAGGCACCTGTACCAGTAGCAGCGTGGCCCTTACTGTGGCGGTCAATTCGCCCGTTAATGCTACCATGCCTCATTGTACCCCCAGTATTACGAGTGGCCCTAATGGAGCTTCTGGCATCACAAATTTCACGTTCAATTCAATCAATTTTAGCTCTGGTAATGCCAACACCGACGGTGCCAAGTACATAGATCGAAGTTGTTTGCAGCAGACTACCGTATCTGTAGGCAATACTTATACCATTTCAATGACAGGTTTCTGGTATGGCCGAATTTACATAGATTTCAACAATGACGGCGACTTTATTGACACTGGTGAAGCCATTGTAGGGGCGGTTATTAATACGGGTCTTTCAACCTCTATTACTATTCCAAACAATGCCATCAAAAACACGCCGCTCCGCATACGAGTACTGGCTGACAACACCAGTTCTTCCAACTCTTGCGCGCTGCTTGGCGGCGGTGGTCAGATAGGACAAATTGAAGATTATGCGGTCGTAGTAAGAGACTGCCCCATCACCTACAGCTTTCCCTCAGGTATGCAAACTGCAAACACTTACTCGGCAAGCCAAACCATTTTAAGTCAGGCCACAGTGGCCAACGGCACTTTTTACAACGCGGGTAATTCTATTACGCTATCTCCCGGTTTCCAAACACCCACGGGTGGGACATTTTTGGCCAAGATACAAGGCTGCCCTTGACGTATGTTCATTCACCATGGCACATGGCACAGGCGCAATATCCGCCAATTTATACCAAGAGCCAACCATTACGAGCTAAGCCAACGTACCCATTGGGCAATGATAAAAATTTAGACAAGAAATATATCTTTTGTAAATCCATATTCAATCGCTGGTCTGCTACTTTTAATGCAATCAACGTGTCTGTCAAGGGCAATGGTATGCCTTTTTATTGAATTTAATTAATTGGACTCAGTACCTGAGTTGTAACGTCAGAGATAATCCTTTAATTTGTTTCGCAAACGTTCTATAAGCGTGGCGGGTTGTTTCAAAAAAAGCACCATTGTTTCTTCATCGTAGTAGATTCCGTTGGTTTTGAGGGCATTGATTTCAATAGAAAACGACTGAAAACCAAATTTTTGGTAGAGTCGTTTGGCACTATGATTGGTCGAAACCACCGTTAAGTTTACCTGCTCTACGTCGGTTTGGGTTTTAACGCGGTGCAGCAGTTCTTCAATTAGTTTTTTGCCAATACTTTTACCGCCGTTTTCGGCAGCTACGTACATTCTAAACAACAATCCTTTGTGTTTCAGTTGCTGTCTTTTTGCTCCTTCTCGCTCAAAGCTCACAATGCCAACCAGTTCGTTTGTTGCCAAAAAAGCCCCCAACGTAAAGCTGTCGCTGGTGGCTTTTGTTGGAAAAGGCTCTTGCTGCTCGTCGGCGGGCGTAATTCTAAAACAATCGGGGTGTGCTTGCAAGCCTTTGGTAAAGAAGGTTTTGTACAAAATCTGGTCGGTATTGGTTAGTTCTTTGATTTGCATAAGTAGTTGGCAAATTATTAGTTGTAGCTCATTTGCTTTTAAAACGCGCTTCGCTGGGGTTCACGTTTTAAAAGCAAATATCACAAAAAAAGACCTACGCAGCGCAGGTCTTTTTTTTGTGATATTTGCGCGCCTCAACTCATGGTCATTTCGACAATGCTTCGGCACCGCCCACAATCTCCAAAATTTCTTTGGTAATGGCCGCTTGGCGAGTTCGGTTATAAATAAGCCGTAGTTCTTTCAACAAGTCGCCCGCGTTTTCGGTGGCTTTGTCCATGGCCGTCATGCGCGCGCCGTGCTCGGAGGCATTGGACTCTAAAACCGCCCGATAAAGTTGAATTTTTAGTGTTTTCGGAATCAAGTCATTGACAATTTCGGCTTCCGAAGGCTCAAAAATATAATTTATTGCCGACTGGGGCATTTTCCCCAATGCTTCGGCGCGCGCCGCGATAGGCAGCAACTGCTCGGCACGGACAATTTGGGTAGCTACGTTTTTGAATTCATTGAATACAAATTCTACGGCATCGTATTTGCCGCTTTCAAAATCGGCCATTAGGCCTTCGGCGGCTTCTTTTACCACGCCAAAACGCAACCGCGAAAATACGTCGGTGTAGGTATTATTGACTTGATAGCCACGACGCGCAAATGCTTCGCTTCCTTTTTTGCCAAAACTCAGAATTTCTACGTTGCCTTTGGCTGCTTGGTTGGCGTATTTTTCTTGAATTAGGGCCAGTGCTGCTTTAACAACGTTGGCATTGAAAGCACCACAAAGGCCACGGTCGGAGGTAACAACTACCAGCAACACCCGCTCTACGGCGCGTACTTTTTTGAACGGGCTTTCGGTAGCACTTTCTGCTCCCGACGACACTGTTGCCAGCATTTCGTTGAGTTTTCTGGCGTAGGGGCGCATCTGCAAGATATTGTCTTGGGCGCGGCGCAGCTTGGCAGCAGACACCATTTTCATGGCTTTCGTAATCTGCTGGGTCGAATTAACCGACACGATTCTGCTGCGAACTTCTTTTAATGAAGCCATAGATTTAATGAGGACGGGAACGCCCGCGCGTTGGAAGAATGACAAATGATGACTGATAAATCAAGAAAAACCTTGAATTTATCATTCATCATTCTTAATTTATAATTCTTAACTAATTATGCTTCGTATTTTGATGCCAATTCGCGGCCTACTTTCTTGATAACATCGGTGATGCTATCGTCAAGTTTGCCTGCGGCCAAGCCCGTCAATACTTGTGGCTGCGTGGCCCTTAGTAAGTCAATAAATTCGACTTCAAACTCTTTCACTTTGGCTAAGTTCACTTTGTCCAGTACGCCGTTGATAGATGCATAGATGATGGCCACTTGGTCGCCAACACTGGCGGGAGAAAACTGCGCTTGTTTCAGGATTTCTTGGTTGCGGCGGCCACGGTCAATGGTCAATTTAGTAGAGGCATCAAGGTCAGAGCCAAACTTTGAGAAAGCCTCCAACTCGCGGAACTGCGCTTGGTCGAGTTTGAGCGTACCAGCTACTTTTTTCATGGACTTAATCTGGGCGTTGCCCCCCACCCGCGACACCGAAATACCCACGTTGATGGCAGGACGAATACCCGAGTTGAACAAGTTTGACTCCAAGAAAATCTGACCGTCGGTAATCGAAATTACGTTGGTTGGAATATAGGCCGACACGTCGCCCGCTTGGGTTTCGATGATGGGCAAAGCCGTCAATGAACCACCGCCTTTTACTTTGCCTTTCAATGAAGGCGGCAGGTCGTTCATGCTTTGGGCAATTTCGTCGTTGGCGTTGATTTTGGCGGCCCGCTCCAGCAAGCGGCTGTGGAGATAAAACACGTCGCCAGGGTATGCTTCGCGGCCGGGTGGGCGGCGCAGCAACAGCGACACTTCGCGGTAAGAAACTGCTTGCTTCGACAAATCGTCGTAAACTACCAATGCCGGGCGGCCTGTATCGCGGAAATACTCGCCGATGGCCGCACCCGTAAATGGTGCAAAAAACTGCATGGGCGAAGGGTCTGAGGCGGCAGCACACACAATAACGGTATAATCCATGGCACCGTACTTGCGCAAGGTAGCTTCCACGTTTTTGACGGTAGAAGCTTTTTGGCCACACGCTACGTAAATACAATAGACTGGCTCGCCTTTGTCGTAAAATTCTTTTTGGTTGATAATGGTATCAATACAAACGGCGGTTTTACCCGTTTGACGGTCGCCGATTACCAGCTCGCGCTGTCCACGGCCGATGGGTATCATGGCATCAATGGCCTTGATGCCCGTTTGGAGCGGCTCGTTTACGGGCTGGCGGTAAATCACGCCTGGAGCTTTGCGTTCGAGGGGCATCTCAAAGGTTTCGCCTTGAATGGGCCCTTGGCCGTCTATTGGCTCAGCGAGCGTATTTACTACGCGGCCAATAATGCCTTCGCCCACCCTTACAGAGGCAATCTCGCCCGAGCGTTTTACGGTGTCGCCTTCTTTGATTTCGTTCGAGTCGCCCAGCAAAACGGCGCCTACGTTGTCTTCTTCGAGGTTGAGCGCAAGGGCTTTTAGGCCGTTTTCAAAAACCAGCAACTCGCCAGCTTGCACTTTGGTCAAACCATACATACGCGCTACACCGTCGCCGACTTGCAACACTGTACCTACTTCTTCGAGTTCCGCTTCGGTTTTGGAGCCCGCTAACTGCTCGCGGAGTATGGCCGAAACCTCATCGGGTCTTACTGATACCATAATATATAGAGGTTGTTTTTATTGTGTTAAAATGATAAGACGGTTACTAAATTGCCCGCAAATTTAGGGATAAATTTCCAATTTTCGGCACGCAAATTTTATAAAATAACCGCGACGCTCCTTGAAGAGTGTATATTTGTAAAAAATTAAGTAGTTGGTTGCCCCTCAATAATGCTTTTTCATCTTAAACGCCTCCTCAAAAATACCCGCCAGATGGCATTGATTAGCGGGAGAATTGTGCCTTTTTTATTGGGTTGTGATTCAAAATCAACACTTTTTGAACGGCTTGACGCTTCCAAAACTGGGATTGCCTTTGAAAATACACTCACCGAAACCGAGCAATCGAATATTTTGGCCTACGAATATTTTTACAATGGCGGCGGCGTAGCCGTGGCCGATTTTAACAACGATGGGCGGCCTGATGTGTATTTTACGGGCAACCAAGTGCCCAATAAATTGTACTTGAACAAGAATGACCAAAAAGACACAGGGCTGCACTTTGAAGACATTACCGCCCAAGCGGGCGTGGCAGGGCGCACGGGTGCCTGGAAAACGGGCGTAACCGTAGCCGACGTGAACGCCGACGGCTGGCTGGATATTTATGTGTGTTACTCGGGAAATGTACCTGCCCAACAACGCAAAAATCAGCTTTTTATCAACAATGCAACCCAACTCCAAAAAAGTGGCACGCAACAACTTGCAAATGTTACATTTACTGACCAAGCCGAAGCCTACGGCGTGGCAGATGCGGGCTATTCTACGCAAGCCCTGTTTTTTGATTATGACTTAGACGGCGATCTGGACTTGTTTGTGCTCAACCACAACCTGCGCGACTACCAACGAAAAGAAGCAGCTTACCTCAAAAAAGAATTTGACCCCAACGCGGGCGACAGGCTATATCGGAATGAAAAAGGGCATTTTGCTGACGTTACGGCCGCATCGGGTATTTTAAGCAACGCACTTGGCTTTGGACTCGGCGTGGCCGCCGCCGATTTGAACGGCGACAATCTGCCCGATTTGTACATTTGCAACGACTACGTAGAAGAAGATTATTGCTACCTCAACAACGGAAACGGCACTTTTACCGAAAATGGCAAAAACCTCATGGGGCATTTTTCGTATTCAACAATGGGCGTGGACATTGCCGACGTAAACAACGATGCCTTGCCCGATATTTTTACAACCGATATGCTGCCCGAAACCAACGCCCGCCAAAAACGCCTCGGCTGGCCCGACAATTGGAACGTACAACAATCCATGTTGCAAAATGGATTTCATTGGCAAAATATGCGGAATATGTTGCAGATAAATCAGTCAATAAACCGTGCGGGTAGCAAAACAACGAAACTATTGCCCAACAACCCGCTATTTGCCGAAATTGGGCAACTGGCGGGCGTGGCTGCCACCGATTGGAGCTGGACGGGACTTTTGGCCGATTTTGACAACGATGGTTTCAAAGATTTGTTTGTTTCAAATGGTTTTGTGCGCGACTACACCGACTTGGATTTTGTAAAATATTACGCCGACGAACAACAAAAAAATGCGAGAGGGCAATCCAAAAAGCAACTTTTGGAATACCTTAAACAAATGCCCGCCACGCCTACGCATCATTTTATTTTTAAAAACAACGGCGACTTGACTTTTGCCAATAAAGTGCAAGAGTGGGGTTTTGGACGCAACACCGTGGCCTGCGGCGCAGCCTACGCCGACCTCGACAACGACGGGGACTTGGACTTGATTACCAACAATACCAACGAACCTGCGTGCCTGTACCGCAACAACCAGCAAACGCAAAAGCCGCAGAACTTCTTGAAAATCAGCTTAAAAGGAAGCCAAAAAAATCCGTTTGGTGTGGGCACAAAAGCGTATGTGTACGCAGGTGGACAGGTGCAATACCAAGAGTTTATGCCCACGCGGGGCTTTCAGTCGTGCATGTACGACGCGCTGCATTTTGGATTGGCAACAATGGCCACCGTGGACTCGGTGCGTATCATTTGGCCCGATGGCAAACCCCAAAAAATACCACAAGCGTCTGTTAATCAAACGATAACGGTGAAGTATGCAAACGCCCAAATGCTTAAACCAACCGCCATGCTACCGCCTGACCCTTGGTTTGGCGCATCAAAAATACTTACTTTTACGCACCACGAAAATTCTTCGGTAGATTTCAACCGCCAAATTTTGCTGCCTTATTTGTACTCTTACGGCGGGCCGCGCGTAGCCAAAGGCGACGTAAACGCCGACCAGCGCGAAGATATATACCTCGGTGGAGCAGCAGGCCAAGTAGGACAATTGTTGGTGCAAAACCAAAAAGGCCAATTTGTGGTTTCGCCACAAACTGACTTTGAAATAGACAAAGCCGCCGAAGACCGCGACGCTACTTTTTTTGATGCCGACGGCGACGGCGACCTTGACTTGTACGTGTTGAGCGGTGGCTACGAATTTGCCGAACAATTTGCCCCGTTGCTGCAAGACCGCCTCTACTTAAACGACGGAAAAGGGCGTTTCAAGCGTGCTACCGCCGCGCTGCCCGCGCTCACAATCAACAAATCGTGCGTGGAAGCCTTCGATGTCGATGCCGACGGCGACGCAGATTTGTTTGTGGGAGGTAGCGTGCAGCCTGGCAATTTTCCATTTGCTACCGACAGCTATTTACTCAAAAACAACGGTAAAGGGCAGTTTTTAACGGCAGCACGGTGGAATTTAGGGTTGGTAACCGACGCCGCCGCCGCCGACTTAAACGGCGATCAACGCCCCGAGATAGTTGTTGTAGCCGAGTGGCAATCCGTTCAGATTTTGGCAAATAAACAAGGCAAACTGGTCGCTTCAAACCCGCAAAAGACTACTCAAACGGGCTGGTACAATCGAATTGTGGCCAATGATTTAGACAATGACGGCGACCTGGATTTTGTGGTGGGCAACGTGGGCCAAAACCTGCCGTTTAAGCCCACGCCAGCGCAGCCACTCACGCTTTATTACGGCGATTTCGACGGCAATGGGCGCGTTGAGCCTTTTATGTCTTACTTTATTCAAAACCAAGAGGTGCCACTCGCAGGCCGCGACGAGGCCTTGGAGCAGTTGCCGCCACTTCGTAAAACTTTTACCAACTACCAATCTTACGGTAGTGCCACTATGCAGCAAGTTTTGGGAGAAATTTTTGTGCATCAAGCTCAAAAATGCACCATTACCGAAACCAGAACGGGGATTTTCTGGAACGAAAAAGGCGTGCTAACTTTCAAACCGCTGCCTACTATGGCACAGGCGGCACCTGTATTTGCCATTTTGGTCGACGATTTTGACAACGATGGCCAGAAAGATATTTTATTGGCGGGTAATCAGTCTAAATTTAGAATCAGAATTGGCAAAACCGATGCCAACAGCGGGCTACTGCTGCGCGGAATTGGCAACAGAAATTTTATGCAAGTGCCTCAAAATCAGGCAAATATTGGACTAATGGGCGACGTGCGCGATGCCGTTCGGGTGGGCAATCAACTCGTTTTTACGACCAACGATGGCCCAGTGCAAACTTATCGAATAAATACGCCCGTTTCCAGTATCTCTTTCAAATAGTCGGTGGTGGCTTCGGCAAAACCTGCGAGTTGGGTCAAGTCGGTGTCCCACAATTGGCGGTTGCTCAATACGTTTTGCACCAAGTCTGCCACGTTGGTTGCGTCAATGCCTTGCCAATGTTGGTAAAAATAGGCCGCCGTCTGGTCGTTAATGGGATAAAACTTCGCGCCACGCTGCCCAAAGTATTGTCCGTCTTGTTCTTTTACGGCTTTCATAAAAAACAAATAGGCCGCAAATGCCAAGGCAAATCGCTGGGGTACTTTTCCGAATTTTTGGTAGTAGCGGCCAATGGTAGCCACGTTGCGGGCGTTCATCTTGGAGGTTTGTTGCAGTGTAATACCAATCAGTTTTTGCTGGATAAATGGGTTGCGGTAACGGCTCAAAATGGCATCGGCAAATATTTTTAGTTCGTCTTTTTCTTCTTCAAACGGTAGCGTAGGCAAAATTTCATCATAAATAATTTCCTCATAAAAAGCCGCCATGGCGGGGTTATTCATGCACTGAAACGTAATATCAAAACCACTCAAATACCCCAGAGGTGCGGCCGCGCTGTGGCTGCCGTTTAAGATGCGGAGCTTGCGCTCGCGGTAGTAGCTGATGTCTTCGTCAATGATGACGTTGGGGTGAACGGCGGCAAACGACAGTATTTTCTTGACGCGCTCGTCGCCTTCAATGGCCCAAAGCAAGTATGGCTCGGCTACGGTGAGTAGCGCGTCTTCATACCCTAACCGCGCTTCCAATTCGGCTTGCACTTCGGGGCTGGGCTTGCCGGGTACGATTCTGTCCACCAGTGAGTTGCAGAACTTAACGTGAAATTTAAGCCACTTAAAAAACAGTTTGCCCAGTTCATTGTGTTTGGCTGTTTTTTCTACACATTCGCGGAGTTTAAGGCCGTTGTCGGTAATAAGCTCCGTTGGAATCACCACCAATCCCCGGTCTTTTTTGCCCCCAAAAGTCCGAAAACGCTCGTAGAGCAACGCCGTGAGTTTGGCAGGAAAAGACGAGGGGCAATCTTGAAAAATACTTTCTTCAACATACTGAATACCCACTTCGGTGGTATTTGAGATAATTACTTCCAAGTGCGGATTTCGCGCTGTTTGCAAAACGGCTTGCCAATTATCTTGCGCCGAAATCACGCGGCCAATTGCCGTAATGACACTGGATTCGTCTTTGGTTTGGCCATCTTCTACGCCCCGCACGCATACGGTGTAGAGGTTGTCTTGGGCGGCAAAATCGCCGGCTGACCCGCTCGTTGATTTAATGACCACAATACGCCCATTAAAAATATGCTGCTTGTTGGCAGCATCTATCAAAACATCGCACAGGCCGCGTAATAGTACTCCGGTACCAAATTGCAGCACCTTAACGGGTAAATCGAAAGTATGTTGGTGGAAAGATTCAACGAGTTGTTTGGATAGTTGGGGCATAGTTTTGAAATATTTTTGGTAAAATTCTGTTAAATTTCTCAATTTTAAAAGTCTTTTGGTGGGTTCAATTACTCAATCGTTAGTTTTGCCCCGCGTTTTTATTAAAATTACCCCAATGACCAATTATATTCTTTATGACGACGCGACCATTCGCGCCCAACTGTTGCCACTTACTTTCACCCGTCCAGTGTCAGAAATACGCTGTGGCGTGTGGACACTCACCGAAAAATGGGCGTCCTATTTGGGTGCTTCTCCCTCGTTTTTGACTGAGCCTTATTTGCAACTCAAATACCCGCTCAAAGCTACCACCGACAACGTATTTTTGAACGGAGCCGTTTGCGCCAATACTTTACTGGCACAAGCAGTAGAAAAGCTCGCCATTGGAGAAGTTTTAATAGCTGGCAATGCCGTAGTGGCCTACCGTTCGCCCTACGAAGTGGTCAATCCAAAAAGCCAATTGAAAGTAGTGCCGCTGACCGAGCAGTGCACTATTATTGAACATCTGTGGGACATTTATCTCCAAAATGGAGCCCAAATTCGGGCTGATTTTGAGCAAATTACGCGCAATAGGGCCTCGCAGCCCATCACCGACCCGCACACTTACTGCTACGCCCCCGAGCAAATTTTTTTAGAACAGGGAGCCACCGTCCGAGCGGCGGTTTTGAACGCCCAAAACGGCCCGATTTATATTGGCAAAAATGCCACCATCAGTGAAGGGTCGGTGGTGGTGGGGCCATTTGCACTCGGCGAAGGCGCAACGGTAAATTGGGGCAGCAAAATGCGCATGAACACCACCATTGGGCCGTTTTGTAAAGTGGGCGGCGAGGTGAGCAACTCGGTGCTGTTTGCCCACAGCAATAAGGCCCACGACGGTTTTTTGGGCAATTCGGTGCTGGGCGAATGGTGCAATCTGGGGGCAAACACCAACAATTCTAACCTCAAAAACGACTACACCAACGTCAAGTTGTTTGACTACGCCACGCACACCCTCACCGACACTAAGCAGCTATTTTGTGGACTCTTTGTCGGCGATTTTACCAAGTCGGGCATCGGTACTTTGTTCAACACGGGTACGGTGGTGGGGGTCAATACCAATGTGTTTGGGGCGGGTTTTCAGCCAAAACACATTCCGTCGTTTCGCTGGGGCGGCGGCGCGGAGGGATTTGCCGAATACCGGCTGCCAAAAGCCCTTGAAGTAGCCCAGCAGACGGTAGCGCGGCGCGGAGAAGCATTTGACGAAATGGAGGCCGAGATTTTGCGGGCTGTATTTGAAATAAGTAATCGTTAATTTCTCCTAAAATTGGCATGAAAATAGGTTTTATTGTTTCGTTTTTTGATTTTCGCAACGACGTGCGGCGGGTTATTGCCGAGGTGGCAGCGCAGCACCAAGTGGTTATTTTTGGCAAACTTGAGCACCGCGAAGATATTTTGCGCCACCTGCCCCAAGGTCTGGAGTTTAGACTCATTGACGAGCGGCAACAGAGCCATTGGAATAGCTTCTGGGCAAAATTGTACGTCCTTTTTAAGCAGATTCCCAAAAGTCGCCAAAACTTTTTTTTGATGGAGTTTTTCAAAGCGTCTATCAATACAACGCCCGCCGTACGGGCCAAAAATTACCGAATAATCAACTGGGTGCAGCGTTTGCCCAAAATTATTTCCTACGACTTTTATTTGAAACAACTTCGCTATAAAGCCAACACACCGCTGGGTGGCATTGACCAGTTTGTGGCATTTACGGCCATTGCCGACGATTTTTTGATGGCGCGCTTGCTACACGAAAAACGCAATGTGAAAGTGTACGTTTATAGCTGGGACCACCCTTGCAAGCACGTTTGTTTTTCGCCCCGCGCCCAGTATCTGTGCTGGAACGAAGCCCTTCGCCAAGACATTGTTACGTTGCAGGGTATTTCTTTCGAGCAAGTTAAAGTGCTGGGAGCCAGTCAGTTTGGCTATGTAGTGGAGTTCAAACAACGTCAAGCCACGCTGCCCCGCACCTACCCCTTCGACTACGTGTATGTGGGCTGCGCCATTGGCGTGTCAGAATTGGTCGCCCAAGAAGTGGCAGTTATCAAGTCTATTGCCGAAGTATTACAACAAACTCAACCCAGTTATAAATTGGTGGTGCGGCCGTATCCTGTGCAAGACAACTGGGCGTTGTACGACTCGGTGCGTGGGTTGCCCAACGTGGTAATGGACGATGGTTTTCGTACGCTGGATTTGTCGGTGAAAGATGGGCATATTTTAGAGAAATTCGAGAAAATTAGCCACGCCAAAGCCTTTTTTCATTTGGGTACAACAATGGGTTTGGAGGCTTGTTTTACTTCAACCCCTTCTTTCATAATTGATTACGGATACAGCTCCTCGCGTGAGGCTTTGAGTTTGTATCATTTCATTCATCAATTTCAAAACGAACGCCACCTCATCGAATTGGCTCCCCAAAATGCCGTACAATCAACGACGCAGTTGGCCTATATTTTCAAAGATTTGAGCAACCCAACCTACCGCCAACTCAACCAAAAAGTGCAAAGCCATTACGTTTTGAAATCGTTTGCCCAATTTGCCAATGATTTGGTAGCTTGAATCAATAGACTACGGGTTCATCAACTTATTTGTTTTAAGTAGTTGAGCAGAATTAGGCGGTTCGCCCTTATAGATTTGTATTGTTAATTTATTTAAAGAATTCTGTTATTACTGTTAAGTTTTCTTTTTGCTACTTTTTCTTTGTTGAAATGTGGATAAGTTAGGAAATTTGCAGTAAAAAA
>Ga0335394_10001392_pt1 | contig 27174 bp, 24 predicted proteins | sample MAT03_FD_205741 | JGI IMG/M metagenome (GOLD analysis project Ga0335394, IMG submission 205741) | Freshwater microbial communities from Lake Fryxell liftoff mats and glacier meltwater in Antarctica - MAT-03 (spades assembly) (version 2) ...
CATGGCGCTCGTGGTTCGCGGCAGAGTGTGAGATACCACTTGAGAAACACGGGCTTGGGGTCAACCTTTGGCAGGGCTCCATAGCTTTGCCCGCTGGCGTCTTCCCCTCCCCCCGTCTTCTCTTTCTCCAAAAACAAAACACTCGTCGCGGGAGCTGGCTCCCGTGTTGTAGATACATCCCTTTGGGATAAATGCATTCCAGATAATTGCGATGACCGGCTGGCTACTACCCCAGTGACCACTTGGCTACTACCCCGATGACCACCTGGATACCCCTGCGAGGGCATCCGAACCGATTCGGCTTGACCACCTGGATACTGCCCTTCTGGGGGGCTGAAATTGAAGTTCGGGTAGAGTGAATGGGCCATGTAGCCTTTACCGTCCGGGTACTCGGCCCACTCCCAGGAGATGATCTTCAAGTTGGCCAGCTCGCGCTTGGCTTTGGCAAGTGACGCTCGGCTTCGGCCAGTCTCACGCTCAAGACGGCTGAGGGAGAATCGGAATCGGGCGTTGCCACCCATGTCTGGGAGAGAGCCAGCCACATCGCCGGCATCCATGCAGGCCATGCCGTCGTTGCGCTCAACGGCCGCCTTTGCACCCATCAGGCGCCGCATGACAACGCACAACACGCACTTCGCCGGCCACGACATCTTGTAGACGTCGGCCCAGCGGGGCAGGACGCCATAGTCCGACAGCGAATCCAACGTCTTCTTGGTGATCCTGTAGGTGCAAGTCCGCCGGGGGCGTCCACGGTGGTCATGGCCGCGCCCAATGTTGGTGAGCCATCCGGCAGAGACCAGCTTCTTCAGGTGCTTCCTGACGGTGGTGACTGGCAAGCCAGCCCACTCGGCGATTCGCTCGACGGAAGAGAAGGTTTGCTTGGTGGTCAGTGCCAGGAACCCACCCAATGTCTGGGCCGCTCCCTCGATGCCCTTCTCCCGCATTGCTGCCATCGGGATCTTCAGCCACTTGCCCGGCTCCAACTGATTGACGATGTCGAGTTCATCGACGTCTGGTTCGGCCTCGACGGTGGTGGTGCTCACTTGCTGCCCTCCGTCGTCGGGGAGCATTTCAGGCACCGCATCCCCGCCCGCCGCAGGATGGACTTCAAGAACTGTCTGAGGGCGCGGGGACCGTCGATCCCCGGTTCCGGCTTCAGGATGATGGTGTAGCTGGGCCGGTCGATCGGGTGTGGAACTATTTCCACCCCTTGCGGGCTTGCCACTCCGTTGGTCTTGTCCGTAGAATCCATTCGCTTGCTCCGTTCAAGCCAGAGCCGCAACCTTTGCCGGGTGGGCGGCTCTCGGCACTCCTAGGGTCAGCTTCCAAGTGACTCCGAGAACTTCACCAACTCTTTGCGGCTGTAGTGCATCCTGCGGCCGACCAGACCACCCTTGATCTCACCTCGCCGGCGGGCGTCAGCGAGAACATGCTGGCGAACTCCAAGCAGGCCAGCCGCTTCGGCTTCGCTGTACGACAACTTGGTCAGCTTCGCGTCGGCTTGATCCCGCTTCCGCAGAACCTGGTCGACGACCATCTCGATCAGGGGCATCAGCCCTTCAATATCAGCGGGTTCGAGCTTCACGGTTGGCCTCCTGCCAAGTAACACGGTTGGGACAGCCGGCATCGATCCATCGCTCGATCTCTTCACGGCGGTATCGGGGCGGTCCGCCGCCGCCAATGTGGACGGCCAGCGGTCCCACACGCCCCTCCCGAATCCATCGGGTCCAGCTTGTTGGCGAGATGCCGATTCGGCGTTGGATGTCGACCGCCCGCAGGAACTCGGCGGAGATTTCGGCAATCGTCATGGTTGTGCTCCGATTCGATGTTCGAACGAAAACAGGCCCACTACTCCGGAACGATTGCTCGCTCGGGAACAGTGGGCCTGTCTTAGATCAGTACCCAGATTGTGCTTTAGGTTGTTCTGCGGCTGTCGCATATAAGCTCCAAAACGTTGATCCCAGACCGTAGGTCCAGGGGACAACGAGTTTGAAGCTCAGCACCGAAGTTATGATGCGTGCGACTCAGGTAATCCGAGTCAGTAGCAAGTGCTGTGCGACAGAAATCTCGTAGTTAATGGGGTCCCAGCCCAAGCCGACTCCGAGGCAGCCTCCAAGGCCGCCGATTTCGTCGGAATGCGCTCCACGGGCGAAGCCCGGGATTGACATTGGTAACTGCCAGCATTCTACGCATCGTGGTTGCCCGGGGCAATTCAAAACGGACCGCATAAATTTGTTTTTCCGGACCTTCCCGCTACCGTGGTGACCGATGTTCCACGGATGTTCCAAAGACCACGCGAGCGCCTCCAATTGGAGACAACCAAAGAACTCAAAAGCCCCCGAGAAAACAGAGCGTTCTCTTGGGGGCGATTGGGTACGCTTGGGGAAGCCTATGACTTAAAATCCCCTGAGGGGTAACCCTCGTGCGGGTTCGATCCCCGCCTGGGCCATATACTTAGGACGATTTCACCGTGGGTTGAAAACGGTCTGCACGACATGGGCTAGTGAGGAGATTTGCCCTGCACGAAGGCGTCGCATTGCTTCAGTTCAGTCCCCACATCCATACCGTCAAGGATCGTTGTGGCCCCCTCGATGAGCAAGTCGCCGCGGGCGGGAATCCTGGAAGAGCCATGCGTCAGGCATCGGACGCTCCCTCCAGCCTTCGGATTGCTGGAACGGGTTGAAGCGTAGTTGTCGACTCTGTGAGTTCGTGCCAGCCCTTCCACACGTCCGTTGCGATCAAGCCCCTTGCGTAATCCGCGCATGGACTCGCCGGATCTTTGATTGCGGTATCTAGCCACCCCGCGAGATTGTCAGCCAATAGGACGCCGGAGGGATCATCGCTTGCGGATCGCGCGAGGACGATTGGGTCCCGATCTGGATTTGGAGTCATCAAGTTTCTTAAGTTTGCTTCGTTTTTTTGTCGGCGTTCGTCGTCCCCACTGAGCCTGTCAGAAATGACCGTGATTCCGAGGGGGCCGCATACCTTCGAGTAGAAGTTGTATTGAGTCGCTACAAAAAACGACGTGAGCAGGAGGATCAGCATTTGGTTGTCAGGTGCCGTTATTTCGCTGTATCCGTAGAAGTTCACGAAAGTATGCTTCATTTGCCGCCGCCCCCTGTGGTCTACGAACTCCTCAAATCCAATTTCTCCCCCTCCTGCACCTCCGATCTGGTCGTTACAGGAACGAAGCAGCGCCTGGCGCGAGTTCCTCAGGGTCTTCTCTTGAAACGAGCACGCCGCCACATCGATTGGTCTCGGCCGCACATCTCGAAAAGCCTCGCAGAATCGCTTGCGATATCCGTCGCCTCTGTCCTTCCAGTGGGCCAGTTCCCCCGAAGGAAGGCGGCTTTCAACCCCTTCGATTAGCTTCACGTAAGCCTCATCCTGCGCGAGAACGGCCTCATGGCCCTGGCCGCCGTCAATCATCGATTGCAATGCGGGTTCTGACTGAAATGCTACGTTTACGATCGTGTGCCACTTCTCGTCTTCGCCATCGTTCAACCAATCGGTGGGGCACGCATCACTAAAGAGGTAGAAGTGAATTGTCATCGTCCGAACTCCTCAAAGGCTATTAGAACGCGTTCCCTTGAACTCGAATCAAGGGCCGTCCATGGCCTCGACCGTGCGGCACGCTCAATCCTGGCGAACCGCTTTCGCCGCAAAACCGTCGCGAAATCTTTACCCGCCGATTTTCTTGAGCTTAGCTTCGGCCTGATCGCACTCGCCGAGCCGCTGGACTAGTTCGTCAACGCTTGCCCCTATGGCGCGAGCCTGGATGAGCCGCCGCTGTATGTCCTCCCGGCAGAGGTCAATTCGCTCTTGGGTGTCGAGCGAGACTCGAAGGTTAAGTACGCCGTCCCGTTGACTGGCGTTAACTCGAACGTCGGGGCTCTTCTTCACTATGCATCGTTTTCTCCTTAGTCCGTTCCTCCGTTGAACGAAAAAAGCCCGCGCTTCGCTGGTGCAGGTGCGGCAAGACACCCCAGGGGTTGCCCCCTGTCAGCAAAGAACGGGCTTTGTTTTTCGTCAGTCGTATATCATGCCGGATGCACGACACTGATCGGCCGTCCAGTGAACAGCCGTACCGATAACCTAGCAGAAAAATACTTGATCCGTCAACAATCATAGTTTTTTGGGTTAGGCCGGATGCGGCACGCCGGTTATCGCTTCGTCCACAATCAACATAAGGACCTCGCGATGATGCCCTTCAGCTTCCCCTGGTGGTTCCCTTGGCTTCCGCTCGCCGCCGGCTTCGTCGTTACCGCGATTGGGATACTGGGGATCACGTGGGCGGTCGCGTACCTCGAGGAGCCCATTCGTCGCCCCGGAAAGAGGGCCGGGCCTCTCGATCCGCGCGTTTGACTGGCGGGCAAACAAAGGTGTCAGGAACGTGTCAGGAAACTTTTCTGTGGGCAAACAAAGGTGTCAGGAACCTTTTCTTATTCTAGTCTGATATACTTCTAAAGGATGTCTATATTTAGATTTTAAGTAGAACTGAAACCTGCTATGCTGGGTATTGGGGGGAATCCCGTGAGCATCGAAGACCCGAGCCTGGATGCCGTCTGAAAAGCTTCCTAATTTCCGATTGCCCAGAAATTCAGGGCATGCCGATGAATCCGACCCAAAACCCGAAACCCTGCGCGTTCCCCCCAGCGCCGGCGCTCCCTGGGACCTCCGCGCCCCAACCCGCAAAGTTACACCGACGAGCCGGCGAACTTGCCCCGAGCGACAACCCGAAGACTTGCGCGCTACCCCCAGCGCCGGCGCTCCCCGGGACCTCCGCGCCCCAACCCGCAAAGTTACACCGAGGCGACGGCGAACTTGCCCCGAGCCACAACCCGAAGACTTGCGCGCCACCCCCAGCGCCGGCGCTCCCCGGGACCTGCGCGCCCCAACCCGCAAAGTTACACTGAGGCGACGGCGAACTTGCCCCGAGCCACAACCCGAAAACCTGCGCGCTCCCCCCAGCGCCGGCGCTCCCCGGGACCTCTGCGCCCCAACCCGCAAAGTTACATCGAGGTGCCAGCGAACTTACCCCGAGCGACAACCCGAAGACTTGCGCGCTACCCCCAGCGCCGGCGCTCGTGTCCTACGTGGATAGAGGGTGGATTTCGCCTTGGCGTTCTCAGCACTCGTCGTCGGCATTCGGGCCTGCGATTGGACAGCGATCGACCGACCGGCGACAATGCCCGCTTCGGTTATAAATCGCCCCGGCTCCCCGGTTCTCAGCCCCCTCCAGCCCCCTCGGTCATCATTGTCGGAGTTCCCGTGAACGCAATCGCCCTGGCGTTGGTGATGGTCCTGGCCGACGACCCTGCCGGCGCCAAGCCGCCACTGGCCGACTTTGTGGCCAAGTGCGAAGCCGCCCGGCCGCAGACCATCAAGGCCATGGAAGACGGGCTGCGGGCGTTGAAGGCCAGTCCGACCAACAATCCCAAGGAGAAGGGGGCCCGCATTAAAGAGGCCGAGGCCCAGCTCAAAGCGGTCAAGGCCGGTCAGTCCCTGGCGATTCCTTACTTGACGCCAGGCCGCAAACCCAAGGCCGGCGATTTCGGCCGCATCCCGGTGCTGGCCTCGCAACCCAATGCCAAGCAAGTCGTCGACGGCCGGAACGTCATCTTCGAGATGGGCTTCCTCGACGGCGTCTCTCCCCTCTGGCTGTCAGGCATGGACACGGCGGGGCTGAAGGAAGACGAACGATTTACGATCGCCATGCCCGTGATCGCGACCGGTACGCGCGAGTTGGAATCGAGCGACGGCGGCAAGAAGTCCGTCATCGTCCTCCAGGCCATCGACGTCGCCGAGGCAGAAAGACTGTGGAAGGACGCCAAGAAATAACCGCGATCGCGTATCCCGAGATACCATCGGGAAAATCTTTGAGCAAAGGAGTGACAAAATGGCCGCGACAATCTACTACAGCTACCTTGAGACCCCGTTGGGCGATCTCTTGATCCAAGGGGATGGACGTTTTGTGACGGGAATCTACATGCCCGAACACAAAGGCTGGCGCGGCCCCGACCCAGCGTGGCAGCAGTCTGACGCCCCTTTTGCCGAGGTGCGCGAGCAACTTGCCGAGTACTTCGCCGGCCACCGGCGGTGGTTCGATGTCTCCTTCAGGCTCACCGGCACCCCCTTTCAGCAGCGGGTCTGGCAAGAACTACTCTCGATCCCCTACGGCCACACGATCACCTATGCCGAACTTGCCGAGCGGGTCGGCAAACCGACCGCTTCGCGTGCCGTGGGCAACGCCAACGGGCGGAATCCGATCTCGATCCTCGTGCCGTGCCATCGCGTGATCGGCGCCGATGGCAAACTGACCGGCTACGCGGGCGGAGTCGAACGAAAGCGGTGGCTGCTAAACTGGGAGGCCCAGCCCTCGCTGCTGGCGGCACTTGCAGGACTGCACGCCGGGGTGGGCGAGTCGCTACAATGCCCCATCCCTTGAAGAACGCCACGAACGTCCGATGGATTGGTGCCCCGCATGCCCTCGCCCAAGGCCAGCAAGTCGCCGACTGAGATCGATCGTCCTGCCAAGCGTCGTCGATTGAAATGGATGGCAGCCGGGGCGATCGTGGGCGGACTCGCGCTGGCGGCGTTCATTCGGATCTCGCTCGAGGCCCACACTCAGCGGGTTGCCGTGGCCGATATCCTGGCGGCTGGCGGGCGTGTCACCTACGAGCACGAGTTCGTCGATGGCAAACCGGTCGAGTCGGCTCCGCCCCCCGGCCCGGCAGTGCTGCGCGGCATCCTGGGGGACGACTACTTCACCACGGTCGTTTCGGTGATGCTCGAAAAGTCCCGCATCGACGACATCGGGCTGGCGCCATTGGGTTCGCTCCGCCGGTTGGCCGTGCTCAATCTGAACGACACCAACGTCGGCGATCCGGGGATGGTCTACCTGGTCCCGCTCAACCGTCTGAACGGACTGTGGTTGCAGGAGACAAGGGTAGGGGACGACGGCCTGGCCTTCATCGGCAGCCACAAGCGGCTCGAGATCCTGTGGCTGGAGAAGACGCCCGTTCACGACGCCGGCCTGGCCCATCTGACGAAGCTGGTGAACCTGAAGGTCTTGAACCTGACCGGCACCGATGTCAGCGACAAGGGGCTCTCAGCTTTGGAAGGAATGAAGCAGTTGAAGGCCCTGTATCTGGGCGGTACGAAAGTCGAGGGGCTAAAATCGTTGGCTGGGCTCGACAAGCTGACTCGGCTGTGGCTGGCCGATACCAAAGTGACGGACGACGGGCTGAAGCAGTTGGAGAAGCTGCACGGCCTGGAGCGGATCTGGCTGGATGGCGCCCCGATCACCGACGCCGGAATCGCTCACCTGGCGGAGCACAAGAAGCTGGAACAGATCACCCTGCGGCGGACCGGAGTGTCGCAGGCGGGCGTAGCCGCCCTGCAAGCCGCACTGCCCCAGGCCAAAATCGCCTGGCGCGAGATCGATGCGGCCAAGGCTGCCCCGTAGTGCATCTGAGCAAAGCCTCTTGGTCCCAGGATCCGCCTTGGACCACACGAACTCGAGGCTCCGCCTCGTGAAGCGCGCACGATGTTCCCCGAAGTTCTCGTCGGGAGTAACTGCCAGAGGATCACGCGAGATGTCAGGCAATGCTGGCAGCCGCGAGCGCAGCGATTGCCTATCGAGATAGTGACAATCGAAAAAGTTCAACGAGGCAGAGCCTCGGGTTCGTGTGGTCCCAGGCAGAGCCTGGGACCAAGTGCTGGAACTCGGTTAGCAGCCAGAGTTCCTCGTTTGCTTGTGAACGGCCAGGGGCCGCGATATGCTGCCTGCTCACTTACGTGGCAGCGTCCGTGGCAGTAAGGGACTTCGCATGACCACGCAGATCCCCGATCGGCTGATCAATCGCTTCTCGGCCATCGAGTTGGGGGAACTCGATCTGTTCCAGGTGCTGACGGGCGAACTGTCGGCCTACGACGGCACCGGCGTCAAATACCCCTGGCGCAACAGGCCCACCATCCCCGAGAAACGCAGCGCCTCGCTGATTCGCGGCTATGTCGCCACGATCGTCCTGCACGAGGACGCCCGGCTCGAGCTGACTCACTTCAGCTACCCGTTCTCTTCCCCGGCGATCGCGCCCATTGAGGTCAGCGAGTTCCTTGAAGCGGACGGCTGGCTCCGCATGAGCCCTCACGACGCCTGGCCACGCGTTTCGATCCCCTTCCGCGACGGGCGGATCGTCGGCGACGAATCGCAGTGGGTTTTATTCGATAAAGTCGCGCTCGGGGAACTGCGCTCCCCACGTAGCCGGGATTGGTTCGATTGGGTCGAGCCCAAGCATGTCTCGCTCGACGACGCCGTGCTGGCGGGCAAGGTGTCGCGGTCGTTCCAGCGGCGTGACGTAGAAGGCGGGACCTGGGTCGAACTCCAGGCCCCCTTGGCCGTCGAGCACGAATGGTCGCGATTTCAAGTCCGCCGCAACGAGAAGGTCGTCGCCCGGGTGCGAACAGGCGGCTCCACAGGCGAACCGGACGGCCCCTGGCTGCTGTTCGGCTTGAACGACCAGCCGCTCAAGGCCGGGGACGAGTTGTGGGCCACCGACCGCCGCTAAGAGGTATGCGGGCTCCCGATGGGCGTCGGCGCCCCAGACTCTTTCGCGTTAGAAGCCCCGTTTGCTTGGCAACGGCCTTTGGCCGCGATATGCTGGCCTGCTTACCGCACCTGTGGTCCCGATGAGGGAACCCTGCGGTAGTCCTTGATTCACATCCAATTGGTCCTTTTGAGGGCGTTATGGTTCCGGTCAATCTGAAGTCGCTGGTCTCGAAGTTCAACGACGTCTGTCGCAAGACCCTGGAAGACGCGGCCGGGCTCTGCCTGCAACGCACCAACTACAACGTCGAGATCGAGCACTGGCTTCTCAAGCTGCTCGAAGTTCCGGGCTCGGACCTGTCGGCCCTCTTCCGCTATTACGAAGTCGACGTCTCGCGTCTGCAGCGCGACCTGACCAAGGTGGTCGACAAGTTCAAGTCGGGGAACGCCCGGGCACCGGCCCTGTCGCCCAACATTGTAGACCTGGGGCGCGAAGCCTGGGTGATTGCCTCGCTGGAGTTCCAGGCTCCCAAGACTCGCACCGGGCACTTGCTGCTGGCTCTTCTCTCCGACGACCGGCTGCAACGCGTGGCGGCCGACGCCTCGCAAGAGTTCGCCAAGATCACGCCCGAGGCGCTGAAGAAAGACTTCCGCGACATCGTAGCCAACTCGACCGAGGCCGAGTTGGAACAGCAGGCCGTGGCTCAGCAGAGCGCCAGCGGCGATGGCCCCAACCCGGTCCGGCCGGGGAGCAAGACTCCGTCGCTCGATCAGTTCACCATCGACCTGACCGGCCGCGCCAAGGCAGGCAAGATCGACCCGGTCCTCGGCCGCGATCCTGAGATCCGCCAGGTCATCGACATTCTGACTCGTCGCCGCCAGAACAACCCGATCATGACGGGCGAAGCGGGCGTCGGTAAGACGGCCGTGGTGGAAGGCTTCGCGCTGCGAATTGCCGCCGGCGATGTGCCGCCGCAGCTCCGCAATGTCTCGCTCCGCACGCTCGATCTGGGCCTGCTCCAGGCGGGTGCCGGCATGAAGGGCGAATTCGAGAACCGCCTGAAGAGCGTCATCGAAGAGGTCAAGGCCTCCCCCACGCCGATCATCATCTTCATCGACGAAGCCCACACCATGATCGGTGCGGGGGGACAGGCTGGTCAGGGAGACGCGGCCAACTTGCTCAAGCCGGCTCTGGCACGCGGCGAGCTGCGAACGATCGCCGCCACGACCTGGGCGGAATACAAGAAGTACTTCGAGCGCGATGCCGCCTTGGCTCGACGGTTCCAAGTGGTAAAGGTCGAAGAGCCGATCGAGTCGATCGCCATCGAAATGATGCGGGGCCTGGTCGAGACCCTGGAGAAGCATCACAAGATCAAGATCCTGAACGAGGCCGTGATCGACGCGGTCCGTCTGTCGAACCGCTATATCTCGGGCCGCCAGTTGCCCGACAAGTCGGTTAGCTTGCTCGACACCGCCTGCGCTCGCGTGGCGATCGGCTTCACCGCCGTTCCCGCAGCGGTGGAGGATTGCCGTCGCCGGATCGAACAGCTCGGCGTGCAGATTGGCATTCTGGAACGCGAAAACGTGGCCGTGGCCGACCATGCCGAGAAGCTCGGCAAGGCCATCAAGGAAAAGACCGAGTCCGAAGCCGAACTGATCACGCTCGAAAAGCGTTGGCAGGAAGAGCTGAAGCTGGTCACCGAAATTCGCACGTTGATCGAGAAGCTGGAAGGGACCACCGAAGCGGGCGCCAAGAAAGCGGCTGCTGCCGCCGCGACCGCCGCCAAGGTTCCGGGCGCTCCGCCGGCTCCTCCCCCGGCCGCTCCGCTCTCGCCTGAAGAACGGACCAAGACCAAGGCCGAACTCGACAAGAAGTCCGACGAGCTCAAGGCGCTGCAGGGCGAGAACCCGCTGATTCACGTCTGCGTCGACTCGCAGGCCATTGCCGACGTCGTGGCCAACTGGACCGGCATCCCGGTCGGCCGGATGGTCTCGAACGAGATCCAGACGGTGCTGAACCTGAAGGCCGAGATGGAGAAGTACATCGTCGGCCAGTCGCACGCTTTGGAAGCCATCGCCGAGGCAGTTCGTACCTCGCGGGCCGGCATGACCGATCCCCGCAAGCCGATCGGCGTCTTCATGTTGGTCGGCCCCTCCGGCGTCGGTAAGACCGAGACGGCCATTACGCTGGCCAACTTGCTCTACGGCGGCGATCAGAACATGACCGTCATCAACATGTCGGAGTACAAGGAAGAGCACAAAGTCTCGCTCCTCATGGGCTCTCCCCCGGGCTACATCGGCTTCGGCGAGGGTGGCGTGCTGACCGAGGCCGTCCGTCGTCGTCCTTACAGCGTGGTGCTGCTGGACGAGTTGGAAAAGGCTCATCCCGGCGTGCAGGAAATCTTCTACCAGGTGTTCGACAAGGGTATCCTCCGCGACGGCGAAGGTCGCGACATCGACTTCAAGAACACGATCCTGCTGATGACCTCGAATGCGGGGACCGACACGATCATGAAGCTCTGTGCCGATCCGGACACCATGCCGGACGCCAAGGGGCTGGCCGAAGCGATGCACCCCGAGTTGCTCAAGACCTTCAAGCCGGCCTTCCTGGGCCGTATGGTGATCGTCCCCTACTTCCCGCTCTCCGAGGACGTGCTGAAGGGGATCACCGAGCTGAAGCTGGGCAAGATCAAGAAGCGCGTGCAGGACACCTACCAGGCCGACTTCACCTTCGGCCCGGAGCTGGTCGACGCCATTGTGAGCCGCTGCAAGGAAGTCGCTTCGGGCGCTCGTAACGTCGACAACATCATTAGCCGGACCGTGCTCCCCGAGCTGTCGTCGGAGTTCCTGGCCAAGATGGCCGAAGGCAAGCAGATCAAGGGTGTGAACCTGACGGTCGGCGAAACCGGCGAGTTCAAGTACGAGATCAGCACGAACTAAGCGGTTCGTGGCATTATCGAAAGTAAAGTAGCAGGCACACTCCGTGTGCCGTCCGCCTTATCGCATCGCCCCTGGAACGCCCGCCGTTCGAGGGGCGATGTCGTTGGTGCATCGCTCCGAATCACCCTCGCCCCTTTTGGGGTGAGTGGCCGGTAGCGAGGTAGGGTGGAGCAGCGCGAAACGAGGCCCACCGCTGCCCGGAAAGTTGCACCGCTTCCTCCTTTCCTGCTCCCTCCCACTTCGTGGGGAGGGCTGGGGAGGGGGGGCTGAAGCTCACTCGGTTCAACAACTCGAGAAGTGACGCGCTCTCCGGTGCCACGGGCAACTTGTTTGCCCGTGAGAGTACGCCAGCCAGGCTCGTTCTCTCCCTAGGGATCCAATTCAGGAACGCATGTATTGGACGCACGTCCCGTGGACCGACGGCACTCGTCCCTTCTCACGGGCAAGCAAGTTACCCGTGGCACCCGGCGACGTACGGTAGAGCAGCGTGAAACGAGGCCCACCGCTGCGGCCCGAAGATTTCGCCCCTGGATGAAGGACGCTGGCGAGTTCGCTCAGGAGATCGACCAACGGTTCGGCAAGACGTTCGTTCTTCAGAAGATGGTGAAGAAACTGGATCGATCCTGGATCGATAGCTACGGCATCACGAAGGGCCGCATGCAATGCGGGCAAGCCACGGCAATGCCACGCATCGCCGGGTCCAGCGCCACGGCGGAGTGGCAATGCGGACAGGCGATTGCGGAAGGGTTCATCTGCGGAGCGGGGGCCATGTGCCGAGGGGGAGCCGGCGCTGGTCGCTGCGGGCCCCGTACAGACGGCTTGCTGCCCGCGGGCATCGCCACGGGAGCCCGGCTGGGATAGGTTGCGGGGGTCTGTGGCGACGGGTTCAAAAACTCGAAGTTGCCTTCGGCCTCATTCGCAGTGCTAAGACCATATTGCTCGCGGATGCTGACCTTGGGTCGCGAGTCGGCATTCGCATTCCAGATCGCGCAGAACAGGCCTCCCAGACAGACAGCCACGCCCGCGATCATGATGGCAATGGCGCCGATCGCAGAACTGGGCTTTCGTCCCGCCTCGAGGATCAAGACTTTGTTGAAGTTAGTCGCCGGAAAACTGCTGCGCAGCAGGGCGCGTTCTTCTTCGCCCAAGGATTGGATCTGATTGACGACCAGCCCCTGGATAGCGGTTTCCATGCGGTCGCTGTCGGGAATCGAGCCGACGGTGGCAAATCGCACGGATTTGACCAGCACCGCAAAACTCTGCGTGTTGCGCTCGGACGGCTGGCCCCCGCGAGCCGGTGGAGATGCCGAGATAATCGGGTAATAGGCAAAATTGATCGGCGTGCTGTTGGTTACCTGCTTGAATGAGCCCTTTCGCTCCTCGTACTGAAAGACCGACTCGGAGTACAAAGCCACATGCGGACCGATTCGCAGGTGGTTGTTCTTGGGAGCGGTCCCGCCTTCGATGGTGCGCAGCTCGATGTTGGCCGCGTTGCCTGTGGAGGAGTTGCCGACCTTGAACTCTTTGAAGCCAAAGATGGTCAGCGCGATACCGCCGAAACATACGAGGATGTAGACGCGATAAAGCATGCTCTGCCCCAGCAGGAAGTGCTTGCGAAAGGACCGTCAACAGCGTGAGTATGACATCGCGCTCAAGTGGGAGCAAACAAGTTTTCAGAGGGAAACCCGGTCCGGATCGCCGCCCCATGTTTCCCGCATAGGATTGAATAAATCTACATAAAGCACAACATCAGATTGACAACACACTATTCCATGCTATACTGCATGATGGATAGAAGGCCATCGCCCGGATCGATCGCTCCCGAAGGATGGGGACCCGGAGGCGGGAGGGGCCGAACCGCGCAGGCCGTGCAGAGGAGTTCCCCGCAGGGAGAAGCCGTAAACGATTTCGCGCAACCGGACCCGCCGATTGGAGCCCCGTTTCCGGGGCTCAGAATACCAACCCGCAAAGGTGCACGCTCGGCTCAGCGCCGAAGTAGAGCTCAGCGTGGGCGCTAAACTTCAACCCGCAAAGTTACACGGGCAGTGTGCGATAAGCGGCGCTCAACCCGCAAAGTTACGCGCTCCGCTCAGCGCCGAGGTTGAGCTCAGCGCGGGCGCTAAGTTCAACCCGCAAAGTTACTAACCCTACCGTTTTCTATGTGCTCGCTGAGGACCGCGTTTTTGTCCGCAGCCCCGAAGGGGCGCACTAAGATAGCCTGGGGCGCAGCCCCAGGTCCGCGATCCCTTTTTCGTTCACCCCTTGGCGCCTGCTGCGGCGAAGCCGCAGCAGGCGCCAAGGGGATGGAAGCGATCTTGGCTACGTCTACCTGGGGCTGCGCCCCAGGCTGTCATAGAGCGCCCCTTCGGGGCTCGATGCAGCGCCGAGGTAGAGCTCAGCGCGGGCGCTAAGTTTCAACCCGCAAAGTTACACGGGCAGTGTGCGATAAGGCGCGATCAACCCGCAAAGTTATGCGCTCCGCTCAGCGCCGAGGTAGAGCTCAGCGCGGGCGCTAAGTTTCAACCCGCAAAGTTACACGGGCAGTATGCGATGGGCGCGCTCAACCCGCAAAGTTACGCGCTCCGCTCAGCGCCGAGGTAGAGCTCAGCGCGGGCGCTAAGTTCAACCCGCAAAGTTACTATCCCTACCGTTTTCTATGTGCTCGCTGAGGACCGCGCTTTGTGCATAGCCCCGAAGGGGCGCACTAAGATAGCCTGGGGCGCAGCCCCAGGTCCGCGATCCCTTTTTCGTTCACCCATTGGCGGCTCATCAGCAATTGACGATTCTTTGATCTCGCAGAAGACGTACCTGCCTCTTACCGACTTGGCCGCTGTGTGGGCTGGCCTGTGGTCACCCCTTCAGCAGTCCCAATTCCCCGGCAATTGGCTGCATGGCGTCGATCACAAACTGGATGTGTTCGGCCAGGTCGACCCCCAGGTCGGCTGCGCCGCGCTGGATGTCCTCGCGGTTGATCGAGGCGGCGAATCCTTTTGCCTTCATTTTCTTTTGGACGCTCGAGGCCTGCATGCCGGTCAGTCCTTCGGGCCGCAACAGTGCCGTGGCAGTGATCAGCCCGGCCAATTCGTCGCAGGCATACAGCGTCTTGTCGAGCTTGGAGACCCGCGGGCAGTCGGTCAGATAGTCGGCATGCGACTTGATGGCGTAAATAACGTGTGATGGATAGCCGAGGCCGGCCAATATCTCGGCCCCTTTCAGCGGATGGTCGGGCGGATTGGGCCAGCGCTCGTAATCGAAGTCGTGCAGCAGGCCGACAATGCCCCAGGTTTCCTCGTCTTCGTCAAACTTTCGCGCATAAGCTCGCATGGCCGCTTCGACCGCCCGCATGTGCTTGCGCAGGCTGTCGCTGGCCGTGTACTCGCAGACCAGATCATAGGCATGCTCGCGATTCATCCGTCGTCTTTCAAGCGATGAAGGGGAGGAAGACTTGCCCTGTCCATGCGGTTTTCGCGTCGAAAAGCCCAGCCTACTTCATGCACGCCAGGGCTTCATCCTCGGGCTCGCCGGTCGATTCTTCTCCCTCGGCTTCCAACTCGTTAGCCCCCTCGATGACCCGCATCGAGCGCCACTTGCCATCCAGGAATCGCCACAGGTAGCCGAACGCCAGAAAGGTGATGTAAGCCGTCAGCGAGGTCCACGCGAGCAGCACGCTGGGCTGATACAGGTAAATGAGACCCGTCGGAATCACCATCAACGTGATGCCGGAACAGACGTTGAAGAGCAGCGCGAAGCGTGTATCCCCTGCTCCGCGGATTGCCGAACTGAAGACCATCGCCAGCGCGTCGAACAGCGAATAGAAGGCCACGAACCGCAACAGCGTGACGACCTCCGCATGGATGGCGGCGAAGTCATCGGAGCGGCTGAAGTACGCGTAGGGCGCCAGAATCACGTCGGGCGCAAACAGATAGATAACGATGAACACGCTCATATAGGCGGTCGAGGCGATGCTGGCGATCCAGGTGCTTCGCGCGCCGAGCTCAGGGCGGCCCTCGCCGATGCGCCGGCCGACCAGTGTCGAGACGGCCGTTCCCACGCCCATCATGGGCAGGAAGCTGAGCGAGTTGAGCGCGAAGGCCAGGCTGGTCGAGGCCAGTGCATTTCCGCCCATGCCGCCGACCAGTTGCACGAACACGGTGAAGCAGAGCACATCCAGAAAAAAGTGCATGCCGTTGGGCAAACCGAACTTGAGCAGCCTGCGAAACAACGCCCACTCGAACTTGCGCGCGTCCCAGACTTCGTACTCCTTGATCTCCGGCTTGCGCCAGATGAGGCCCATGTAGAGCAAACAGTTGCTGATGCCGGCCAATGCCGTGGCGGCAGCAGCCCCTTCGATGCCGAACTCGGGCACGCCCCAGGCACCAAAAATCAGCAGGTAGTCGAAGAAGACATTCAGCAGCGTGCTCACCGCGTTGACGGCCAGCACAGTCCAGTTGTCTCCGCGGCCTGTGAAGAAACATCCCAGCGTGGTGCCGATCAGGTGGGGAACGATGCCCAGCATCAAGACGACGAAGTACTTGGACTCCATCTGTTGCAGCATGGCCGGTTCGTGACCGATCGCCCGAAACATGCTGGCCGAAAAGGGTATGCTGGCCATCAGCAGCAGCCCGCCGACGATCGAGACGTAGATTCCCTGCCACAAGGCGCTAGCCACACGGTGCTTTCGGCCAGCGCCTTCATATTGCGCAACGAACGTCTGCACGTAGCTGGCCGTGCCCATCGCAAAGCTGGCAAAAGTCCAGTACAGCATGCCCGACGACGTGGCCGCGGCCAGAGCGTTGGGGGAGTACCAGGTAAGGAACAGCCGATCGACGACCAGTTGGATCGATACGGAGCCGCAACTGATGATCAGCGGAAAGGCGACCAGCAGAAACTCGGCCACGCTGCCGGGTCGGGCAGTGGGTGCATCATGCTCGCGAGACATACCATTCCCAGGGCGTAGCGTCAGGCAACCTTCTAGCGCGCCAAACGTGCGCAGTAGCTGCCGAAACAGAAAGGGGGAGAGTGCCTGGTGAAGACACGCTCAGCATACCGCAGGTTCACGGTTTCGACGAAGGGGGAAAGCCGGCTGCGGAGCTCGAGCCCCCCTCGCTCGATTGGGCCGCGGCCTGAAATCGCTGGGCGAGTCGCAGATAAGCGTCGCTGTCGACCGGAGTTTGGAAGGCCCGCCGAGGGATGATGAGCACCTCGCCGACCGTAGGTGGCTGCTTGCAGAACAGGAACAGACAGTGGTCATCGGATGCGACGCGCTGGACCTGATTCCAGTCCCAGCGGACGACTTCTGGAGGGAAGCCGGTCTCGAGACCCGTGGGAGAAACCGTGGCCCGACGGCGGCGAGCGTCATCGGCCTGGTGAAACAGGATTCGCAGGCGGCGCTCTTCGGCGTCGCGCATCATCGAGCCCGCCAGTGCCGCGAAGAACACAGGGAACAGCACCTTGCGCGAGGGGGGCTTGCCGCTGACAAAGTTCCCCATCAGCAGTACCACGAGGGCGCCCATGGCCAACATCGGGACGCGACGCAGCCAGCGGTAGTAAAACGCCGTGGCCGCTTTGAGGGCTGTCAGGTCTTCGGCCGTGTTGTGGTACTCAATCGTCAGACTTGGCCCCGGGGCGCACGCTGATCCAGGGTGCCGCGCCGCATCGACCATGACGAACCCTCCCCCAAGACTATCGCAGAAACCGGCTGAGCTTCTCGATCGTCTCGGGCTTGGCATATTCGAGCTTGCCGAAGCCTGGCTCGGCGCCGGCCGCCACGGCCAGCGCCTGATGCTCGGCATAATTGGTCACCAGCATGACGGGAATTTTTGCCATCTCGGGATCAGCCTTCATCGACTGAATGATGTCGAGCCCATCGCTGTAGTCGCGGTCGAGCTTGCGATTGACCAGCACCAGATCGAACGACCCGCTGTGTAGATAGGCCAGCGCGTCATCAGGCAGATGAGCACGGACCACTTCGGCTTTGAAGTTGCGCTCGATCAGGCGGCAGATGGAACTGTGGTCGGGATCGCATTGCCCGACATCCAGCACGCGTTTGACAGACATGAGAGCTTTCAGGTAACGCAGCAGAGAACTGAGCGCGGACACCGACAATGCAGGCGACGTTACGGGGCCTTCGCTTCTGCTTTCTTCACTTCGCCCTTCTTTTCCTCAGCCTTCTTATCCTTCAGCTTAGGCGTCAGATAGACCGTGATCGGTGTCTTGGGCGGGGGCATGCGCTCGGTGAACACTTCAAAGAGAAGCGAGTCGTTCCCCTGCGAACTCTGCACTGGCACGTCGATCATCGCGGTGGGGAAGTTCGAGACGCAGACGAAATCCCCTTCTTCGGCCAGGTAGTGCTGCTGCTTAGTATTGTCGTCGACATAGAAGCCGCTGCCGCCGAAAACGAACGGAATGCTCATCTCTTGCTGAGTCTTCACGCTCCTCGCCCATTCCTGAGCTCGCACGGTCCGCTTCACGCCGGCCGCGTCGACCCACTCAAACGTGACCTCGATCTCGGTACCGGTGGCCGGCATGTACTTGGGTTGAAAGCGGACGGGGCTCCCCGATTCGGCCCCCAATCGAAGCAAGGCGGCATGGACATGGAACGCCTTGGTTCGTACCGCCACGACGGCTTCGTGTTCCTTGGTACCGACCAGCGTCACCATCATCTCCAACTGGCCTTCGCGCATGCAGGTGTGCCCCTTCAGCACGACCCGCTTTTTGTCCAGGTCGAGCCAGGCGTCGTGGTCGGGCGAGAGTCGCACCAGGCCCCCTTCGATCTTGGGGGCCGCTTTGGGATCCCCCTTCTTCGGCTCCTGGGCGTTGATGCAGGCCAGGGGGATGGCGATCGCGAGCATGACGCAGGCTAGTCCGAATCGTCGGGAGAGAGTCATGGGCAGTCAGCCTTCTGGGAGAGCAGGGTGCATATTGAAGATCGTCGCCGGGGGCAGATCGCCGCAAGGTAGACGCTGGCCTTCCGTCCATTTAAGATAACCCGTTGCGCAGGGGGCCGACAAGTCGAGTCCGTCCCGCGAATCCTACCTTTGAACTCTTTCGAGAGCGCCGATGTCCCGCCAGACCATGATCGATCCCCATCCGCCCGAGAGCCTGCCGGAAGCCTGGAAAGGCTGGCGCGAACGCCTGAGCCAGCGCAAGCGGCATGTACCTGCCTGGGCAGTGTTGGATTTGAGCAAGGTCCCGCTCGCCTGGGGAGTCGCCACGCTCAATCAGGACCAGCACGACTGGCTGGCACAACTTGCCCGTGCGGCGCGGGGCAAGAAGGCCACGCTCGATCTGGCCGACGAGGCCGAAACCTGGACCCGGGATGCCGGCGACTTTCCGGGCGGCGCCGAAACGCTGCCGTGGCGGCTCTTCGAGGCCCTGGCCTGGGCCTATGCCCTGCCCACGCTGGCCGAAGTTCTGGAAGGCCCGCAGTGGTGGAAGCTGTGGCGTGAACTGATGCATATCGCCGCCGAGACCCATCCGTCGCTGGACATGGCCGGCGCCCCCTTGGCCTATCAACTGGCAGCCGGTGAGTTGCCGCTGGTGCTGGCCTATCAGTTCCCAGAATTGGCTTCGTGCCAGGCGCTGGCCCCCGCAGCCCGCGACGCGCAGAGCCTGTCGCTGGAAGAGTTGCTCGATGGCGAAGGACTGACCAAGGGGGTCCACCTGCGGTTCCTGCGGCCGCTGATGGCCTCGTGGACTCGCGTGCTGGCGCTGGGGCGTGCTCGCGGAGAAGCCCCCTGGACCGAAGAGGCCGAAGGTCAGTTCCGCTGGTTGGTTCGCCAGGCCCTGCGGTTGACGTTGATTGACGGCAGCCAGGTGCTGGAGGAATCGGCCGCCGCGCCATCGCTGAAGAGCGTCCGCGAGTTGTTCGACACGGCCCTGGATCTTGCGGGCGACGCTGCGGATTGCCGCGCCGCCGAGACGTTGTTCAAAGGCAAAGAACCCAAGACCCTGGGCAAGAAGCAGGGAAAGAAAATCGGCGGCAAGCGGAAGTTGATCGAGCCCTCGCTCCATTCGGAATGGTCCGAGGTCAGCGTCCTGCGCAACGACTGGACCGCCGAGGGGGCCACGCTCGCCCTGCGGCACGACCTGCCGAGCATGCTGCTCGACTTCCGCGTGGCAGGTCAGGCGATCTTTGCCGGCGAGTGGCAAGCCGAAGTCCGCCTGAACGGACATGCGCTGGCCTTCGAGGGGCCGTGGGAGCCCGTCTGTTGGCAAACGGATGCCGACGGTTCCTATGTCGAGTTTCTGGCCGATCTGGCAGGCGGTGTGAAGCTGGGCCGGCAGATCTTCCTCGCCCGCAAGGATGGCATCCTGTTCGTGGCCGACGCGGTACTGGCCGCCGACGCTGAGGGGGGACATGGTTCCAACGGCTCATCGAATGGCGCTGCCGGACCGCACATTGAGTATCGCGGGCGCTTGCCGCTGGCCGCCGTCGAGATTGAATCGGCCGAAAAGACCCGCGAACTGACCCTGCTGTCTGGCCGCGAGCGCGTCCGGGCGGTCCCCATGGGCCTGGGCGAGTGGCGGACCGATCGCCGTTGGGGCCGGCTGGAAACTCCCCCCAGCGACAACGGCGCGGGCCGCGTGCTGGAACTTTCGCAGCACACGCCCGGCAAGTCGCTGTACGTGCCGATGATGTTCGACCTGAAACGGAAGCGGACCAAAACCTTCGTCACCTGGCGGCAACTCACGGTGGCCGAGCAGCGGACAATCCTGCATTCCGACGTGGCGGTGGGCTATCGGGTGAAGTTCGATCAGGAACAGTGGTTCGCCTACCGCGCGCTGGGACGCCCGGCCAATCGCACAGTGCTGGGGCAAAACCTGGTCAGCGAGTTCCTACTGGCCCGCTTTGGCGATGATGGCGAAACGACTCCGTTGGTGGAGATCGAGGGGTGAACCCGCGTCAGATCATCGCCGACAATGTGGCTCGCATCCGGCAGCGAATCGCAGCTGCCGCGGCGCGAAGCGGTCGATCGGCCGACGCGGTGAAGCTGATCGCGGTGACTAAGTACGTCGGTCTTGACGAGATCGCCGCGCTGCGCGAAGCCGGCTGCAGTGCCTTTGGCGAAAGCCAGCCACAAACCTTGTGGAAGAAGGCGGCCACGTTGCCGGGTGAGCCGATCGACTGGCACTTCATCGGGCATCTGCAGCGGAACAAAGTCCGCCGCACAGTTCCTCTGGTGGCATGTCTACATTCGGGTGATAGCCTGCGGCTGCTCGAAGAGTTGAATGCCGAGGTCCAGCGGGCAAGCCTGCCTCGCTTTCCGGTTCTTCTGGAAGTAAACGTCTCGGGCGATGAGTCGAAGCATGGCTTTGCGCCGGGAGAGCTTGAGGCACTTTGGCCGGCCTTGGCCGCGCTCGTTCATCTCGAGATCCGCGGCCTGATGGGCATGGCGGCGCTTGAAGGGGGCGTCGACGTCGCGCGTCAGAACTTCCAATCGCTGCGAGAATGCCGCGACCGGTTGCAGAAATCAGACCCGAAAGGCATCGCGCTGGCCGAACTTTCGATGGGCATGAGCGGCGACTTTGAGGTGGCCATTGAAGAAGGGGCCACGATGGTGCGCGTCGGGTCGAGCCTATTCGAGGGGGTGGAGTAGACGCTCCGTAGAGAAAGCCTGCACCACAACTCAACCCGTGAACATCCGGAAGAGCATCAAAAACGCCCCGGCCAGGAGCATCGTGGCTGGCAGCGTCAGGATCCAGGCCAGGGCGATCTTGCGAATGCATTCCATCTGCAGGCCCGAGCGGTTGGCGACCATGGTGCCAGCCACTGCCGAAGAGAGCACGTGCGTGGTGCTGACCGGCAGCCCGCCATAGACGGCCAGGCCGATCGTGCTCATGGCGACTAATTCGGCCGAAGCTCCCTGGGCATACGTCAGATGGCTCGTGCCGATCTTCTCTCCCACCGTCACGACGATCCGCTTCCAACCGATCATGGTGCCGATGCCCAGCGACAGAGCCACGGCCAACAACACCCAGGTGGGGGCGTATTCGGTCGGAGCAACCAGTTGCTTGCGCCACTTCTTGATCTCGGCCTGTTCTTTGGGCGAGAGTTTGGGACCCAGCGTCTCGACCCAGTCGCGAGCGTCGGCATCCAGGTGCAGCACGACGGAGCGAAGTTCCCAGCGCTGGCCCGGTTCAACCTGGCTCAGCGAGGTCTTGGCCGAGAGGATCTCGCGGATCCGGCCCGAATGATGAATGGGATCGTGGTCCGCCGCACCCGGCAGGCAGAGGAAGTCGTCGAGTTTTTCGGCCGCCTCGGTCATGGCCGCCATTTTCTGCGGCGAAGCATCAAGATCCAGGGCATACGTCGCCGGCAACAGACCGATCAGGATCAGCATGGCCATGCCGACCCCCTTCTGACCGTCATTCGAACCGTGCGCCAAGCTGACCCCTGTGCAGGTGAAGATCAGCACCATGCGAGTCCAGAACGGCGGCGGAGTGTCGGGCTTGGGAGCCGTGAACAGAATCGGTGTGCGGGCCACCTTGCGGATGATGAGCAGCAAAAACGCGGCACAGATAAAGCCGAACAGCGGAGAGACGATCAGCGACAGGCCCACTTCCTGGGCTTTGCGCCAGTTCACTCCGGCGCCAAAGTGGCCGCTCATCATACTGTTGGCCAGGCCAACCCCCAGGATCGAGCCGATCAATGCGTGGGAACTTGAGGCCGGCAGCGCCACGTACCAGGTGCCGAAGTTCCAGATGATCGCCGAACTGAGCAACGCAAAGACCATCGCCAGGCCGGCGTTGGTGTTGATGTCGACCAGCATGTCGACCGGCAACAGATGCACAATGGCATAGGCCACCGCGATGCCGCCGAAGAACACGCCCGCGAAGTTGCAGATGCCCGACCAGATGACTGCCACCCAGGGACGCAGGGTGTTGGTATAGATTACCGTTGCCACCGCGTTGGCCGTGTCGTGGAATCCGTTGACGAATTCGAACGCAAACACGAACAAAAGGGCCAGGCCCAAAAGAATGGCAGACCCAGTGGTCAGCCCATTGAGCGTGGAAAACAGCACAAAGGCCTTTCAAAGAGCGTGGTGGGGGCCCATCGGTTATATTGCCCCTTGAAGGGGTTGCAAGGGCTCGGACTCACGAATCCTTTACATTCTGCAAGCAAATGCGAAGGTGCTTCCAGGTAATGAGTTATGGAGTTCGGGCGGGAGGCTACTGGGTAAATCGACGGCTGTGCCATGGATTGCTATCTTTCCCCTTCTGGTTACTAGGAATGCGCCGTTTTGGCGCCCATCAGCCCCCTTCGAGAGCCTTGGATGTCTCCTCGCGACCTGTTCTCCGAATTTGACGATCAACCGCCGGATCGGCCGGGACAAGCTTCTTCGCGCACTGGGCCAAGCGCCAAGGTCCTGTCAGTCTCGCAACTTACGTTCCTGCTGAAGGACCTGGTTGAGGAAGCCTTTCCGAGTGTTTGGGTGGGAGGGGAGATCTCGGGGCTGACTCGTCCGCAGTCGGGGCACTGCTACTTCACCCTGAAGGACGAACGGGCCCAGGTAAAGGCGGTGGTTTGGCGCACCACGGCGGTGCGGTTGGGCTTTGAGCTGAAAGAGGGCCAGGAGGTAATCGTACGGGGCGACCTGGAAGTTTACGCTCCGCGCGGATCGTATCAGTTGGTCGTGCAGCATCTGGAGCCGCGCGGCCTGGGGGCCCGCGAGTTAGCCCTGCGTCAGCTCAAAGAGAAGTTGGCCGCGGAAGGCTTCTTCGCTTCGGATCGCAAGCGGGCGTTGCCGGTCTTCCCTCGCCGCGTGGCGATCATCACCAGCCCTTCGGGCGCTGCAGTGCGAGACTTCTGCGAGATCCTGCATCGACGTTCGCCCGGCACCTCGATCGTGGTGATTCCCGTGCGTGTGCAAGGAGTCGGCTCGGCCCGCGAGATCGCGCAGGCTATTCGCGTGGCGAACATTCAGGCTCGCGGTCTGGGGCTGGATGTGTTGGTGGTCGGTCGCGGCGGCGGAAGCCTAGAAGATCTTTGGGCATTCAACGAAGAGCCTGTCGCCCGCGCGATCTTCGCCTCACAGTTGCCCGTCGTTTCGGCAGTGGGACACGAGATCGATGTCACGCTGGCCGACCTGGTGGCCGACTTTCGCGCGGCGACCCCTAGCGAAGCGGCCGAGCGGTTGGTCGCCGATCGCGGTGATGTGGCCGCGCAACTGGCGCGGCATGGCCGGCGGCTGGCCACCGCCCTGCGAGGCCGGGCCCTTGCGGCGCGAGCACGTCTGGAGACGCTCGCCGCGCAGCGCGCTTTCAAACGTCCCTTTGAACGGCTGCACGACGAAGCCCGTCACCTGGACGAGCTCTCGCAGCGTGCCGAGCGGATCATGCGGCTGCGTGTGGAACGCGGCCGGCAGCGGATCGAACGATTGGCAGCGCGGCTCGAGGCGCTTAGCCCGCTCTCGGTGTTGGGGCGAGGTTACAGCCTGACCCAGCGCGAGGCCGACGGCCGCTTGGTGCGCGACGCGGGGGAGCTTCAGGTCGGCGATCGCATCGTGACCCGGTTCGCCGAAGGGAAGCGCGTCAGCCGCGTCGAGGAATAGCTCTGCAAGTCGGGTGAACGGAGCCCAGATGCGAGAAAACATTGCCTGCAAAGAGGTCGCTTGACCCATGCCAGGACCGTTGCCAGACTGAGTGGGGGCCCTTTCGCCGTTTGGGATGCACTGCGTCATGATGATTCGCTTCGTTTGCCCCCTGGGACATCGGCTTTCGGTACCGAGCCATCGGGCAGGCAAAAAGGGCCGCTGTCCGGTCTGCAACGAAAAGGTCGTGGTGCCGGTTCCCAATCCCCGCGCGGACGGCACCGACGCACCTGACGAAGAGGGAGCGGCGGACGAGGAGGCAGCTCAGCCGCAGGTAGCGAGCACCGCGCCGGTTGCTTCTTCCGTCGCATCAACCGCCAGTCCGATCGCAGGTCCGTCTGCCGCCGGTCCCGTATCAAGTCCTCAACCGTCGTCGGCGTTCGCAGCGCCAGGCGCTCTGACCATTCCCGGACTGGGATTTCGACCAGGTCCCGCCCGCGCCGCCCACGCCCCCCCGGGAAAGGTCTCGGGGGGAGCGCCCGCGAATGTACCGGCACCGATGCAGCCAGTGCCGCAAGCAGCGGCCCTGCATTCGCCCGCGATGGCTCATGCACCCGTCGCGCAGACTCCTGCGGGTCAGGCTTTCGCCGCTCAAATTCCAGCGCCAATTCCTACTCCCAGGCCATTTGAAAACCTTCCCGAGATAAAGCATCTCGAGGCACCCGGTCCGGAGTACTCAGCCGTACCGACGCAGCTTCCGAATGTGAAGTTGGGGACGGTGGCCTCGAACGCCTTGAAAGCCAACAAGGGAAAGATGCAGACGGTCTACATGCTGGGCGTAGGACTGTCGTTAGTGGTGCTGGCCAGCGCTCTGCCGGCGCTCGGGCACTTGAATATTGTGGAAGCCCCCGGCTGGGCACGCGCTGTCTTTCTATTGGCCGCGCTGCAGTTGGTCTACGTGGCCTGGATGATGGCCCTGCCCGACTGGAGCACGGTCTGGGTCGGCATGTGGCTTTTCGCCGTGGTGGCGGCGCTGTACGCCATGGTGCTGATGATTGTGACCTTCACCGCGCCGGGAAAGCCAATGATGCTTTCGCTGTACGATGTGCAGCAGACCGCGAAAGGCTGGTCGGCCATCATGGTGTTGCTGATGGGATTGATGAGCTACATGTGCGGCCGAGTGAGCATGTCGTGGCGCAAGGCGTTTGAACTGGCCAAAGCCAAGCGGCCTTCGGGCGCGACGCGTTGAAACCTTTCGAGTCGCCTTGTTCGCGCGTTAAACTCGGCGTGACCGGCGAACCACGCTCGTGCCGCAGTTGTCTTTCCATCACGCGGGCGTTGCGAGCGCTTCGCGGTTGTGTAGAATGTGTTGCATGCGGGCGTAGCTCAGTGGTAGAGCGCTAGCTTCCCAAGCTGGATGTCGAGGGTTCGAGCCCCTTCGCCCGCTCTGAACACGCAGAGATCGATGCAGAGTCCCTCCAAACGCTGGAGGAACGATGAAGTCGCCAAAGCCGTGGTTTAGGAAAAGCACCGGTGCCTGGTATGTCCAGGTTTTGGTCAACAAGAAGTCCAAGCAGATTTGTCTTGGACCAGATCGAGAAGCTGCTTTTCGCAAGTTTGCCGCGATGCAGCTCCCCAGCAGGGGGACGTGCGCTGAGCTTCTCGGTACCTACTTGGTTTGGGTGAAGGAGCACAGAGCCCCCGGAACCTACCGCTGGTACAAAGAACATGCGGACTCCTTCGCTGCGGCTTCTGGATCCGAGCCGCTTGCTGCACTCAAGCCGCTGCACCTCTTCAACTGGGCGGACGATCGCAAGGTTGGCCACACGACACGTAGCGGGATGCTGCGAGCTGTCAAGACGGCTTTCACCTGGGCCAAGCGCCGCGGCTTGATTGAGATCTCCCCTTTCGCCGAGGTGCGAATTCCGCAGACATCTCCACGCGAGGATTGCCTCTCGCAAAAGCAGTGGGACAAGGTTTTGGAGAAGGCAGAAACGCTCGAAGATCTACTCGTTACCCTGCGGGAGACCGGCTGCCGACCGCTAGAATTGAGGATCCTCGAAGCACAGTACGTGCTAGGCGACACTTGGACTTTTCCTGCGAAGATCTCCAAGGGCAAGCAGTGCCGCCGCGTCGTCCGTATGACTGCGAAGGTCAGGACGATCATCAATCGGCTTGCCTCAAAGTATCCCGAAGGACCGCTGTTTCGGAACTCTCGCGGAAAGCCGTGGACTCGGAATGGGCTCGTCCAGGCGTTCAGGCGGCTATCGCGGAGGGTGGGTTTCCGCGTATTTCCGTATATCACGAGGCACACATTTGCCACGGACGCGCTGGTTGCGGGAGTAGATCCCATTACGGTGGGGGTGCTGATGGGCCATCGCGATCCTACGATGGTCGCACTCGTCTACCAGCATCTCGCGCAGAAGGAAGATCACCTCCAAGCCGCACTGGCGAAGGCGGTGAGCCGATGATAGCTCGCAAGCCACAGCCTTCCGATGAGTTCAACGATCTCGTAAAGCCAGCGATGAACAGGGTGAACCGCACTCTCGACTTGCTAGAGAAGCGGTTGACTCCGGAAGAGTTTGATGCGTTCCTCGGGTTGTTTGCTGATGCAGTGTTCGCGAAATACCGGCAGCACCACGGACGGTTATCCTAGCTTGAGCTTCTTCTGCACAGCTTTCTTAGTAGCTTCCTCGATGTCAGCGAACCTGACGTCGAGGAACTCAACTACCTGCTGCTCTAGCCCAGGATACTTGAGGATACGCACGACGATATCAATCATTTCGTCTGAGAGTTCGCCGAAGGCGTTCCACTGCTTAGACATTGCTTGCAGTCGGTGGCTGGAAGCCCTTTTTTGCTCTTCTGTCCAGCCGCGTTCTCCGACTGAGCGACCCCGTTTTGACTGTTTGCGGTGTTCTTCGACTAGCTTCTCGCTTAGATCGGTCACTCTTTTTGCAGGATCTTTCTTAGCCATGACGATGTACTCCGGACGTTTCTTAAAAGCAACACCTTGAACTATAGGCGTGCTTCCGGAAGTTGTCTAGAGAGTTTTGTTAAAATAGGGGGAACATGTAAGGTGGGTTGACCACGTCAATGCCCTAAACGGAGGGGCGGCTTTTGCAGTCCCGTTAGTAGCCGCCCCCTCACAATGGC
>Ga0335394_10001393_pt1 | contig 27163 bp, 40 predicted proteins | sample MAT03_FD_205741 | JGI IMG/M metagenome (GOLD analysis project Ga0335394, IMG submission 205741) | Freshwater microbial communities from Lake Fryxell liftoff mats and glacier meltwater in Antarctica - MAT-03 (spades assembly) (version 2) ...
AACATCTTTGGCGTCGAGGTCAAAATACCGTTGATGCACCAAGCGTTGCTTCGTCAGTTGGCAAACGCGCATCTGGGCACCCACGATACGCAAACGCGTAGCGAGGTCAGCCGCACGACGAAGAAAGTGTATAAGCAAAAAGGCACGGGCAATGCTCGTCAGGGTAGCCGCAGGGCTCCGCACTGGCGCGGCGGTGGTGTGGCGTTTGGGCCGCATCCGCACAGCTATGAGCAGGACATGCCGAAGAAAATGCGCCGGGGTGCCATTCGTTGTGCCCTGACTCAGAAGTTGGCCGATCAGCAAATTGTGCTGATTGACAGCTTTGAGATGAGCGCGCCCAAGACGAAAGATTTTATTGTGGCGATGCAGGCGTTGGGTATTAGCAAGGGACTGATTGTGTTGGGATCGAAGAATTCCAATCTTGAGAAGAGTGCCTCCAACATGGAAGGCGTGAAGACCTTGCAGGCCGGCTATCTCAACATCCGCGATATCTTCAAGTATGACCACCTTGTCATCTCTCTAGATGCTCTCGACGTAGTCAAGGCTTGGCTGGGGTAGTTCAGATGGCAGACATCAGATACCAGATGTCAGATTTTGGAGCGTGAGGCTCTAACTTTTGACATCTGACATCTGACATCTAACTTCTGAAGTCTGAGGACGAAATGCATTTATACGAAGTATTGCTAAGGCCCTTGATTACTGAGAAGACGCAATGGCAGGTCGGCTATGAGAAGCCGCAGTATGCGTTTGAGGTGGATAAGCGGGCCAACAAGCAGGATATCAAAGCCGCTGTTGAACTGGCTTTTAATGTCACAGTCGAACGAGTGAATGTGATTAACGTGGCGCTGAAGCGTCGCCGCAGCCCGCGCAGCCGGATCACTGGCCGCAAGGCAGCGCACGTGACGCGCTCACAGTCTTGGAAGAAGGCTATTGTTCAGGTCAGTTCCAAAGACCGGATCGGTATCTTTGAGGGTGTAGCTTAATCATGCCAGTAAAGAGTTTTAGACCAACCACCCCCAGCCGGCGGAATATGACCATGAGTGATTTCGCTGAAATCACAACGGACAAGCCGGAAAAGTCGCTGGTAGAGGGGCTACGGAAGCATGGCGGCCGAAACAACTACGGCCGCGTGACGACACGTCATAAGGGCGGCGGCGTCAAGCGCAACTTCCGCATCATCGATTGGAAGCGTGACAAAACCGGCGTGCCGGCTCGCGTGGCGACCATCGAATACGACCCGAACCGCAGTGCTTATATTGCGCTGCTGTTCTATGTTGATGGCGAGAAGCGCTACATCGTTGCTCCCCTGGGATTGCAGGTGGGCGATGAGCTGGTGAGCGGCAAGGACGCCGAGGCCCGCGTGGGCAATGCGTTGCCGTTGGGCAGCATTCCGCTGGGCACGACGGTTCACAACATCGAGTTGAAGCCGGGCAAGGGTGCACAGGTGGTGCGGTCGGCCGGGGCCGGCGCACAGCTGCTGGCCAAAGAGGGTGACTATGTGACCCTGCGCATGCCGAGCGGCGAAGTGCGCATGGTTTTGCAAACGTGCATGGCCACGGTGGGGCAGGTGGGTAACACCGACCATGGCAACATCAAACTAGGTAAGGCCGGTCGCGCCCGCCATCTGGGCATTCGCCCATCGGTGCGCGGTGTGGCGATGGACCCTGGTAGCCACCCGCACGGTGGTGGTGAAGGCCGTTCACCCATTGGTATGCCTGGCCCGAAGACACCGTGGGGCAAGCCTGCCCGTGGTGTGAAGACACGCCGCAACAAGACCACGAGCTATCTCATTGTGCGCCGCCGTGAGAAGAAGGGTAGGAAGTAAAACATGTCACGATCACTCAAGAAAGGCCCGTTTGTGCAGCCGAAGTTGCTGAAGCGGATCGAGACCATGAACACCAAGAGCGAGAAGCGGGTGATTCGCACGTGGTCGCGCTCGAGCACCATCTTCCCGCAAATGGTGGGACACACCATTGCGGTGCACGATGGCCGCCGGCACATTCCGATCTATGTCACTGAGAACATGGTCGGCCACAAACTTGGCGAGTTTGCGCCTACACGCACCTTCCGCGGCCATGTGTCGCGTGACGACAAGGAGTAAGGTTGATCCATGCCTATTAAAGTAGCTGATAACGAAGTGCGGGCGATTGCTCGCTATGTCGGCATGTCGCCGCAGAAGGTTCGCCTGGTGGTGGATCTGGTGCGCGGCCGGGCCGTGAAAGAGGCGTTGGATCTCCTGCGCTTTACGAATAAGGCAGCGGCTGAGCCGATCAGCAAGCTGATTGTCTCGGCCGTGTCGAACGCGACCGAGAACAAGGAAATGGCCGCCGACGATCTGGTGATCAGCAAGATTTTTGCTGACCCGGCTCCGACGCGACATTGGCGCCGTTTCGCCGCACGTGGCCGCTTTCGCCCAATTTTGCGCAAGAGCAGTCATATCACGGTCGTGTTAAAAGAGAAGGAAGAACAGGAGTAACTAGTTGTTAGTGATTAGTAGTTAGTGGTTAGTTAAGAATCTAAACCAGCTACTAACAACTAATCACTAACAACTAACAACTAATAACAGCTATGGGACGAAAAGTTCACCCTTACGGCTTCCGGCTTGGCATTATTCGCGACTGGAAGAGCCGCTGGTTTGCACCGAAGCGCGAATACACTCGATTGCTGGGCGAGGATTTCAAGCTGCGCCAGTATCTGATGCGAGAAATGGAGAAGGCCGGCGTGAGTGATGTGCTCATTGAGCGCTTCCCGCCCAACCAGTTGCACGTGACCGTTCACACGGCCCGCCCTGGCATCGTCATTGGACGCAAGGGCGCGGCGGTGAAGGGCATTCGCGACGGTGTCGAGAAGCTGACCGGCAAGAAAGTCAAGCTCGACATTGAAGAGATCACCAAGCCGGACATGGTCGCGGCGCTGGTGGCCGAGAACATTGCGCAGCAAATCGAGAAGCGCATTCCGCACAACCGAGCCATGAAGAAGGCCGCGCAGGCCACCATGGGCAAGGGCGCTTTGGGCATCAAGATCGAGTGCGCCGGCCGCTTGAACGGCGGCGACATGAAGCGCACGGATAAGGTGAACGAAGGCCGGATCCCACGCAGCACGCTGCGTGCCGATATCGACTACGCCCAGACCGAGGCCACAACGACCTACGGCAAGATCGGCGTCAAAGTATGGATTTACAAGGGTGAGATTCTGCCCAATATGCCCATCGAAGAGATTGTTCGCCCGTCGCGCACGCAACAGGCGCCCAATCGCGATGGCCGTGGCGGAGATCGCCGTGGCGGTGGCGGCCCGCGCCGGGGTGGCCCAGGTGGCGGCCCTCGTCGTGATGGCCCTGGCGGCCCGCGCCGGGATGATCGAAGTGCTGGCTATTCGCCGGCAGAAGGCCCGGTGACCGGCACTGCAACTAAAGCACCGGTTGACACGCCCAAGTCATCATAGTTGGGCTCTCGCCTCGCCTGCATTATTGCAAAGGCGTTGGCAAGTGCTAAGGAGTTTTAAGACATCATGTTGTTGCCAAAGCGCGTGAAATATCGCAAACAACAGCGTGGCCGGATGAAGGGCCAGGCGAAGGGCGGTGTAACGATTGAATCGGGCGATTTTGCCTTGCAGGCGTTGGAGCCGGCATGGGTGACAGCCCGCCAGATTGAAGCGGTTCGTCGCGTGATTGTGCGCGAAATGAAGCGCCGTGGGAAAATGTGGATTCGGATTTTCCCGGATAAGCCGATTACGGCCAAGCCGGCCGAAACCCGCATGGGTTCTGGCAAAGGCTCGGTCGATCATTGGGTGGCGGTGGTGAAGCCGGGCCGGATGATGTTTGAAGTCAGCGGTGTGGATGCCGGGATTGCCAAGGTGGCACTATTGCAGGCGGCTTACAAGTTGCCGATGAAGTGCCAGGTGGTTGCGCGGACAGAATAGATTGGGTGTTGGGAATCGGTGGGACGGTTTTTAAGGTTTGTAAAGTTCTTAATGTTTGTAAGGTTATGAAGTTAGGAACCATGATCAACTTGATCAACTTTAAGAACCTGACAAGCCTGAAATCCCCGATTGCCCCCTATAGGTATTAGCGATGACATCGAAAGAATTTAGCGGGTTGTCTGGCGCAGAATTGCAGAATCGGTTGGATGAGTCCTATAAGGAAATCTTCAATCTGCGCTTCCAACGGGCACAGGGTCAGCTGAAAGACACCAACTCGATGAGACGGGTGCGCCTGAATATCGCGCGCATCATGACGATACAGCGTCAGCGAGAGCTGGCTGCACAGTCGCCGACGGCACAGTCGCCGACGGCAGAGACGCAGACGACGCCGTCGGCGTAGATGAGGTAAATGATGAGTGAAGATAGAAAGCGCCGTGTAGTCGGTTTGGTGACCAGCGACAAGATGGATAAGACCATCGTCGTGAGTATCGAGCGACAAATTCGGCACCCGGTGTACAAGAAAGTTATTCGCCGCACGAAGAAGTACAAGGCTCACGATTCAGAGAACAGCGCCAAAGAAGGTGACTTGGTGCAAATTGTGGAGCATCGCCCAACAAGCAACACCAAACGGTGGTTGCTTGAGAAAGTTGTGCAACAGAAGGAAGCCTAAGCCATGATTCAGCAAGAGTCTCGTTTGCAGGTGGCCGATAACACCGGCGCCAAGGAAATTTTGTGCATCCATATTAAAGGCGGCCACAAGCGCAAATATGGAAGCATTGGCGATGTCATCGTGGCGTCCGTGAAGAGTGCCAGCTCGGCCGGCGATGTCAAGAAAGGCCAGGTTGTGCGGGCCGTGATTGTGCGGGTGACCAAGGAATATCGCCGTGACGACGGATCGTACATCCGGTTTGATGATAACGCGGCGGTGATTCTGGCCGAAGACGAACAGAACCCGCGCGGCACCCGTATTTTTGGCCCAGTGGCGCGCGAATTGCGCGACAAGGGTTTCATGAAGATTGTCTCGCTGGCACCGGAGACACTCTAGAGAGATTTGCTCATTGATTCACTTGTCCACTTGCTCATTTGTCGATTGACAAACAGGCAGGTGAGCAAATGAGCAAGTGAGTCAATGAACAAGTGAGCAAATAGGATGAAGATCAAGAAGGGCGATACGGTTCTGATTCGAATCGGTAATGACAAAAACAAGCGCGGCGAAGTGCTTCGCGTCATCACTGCAACCGGCAAGATTGTTGTGCGGGGTGTAAACGTGGTGAAGAAGCATGCGAAGCCGCGTCAGGCAGGCCGCTCGATGTCACAGGCTGGTCTTGTTGAGAAAGAGATGCCGATTGATGCGTCCAATGTGATGCTGATTGCGCCGAGTGGCAAGCCCACCCGCGTGAATTACTCGATCGAGGATGGCGTGAAGAAGCGTTACTCGAACAAGCTTGAAGAGGTGTTGGATTAGCATGGCTGACCTCAAAGGACAATACGTCAAAGAAATTCGGCCAGCATTGGTGAAAGAGTTTAGTTACTCCAACCTTATGCAGGCGCCGAAAGTCGACAAGATCGTGGTCAACATTGGCGTGGGCCGCGAGTCTGCCGACAATGGCAAGATCGTCGACTTTGCTGTGAGCGATCTGGAGAAGATCGTGGGTCAGAAAGTTGTGGTGACGAAGGCCAAGACCAGCATCGCCAGCTTCAAACTGCGCGAAGGCCGGCCGATTGGTGTGAAGGTGACCTTGCGCGGGGCACGCATGTATGACTTCCTGTTTCGCCTGATCAACCTGGCACTGCCCCGCACGCGCGACTTTCGCGGTGTGCCGGCGGATGCATTTGATGGGCGCGGGAACTATACGCTCGGCCTGCGCGAGCAGATCATCTTCCCGGAAATTGAATACGACAAAGTTGACAAGGTTCGCGGCATGGAAGTTACGATTGTGACCACGGCCAAGACCGATGAAGAGGGTCGAGCCTTGTTGCGCTATTTCGGCATGCCATTTAGCAAGCCGGGAGATCAGCGGTAAAAAAGAAGTTGTTAGTGCTTGGTTATTAGTGGTTGGTCTTCTGAACTCAGTAACTAAAAACTAATAACTAACGACTAAGGACTAAAAATATGGCAAGAAAATGCATGGCATTTCGTGAGCTACGCCGCAAATACAAGACGCGGATTCGCAATCGCTGCATGATTACGGGCCGACCGCGTGGATACATGCGCAAGTTCGGCCTGTCTCGCATTACATTTCGTGAAATGGCTTTACGGGGCGAGATTCCCGGCGTTCGCAAAGCGTCGTGGTAAGTCTTTTGTAGCCCTGGAAGAAGGTCATTGGTTTGGCAATCCGGCTTTACTCCTCGTTCGAAACGGGGGATGAAGCTGGACTGTGGTCGCAGGGAGACAAAAGGCCAATTTATCTTTCATTTTTGATCTTTCATCTTTCATTTGAGGCAATAAATATTTGCATTGAATGAGAGGAGAAATGAAAGATGATAAATGAAAGATAGACTTGAGTCTTTGCAGTCTCTGCGGCTGGCAAAAGTAAGTAGATATGGCAATTGATTCATTGAGCGATATGCTGACGCGCATTCGTAATGCGGCGGCAGTAGGTCATCCCACCGTAGCAGTGCCGGCGTCCAAACTCACCGCGCGTGTGGCCGAGATCTTGAAAGAGGAAGGCTATCTGGATGCTTTCCAAGTCGTGACGATCGAGGAGACCAAGCAATCCCTGAGCCTGACGATTCGCTACGCCGGTGAGCGGCGCGCGCGCAAGCCGGTGGTTAGTGGCTTGAAGCGCATCAGCAAGCCCGGCAAGCGCACGTATTGCCGCAAGGACGAAATTCCTCGTGTGCTCAGCGGCATTGGCATTGCCATCCTTTCGACGCCGAAAGGGGTGATGACGGGTGCACAGGCGAAGCGATTGGGTGTGGGTGGCGAGGTGCTCTGCTACATCTACTAGTCGTTAGTTATTAGTTATTAGTTGTTAGTGCAGAACCAAATCACTAATGACTAAATACTAACGACTAATAACTGGCCTGGAGAAACATATGTCTCGTGTAGGAAAGAAACCCATTGACCTGCCCAAGGGCGTAGATGTGAAGATTGACGGCCAGACGGTCACGGTCAAAGGCCCCAAAGGTCAACTGATCCGGACGTTTGACGAGCGCATCGGCATTGCCCAGAGTGGTCCCATCATCGAAGTCAAGCGCAATACGGATGAGCGCCAGGAGCGTGCACTGCACGGTCTGACCCGCGCATTGCTGAACAACATGGTGACCGGTGTTTCGGCCGGCTACAGCAAAGTGCTGGAGATTACCGAGAGCAGCACCGGTTATCGGGCCGAAATGCGGGGCAAGAACCTGGAACTGTTTCTGGGTTACTCGCACAGCATTCCATTTGAGGCACCGGACGGCATTGCTTTTGTGTCGGATTCGAAGACTCGCACCATCACGATCAGCGGCATCGACAAAGAGCTGGTTGGTGAAATTGCTGCGCGCATTCGGAAACTGCGTCCGCCCGAGCCTTACAATGGCAAAGGCATCAAGTATCAAGGCGAAATCATCCGCCGCAAAGCGGGTAAGGCCGGCAAAGCGGGTAAGAAGTAATTCACTGGAGTTCGGATTATAAAGACTATTCGGGTCTTTGCATCCGACTCTAGGTTTGTAAAAGCCGAGCCGTTGGACGAGCCAATTGCTCTTGGGCTTTTAATGAGGTAACGATGGCATTGCAACGAGCAGCACAACGTGAACGGCGTCGCCGACGCGTGCGTGCCAAGATTAGCGGGACACCCCAGCGCCCGCGATTGAATGTGTTTCGCAGTCTGGAGCACATCTATGCCCAGCTGATTGATGATGTCGCCGGCCATACACTGGTTGCCGCTTCAACGTTGGACCAGGACATTAAGGCGTTGTCGCAAAAGAAAGTGCTTGAGGCCAGCGAAGTGGGCAAGTTGCTGGCACAGCGTGCCTCCGCCAAGCAGATTACGGACGTGGTGTTTGACCGCGCGGGCTATCGCTATCATGGTCGCATTAAGGCTGTGGCCGATGGCGCTCGCGAGGGTGGACTGAAGTTTTAACGTTCGCGTGTATTCGCGCAATTTGCGCATTTCACATGTCGGCTTATAGCTTGTAGAAGTTGGGTAGGCCAGCTCTACAACGTGAGACAGAGAATATGGGTAGACCGCAAAGGAATAACAACAACCGTCGGGATCCGCGCCGAGATGCTCAGCAGGATCCGAAGGATATGCTGGATCAGCGTATCGTCGAAGTGGCCCGCGTGGCCAAAGTGATCAAGGGTGGTCGGCGCTTTGCCTTTCGCGCACTCGTGGTTGTCGGTGACAACAAGGGCCGTGTTGGGCTGGGTCTGGGCAAGGCTCGTGCCGTTCAGGATGCCATTCGTAAGGGCACCGAGCATGCCAAGACCAACATGAAGTCGGTCAACCTGCTTCAAAACACGATCCCGCATGAGGTGCTGAGCAAGCATGCCAGTGCAGAAGTGCTGCTGAAGCCGGCATCACCCGGTACTGGCGTCATTGCCGGTGGTGGTGTGCGCGCGGTATTGGAAGCGGCTGGCGTCAAAGATGTGCTGACCAAATCATTGGGCAGCAAAAGCAAGATGAATGCGACGTATGCCACATTTGCTGGCTTGTTGAAGCTGAAGGACCTTGCTGAAGAGGCTAAGGCCCGCGGCAAGACCCTTGAGCAGATTCAGCCGTTCTGGAGACGTAACAAAGATGGCGGAACCAACTAAGAGAGTGACCGTAAAGTGGGTGAAGAGCGCCATTGGCTACAGCATTTCCCAGAAGCGCACGATTAAGGCGTTAGGATTGAAGAAGCTGGGCCAGGTGCGAGAGCATGATGACTCTCCCCAACTGCGTGGCATGGTCAATGCCGTGCGACATTTGGTTGTATTGATATAAATAACTTGTTAGTTATTAGTCGTTAGTCATTGGTCGTTAGTTACTGCGGTTTGCATTTAACTAAAAACTATTCACTAAGAACTAAGCACTAGCGTAGCGTTAGCGAAAGCGAGTTACACAGACATGAAATTAGGTGATTTGAAACCAGCACCTGGCGCGCACAAAAAGAAGATGCGCAAGGGTTTGGGTATTGCGGCGGGCAAAGGTAAGACGGGCGGACGTGGCCAGAAAGGCCAGAATTCGCGCTCCGGCGGCGGCAAGGGCCCGATGTTCGAAGGTGGTCAGTTCCCCATGGTGCGCAAGCTGCCATTCATGCGTGGTATTGGCTTCAGCAACCCTTACAAGATTATGTATGGGGCTGTCAATGTCAGCGATTTGGACGAGAAGTTTGAAGCGGACGCTGAAGTGACCGTTGAGATGTTGAAGAACAGTGGTCTGGCGCGGCAGGACGAGAAATATGTTGCCGTGCTGGGCTCAGGTGATATCACCAAGGCGCTCAAAGTCACTGCACACAAGTTCAGCAAAACGGCCCAGGAAAAGATTGAGAAGGCCGGCGGCACGATTACCAAATTGGAAGTGAAGCGCGGAGGATACCGCACTCGATAAGCATCGGAATGATCCGTTGTACGATTTGCTCGCTGATTGGCGACAAATCGTGCAACTGATCTTTGTCTTTTTACTTCAATATGCTCCAAGCACTACGAAATGCCCTGAGTCTTCCGGAAATTCGTAACAAAATTCTGTTTACGATTTTCATCCTGATTATCTATCGCCTGATTTCACATATTCCGGTGCCAGGCGTGGACGCGCGTATTCTGGAGCAAATTCAGAACAACGTCGCGGCAGGTACTGCGGGTGGTTTGGGTAGCCTGGTGGGGTTGATCGGTCTCTTGTCCGGCGGCGCAGTTTATAACTTCTCCGTTCTGGCCATGGGTGTTTATCCCTATGTTACGGCTTCGCTGATTCTGCAATTGCTAATCCCAATCATTCCTCGTTTGGAAGAGATTCAGAAAGAGGGTGATGCAGGCCGCCAGAAGATTAACCGGCTGACCTATATTCTGACAGTGCCGATGGCTGCGCTGAATGCAATTGGCCAGGTGAATATCTTCGAGCAGATTGGCTCGCAGGTGTCTGGTGGCGCGCGGGTGCTGCCGCAGTGGGGATTGGATCGGCCCGAGTTTATTTTGCCGACCATTGTCACGTTGATCACGATGACAGCTGGCACGATGTTCGCCGTGTGGTTGGGCGAACTGATCACCGAACAAGGCATTGGTCAGGGTTTGTCCATCATCATCTTCGGCGGCATCGTGGCGCGTATCCCCAGCAATCTGGCTCAGATTGCCGCAGGTTCGACTGCCTTTTGGACATTGCTGGCATTTGTCGTTATCACAGTTTTGACGGTGCTGGTCATTGTGTATATCCAGGAAGGCGAACGGCGAATTCCAGTGCAATATGGCCGGCGCGTTCGGGGTCGCCGCATGATGGGCGGGCAGGGTACACATATTCCGCTCAAGGTGAATACAGCCGGCATGATTCCGTTGATCTTCGCCCAGGCGCTTCTGGTCTTCCCCGCGATCATTGCCAGCTTTTTTGTGAATAGCCCAGATGCGGCCGTACAGAGTATCACGACCAGCATCGTGACACTATTTACCGCGCCGACGGCCAACTCGCTTTCTCCCAGCAGTCTGATCTACATTGTTTTGCTGTTCCTACTTGTGTTGGGATTCACATATTTTTATACCGATGTGATGCGGCAACAGCAGAATCTGCCGGAGAACTTGCAAAAGCAGGGTGGGTTCATCCCTGGTATTCGGCCTGGCAAAAACACGGCCGACTTTCTCACCAAGGTCATGCGACGATTAACGCTGGTGGGTGCGTTGTTCCTGGGAATTCTCGCCATTCTGCCCTACTTGCTGGGTCTGGCATCGAACATCCCTGGTGCAGCCTTCCTGGCACCTGTCGGTGGTAACAACCTGTTGCTATCAGGTGCAGGCTTGCTGATTGTGGTGGGTGTCGTGCTCGATACCATGCGCCAGCTTGAAGCGCAGTTGATGATGCGCAACTACGAAGGCTTTATCAAGTGACAGAGGCCAGACGTCAGAATTCAGATATCAGACCGCGGAATCGTGAGATTCTGTGGTTAGTGCTCTGATATCTGACATCTGAAATCTGATCTCTGTATTATGCACGGAATCATCTTATTGGGCGCGCCCGGTTCGGGCAAAGGCACGCAGGCGGTCATGCTGGCGCGGGAGTTGGGCATCCCGCATATTTCCAGCGGCGAGCTCTTTCGCGATCACATGACCAAGGGCACGGCGTTGGGCCGACTGGCACGGACTTATATTGACCGTGGCGATCTGGTGCCGGACGAAGTGACTGTGGGCATGGTGCAGGACCGACTAACTCAGCCGGATACAGATACTGGGTTTATTCTGGACGGCTTTCCCCGCACGCTGCCGCAGGCAGACGCGTTGGATGACGCCCTCACCAAGATGAACAAATGCGTCACGGTTGTGCCTTACATCAAGGTGCGTGAGCGGATGCTGATTGAGCGCTTGTCGCATCGCTGGACTTGCCGGGATTGCGGTGCCGTGTTTGCGTATGAATCACTGGCCCCGCGCATTGGTTGCAAGAAAGAGGAATGCACTGGCGAGCTGTATCAGCGCTCAGACGACAACATCGAAACCCAAAAGCATCGTATTGAAGTGTATTTGCAGCAGACCGCGCCGTTGATTGGTTACTACTGGGCGAAGAAAGTGCTCGCTGAAATCAATGGCGAGTATCAAATTGAGTATGTGAATGGTCTGTTGCAAAAAGTGGTGCAGCAAGCGAAACAGTGCTGATTTGTGCGAAGTGTGGGATAAGTCATGATCGTATTGAAGTCGAAAGATGAACTTGAACTGATGCGCCAAGCCGGCAAAATTGTGGCCACGGTGATATCGGAGTTGCGACCCCGCGTGAAGCCGGGGATTACAACGGCTGAGTTGGATCGGCTGGCCGAGGAAATTATTCGCGACTGTGGCGCGACGCCATCGTTTAAGGGATATCAACCGGGTGGCGCACCATTCCCATTCCCGGGTTCGATTTGTGCTTCCGTTAATGACGAGATCGTGCACGGCATTCCGGGCTCACGAAAGTTGAAAGAAGGCGATATCTTCAAATTGGACGTCGGCGCGAATTTTAGGGGATATCACGGTGACTCGGCCACGACCATCCCGGTCGGCAAAGTTAGTGAGCGCACAATGCAGCTCTTGAAAGTGACTGAAGACTGCTTGACTGCGGCGATTGCGGCCGCCAAAAATGGCAATCGCACAGGTGATATTGGTGCGGCCATTCAGGCTGTAGCCGAGCCCCAACACTTTAGCGTAGTGCGAGATCACACCAGTCATGGGGTAGGGTCGCAACTACACGAGTTTGGAGTGCCGAACTATGGCACTCCGGGTCACGGCATGCTGCTGCGGCCGGGGCTGACCATTGCAATTGAGCCCATGATCAATGAGGGCCGATATGAGACCAAAATCAAGAAAGATGGGTGGACGGTAGCCACAATTGATGGTAAACTCTCTGCCCATTTTGAACATACCGTGGCCGTTACCGACGGTGAAGCGGAAGTTCTTACAAAACTAAATTAGTGTTGTGGAGGATGTCCGGCCCGTGCCAGCTGCCAAGACAGCGGTTCAGGTCGGACGTTCTATGTAAGGTGAAGTTGAAATGAAAGTAGCAGCATCCGTTAAGAAGCGCTGCCCGAAGTGCAAAATCGTGAAGCGTCACGGTCGGGTATTCGTGATTTGCGAGAATCCGAAGCACAAGCAGCGCCAGGGCTAATTTACGATGGGCTGTGGGGGTATGCGAGTGATAGGCTCGCATGTTCCGGCACCCAATTAGATTAAGGAAAAGATGGCAAGAATTGCAGGTGTAGACCTACCGCGAAACAAGCGCGTGGATATTGGCCTTGCTTATATCTATGGCATTGGCCGGCCACTGGCATCGGTTGTTTTGGCGCGCACCCGGGTGAATCCGGCCACGCGCATCAAAGATTTGACTGAAGCCGAAGAGCGCGAGTTGCGCGACATTATTGAGAAGGAATACCGCGTCGAGGGCGATTTGCGCCGCGAAATTCAGCTCAATATCAAGCGGCTGATTGAGATTGGTTCGTATCGCGGGCTGCGCCACAAGCGCAATTTGCCCGTGCGCGGCCAGCGCACGCGCACCAACGCCCGCACACGCAAAGGCATCAAGAAGACCGTTGCCGGTCGCGGCCGCAAGCGTGGCGCGAAGAAGAAGTAGTGATTTGGTGGCTGGTCGTTAGTGGCTGGTTGCTGGTAATAGACCACCAGCAACCAGCCACTAACGACCAGCCACTTATGTTGGCAGTGGAGATGCGCGATTGTATTCGCGTGTGGAGCTGCCGGGAGTGAATTCGGAGCATGGGACGACAGTCAGGAAATCGCGGGCCTCGCCGCCAGACTAACCCGCGCCGGGCGCGCAAAAACGTTGCGGCCGGGCAAGTACATATTTTCGCCAGCTTCAACAATACGATTGTCACGATCACGGATAAGATCGGCGCGACGATTTGTTGGGGTAGTGCAGGTGCGGCTGGCTTCAAGGGCAACCGCAAGAGCACGCCATTTGCTGCACGTATTGCCGCACAAAATGCCTATCGCGCTGCGATGGACAACGGCATGCAGGAAGTGGATGTGTATGTGAAAGGCCCAGGGCCTGGTCGCGAAGCGGCCGTGCGTGCTTTGCAGGGCATTGGCATTCGGGTGCGTTCGATTACGGATGTGACTCCGGTGCCGCACAACGGTTGCCGACCCCCCAAGCGCCGCCGCGTCTGATTGCTGTGGTGCATGGCTTATTTGGTTTGGCCGTGCCCACAGATTTTGTTGTTTGAGAGATATTGTTATTGTTTGGTCAGGACTGGAGTGATTTGGACGAAGACGGAGCCTTCGATCAGCATTTGCAAAAAAAATTGTGATTGCATGGTCGCGTTGTAAACAAATCGCCAGCTTGAATAGGAAGTAATAAGACAAAATGGCTCGATACATTGACCCTGTTTGCCGATTGTGTCGCCGTGAAGGCGAGAAGTTGTTTCTGAAGGGCACCCGCTGTTTGAGCGGCAAATGTGCCATTGAACGGCGTGGCTATGCGCCTGGCCAGCACGGCCCCAATGTGCGCGCACGCCGCAACAAGACCAGCGACTATGCAATGCAGTTGCGCGAGAAGCAAAAAATGCGCCGGATTTATGGCGTGTTGGAGAAGCAATTCGAACGCTATTTCAATATGGCACTGAAGACACGTGGTGTCACGGGCTCGGAGTTGATTGTGCTTCTGGAGCGCCGACTTGACAACGTCGTGTATCGCCTGGGATTTGCACCCTCGCGGCCGGCAGCGCGCCAACTGGTTGCGCATGCCCACTTCAACGTGAATGGTCACCCCATCGACATCCCCTCCTATTTGGTGAAACAGGGTGACAAAATTACGGTGCGCGATTCCAGCCGCAAGTTGGAATATTGGAAGACGGTGACAGCCGATGGCGACACGCCCCCCATGTCGAACTGGCTGCTGGCCGATCGAGCGACGCTGACTGGCACGGTGAGCATGCTGCCGAAGCGTGAGGAAATTGAAGTTCCACTAAAGGAACAACTTGTCGTCGAGTATTACTCGCGATAATTTGCGACTTGGCAAGTTTGGATTTTGGATGCGGCAGTTTGAGCGATGTTTTTGATGTCGCTGTGTCGCTTCCAAAATCGAAATGTTCAGAGAGGTAACGTTGCTAACGCCACCCGTATTCCCGAAGGTTGAAGGCGATGCGCTAACGCGCGACTATGGCCGATTTGTGATCGGTGCAATGGAGCATGGCTACGGCATTACGCTGGGTAATGCATTGCGCCGGGTTCTGCTCAGCTCGTTGCCCGGCGCGGCTGTAACGTCGATGCGCCTGACAGATGTGCACCATGAGTTCTCGGACATCCCCAATGTGAGAGAGGATGTCATGCAGCTCACATTAAATGTGAAGCAGATTCGCATGCGGATGAAGGGTGAAGGCCCGATGCGCATGCGGCTGGAAGTGCGCGGTGAGGGCGTGGTGACTGCGGGCGATATTATTACGCCGCCCGAGATCGAGATTGTTAATCCCGAGTTGTATCTGTTCACCACTGACTCAGCGAAGGCACGGCTGGACATTGAGTTTCAGGTTGAGGCAGGGCGGGGTTACTCGCCGTCTGATCAGCACATTAAATTGCCGATTGGAGAGTTGCCTGTCGATGCAATTTATAGCCCGGTTCGGCGGGTGAACTTTGAAGTGGAAGCCGCACGCGTGGGTCAGATGACGAACTACGATCGTCTGATCACCGAGATCTGGACCGACGGCACCGTGCGCCCCCAGGATGCACTGTCCGAAGCGGCCAAGATTTTGGTGCAGCATCTGAGCCTGATCGCGGGTGTGAGCATTGAAGATGTGTTGCCGGGCGTTGATGCCGACAGCAAGGGAATTCCGCCCGAGGTCAGTGACAAGCCGATTGAGGATTTGGAGCTGAGCGTGCGAGTGTATAACTCATTGAAGCGCACTGGCATTTCGACCATCGGCGACTTGCTCGACATGATGGAGAAGAGCGGCGGCAATTTGATGAGCTTGCGCAACTTCGGCGAAAAGTCGATGACCGAGCTGAAAGACAAGCTGCGCGGACGCGGCCTGTTGCCGATGGAGACTTCGGAACCCACTGAGGAGCCGGAGCAACCCTAACTAGCAAAGACATTGGCTCGCTATCTTTTTGCGCGCCTTTTTAGACACGAGGAAAGTGAGATGAGACACAAGATAGCAGGATACAAGCTGGGGCGAACACCGGCTCAGCAAACAGGGCTACGACGCAGCCTGGTGACAGAGCTGATTGATCATGGCCGCATTCAAACCACTGAAGCCAAGTGCAAAGCCATTCGCAACCAGGCTGAGAAGCTGATCACGATTGCGAAAGGTGGCTTGGTCGAGGACGTGGCCAAGCAAGTGACGGCGCGCCGACGGGCCGCGGCTCAGGTGAACGGCGGTGTGGAAATTGTGCGCAAGCTGTTCCAGGACATTGCGCCGCGCTATGTCGATCGCAAGGGTGGCTATACCCGCATCAGCAAATTGGGACCCCGCAAGGGTGACAATGCGCCGATGGCTTTGATTGAGTGGGTTTAGCAACTGGTGGCCGGTTGCTAGTCGTTGGTGATGAGGGTTCGGGCTCGCGTTAGTTACGATGGCACATTCTTTAGCGGATTTCAACGACTGAAGAATGGGCGCAGTGTGCAGGATGAGTTGGAGCGAGCCATTGGGAAGGCATGTGGATCGCCAGTGGTATTGGTTGGGGCTGGACGAACCGATGCCGGGGTGCATGCGACCGGGCAGGTCATTGCGTTTGAAGTGGAATGGACACATTCGCTCGGCGCATTAACCAGAGCCATTAACATACAGTTGCCGGACGATGTGGCCGTGCGGGATTTGGAGCCGTGCACTGATCGATTTCATCCAAGATTCAGCGCAGCCAGCCGGGTGTATGAGTACACCATCGTGTTGAGTCAGGATCGCATACCGGCCATGCGTTTGTATGCGTGGCAGATGTATGGCACGCTGAATGTGGCGCAGATGAACGCGGCTGCGGCGCATTTGATCGGACCACACGACTTTGCGGCATTTGGTGCCGCGACGACGGGTGAGAGCACTGAACGCAACGTGTATCGGGCCGAATGGCGCGAGGTTGCCGGGGACTACCGGCAGCTCAAGTTCGTGATCGAGGCGAATGGATTTTTGTATCGCATGGTGAGGCGGGTTGTGGCGACATTGGTTCGAGTGGGCCGGGGAAAACTGGCCGCCGACGATGTTGCAGCGATTTTGCAAAGCCGGGATGCGACACAGGTGAAAGACACCGCGCCGGCCTACGGCTTGTGTTTGGTGGATGTAACGTATAAAAACGTTTAGAGACGTATAAAGACGAAGAACAGAGGCTAAAGATTAGAGAGTGAGAAACGAGATGAGAGACAGGGGCCGAAGCGGCAACCGTAGATTTCTCATCTCCAATCTTTAACCTCTGTTCGGGCAAGAAGACAGATATGAAGACGCAAAAGACCTATGTGGCGAAGCCGGAAGAGGCACGCGCCGGCCAGAAGTGGTTTGTTGTGAATGCCGAGGGCATCACTCTGGGCCGCCTGGCGACGAAAGTGGCGCGCGTAATCATCGGCAAGCACAAGCCGACGTATACGCCCAGCGTGGATTGTGGCGACTTCGTCGTCATTGTGAACGCGAAGAAGATCAACGTGACGGGTAACCGGATGACGGAGAAGATGTACTACCGCCACTCGACCTATGCCGGCGGTTTCAAAGAGACTCCGTTGAACGAAGTTTTGGAGAAGAACCCGGATCGCGTGATTCGTCAGGCCGTATGGGGCATGATCCCGCACAGCAAACTGGCGCGCAAGATGATCAAAAAGCTAAAAGTGTATGGTGGCCCAGAGCACGAGCACGCAGCCCAGGGCCCTGTGCCGATGGAAGTGTAGCCTGCGGCGACGTTAGGCAGAAGCAAGGGAGTTGAATCAGCAAATGGCAGAAATTCAGCAATATTTTGAGGGGATCGGTCGCCGCAAAGAGTCCACCGCACGGGCACGTTTGTATGTGGGCGGCAGCGGCGCGATTCTGGTGAACGACAAGCAGCTCGACGTGTATTTTGGCCGGGATATTGACCGGGGTGCTGTGCATGCACCCCTACAACTGACCGGTGCCGATAGCCGCTTCAATGTCAGCGTGCATGTCAATGGCGGCGGCACGACTGGCCAGGCGATTGCCGCGCGTATGGCGATTGCACGCGCATTGGAAGTGATGGATGCAGAGCTGCGCCAGCAACTGAAGGATGCCGGCTATCTCTCTCGCGACGCGCGTTCGAAGGAGCGCAAGAAGCCAGGTCTGAAGCGCGCGCGCAAGGGCCCAACTTATACCAAGCGCTAGAGCAGAGCAGAGACATATCTGCTTGGCATGGCAGGCAGGATGTAACGGCGCTGCGATGGATGATTCGCAGCGCCGTTCCTTGTGTGTCTGTGGCGACGTGATGGGTAAGCTGGTTTAGCCAATTGTGGTGTCGATGTTGAAGTTCGCGGCTGTGATATACTCCCGCGGCTTTTGGCCGGACTTTACAGAGTTCTGATTGCCAAACTCAATTTTAATATTTGACTGATGCGCAAATACTGCGCATATTTGTTGGATTTTTATCTGTTAGGAGATAGAGCTATGAACCTCGTTGAATCGCTTGAAAAGAGCTTGCAGCGCAATGAAAAGATTCCGGCGCTGCGGCCCGGCGACACCGTGCGCGTACACCAACGCATTGTGGAAGGAGACCGCGAGCGTATTCAGGTCTTTCAGGGCACTGTGATTCGCTTGCGCAAGGGTGGGGCTAATTCCAGCTTTACCGTGCGGCGCATTGCCAGTAACAACATTGGCGTAGAGCGCACGTATTTGCTGCACTCGCCTCGGATTGACAAGGTCGAAGTGACCCGCCATGCCAAAGTGCGCCGTGCCCAGCTCTACTACTTCCGCAACCTGCGCGGCAAGAGCGCGCGTTTGAAGGAAGATTTGTCGGTCTCAATCAAAGCCAAGGCTGCTGCATCTGCCCTCGCTGCGACTGCCAATGCGGCAAGACAGGCCGAGCGCACTGCCCAGGCTGAGGCTGCTTCAACCTCGACCGAGCAACTCGGAGCCGAGTAGTTCGAGCCCAAGTTACTTGAAGCCGAATCGCTTCGGCGCTTGCAACTTTGCGCAATCATCACTCCCGTGAAGGCGACGTTTGTCCAAGTGACAAACGTCACCGCATTCACGGGAGTTTTTGTTTGTGCAGAATTTCACCAATCCAGTAAAATAGCGCCTCGGCTTTATTTGCACGATCCATGTCAAAGCCTCGAATTCTGATTCCCACACCGATTCAAGACGCTGACAAGTTGCGCTTCACCATGCGCACCACCTACATTCGCAGCGTCATCGCTGGCGGGGGGGTGCCTATTCTGGTGCCGGTTTCGCTGGATGCGGCCACATTACGCGAGCTATACGATGCGTGTGATGGTGTGCTGTTGACCGGCGGTGACGATGTGGACCCGGCGCGGTTTGATGAGGCCAGACATGAGAGAACGGCTGGTATTGACCCGTTGCGGGACGAAGCCGAGATTTTGATGACACGCTGGGCGGCTGAGGATGACAAGCCGCTCTTTGCGATTTGCCGTGGCATTCAAGTCATGAATGTGGCGCTGGGTGGCTCATTGGTCCAGGACATTCCCTCGCAGTGCGTGAATCCGCTGAGCCATGACGGCAATTACTACGGCCCCAGTCGGGATGGGATTCATCATACTATTGCAGTCGTGCCAGACAGCCGGTTGGCGTCCATTCTAGGTGCCGGCGATGTAGGAACCAATAGCTTTCACCATCAGGCGATTGGGCGGGTGGCGGATGGGCTGGTCGTGACGGCCCACTCTGGTGATGGCGTTATTGAGGCGGTGGAGATGCCGGGCCGGCGCTTTCTGCTGGGCGTTCAGTGGCACCCCGAAGAGATGACCCTGGAGCGCGACGATATGCTGCGGCTGTTTCGCGACTTTGCTGCTGCGGCCCAGGTGCGAGAACTCGCGTAAATCGAAACCCATTTGATGCTTGCTCTGTTGCACATCTTTGCATACATGCTTGTGAGTGGTTGCAAGTTTTGTCAGGGCTTAGGAGAGACATTACATGATTGAGATGCTGACCGAGAATTTGAACTTGGCAGTAGTGGCAGTGACCGGTGTTTTTTTGGTCGCGACGATTGTCGGTGGTTTACTCATTCGAGCGCTAGCCCCGTTTATCAGTCGTTTCTTTAAGGCGAATGTGCCTTCGGATGCGGAACTGGCCAAAGTGCAGGCGTTGGTCAACACCAAAGCGGCCCCCAAGGTTCGTAAGCCGCTGACGCCAACAGCCGAGCCGCTGGTGATTGCCGGTGTGGGGTTTGTGGTGTTTCTGGCGCTTTCGTTCGTGTTTTTGCGGCCACCCGTAGTGCTGGAAGCCGCAGAAGCCGAGCCGGCACAACCCGCCAAAGCGGCACTGCCAGCCAAGGGCGACTTTGAGCAGATTGTGGCGGAGCTGCCGCCCGGTGACTCGGCCAAGGGTGCCCAACTGTTCACTTCGCAAGGCTGCATTGGCTGCCACAGCCAGGAGAAGGACAAGCGTTTGGTCGGCCCTACGTTCTATGGCTTGAACACACGGGCCGGTCAACGCACGCCGCCTGAGACGGCCAAGGCGTACTTGTACGAGAGTATTGTTGCGCCCAACGACTATGTCGTTGAGTCGTATCAGCCCAATCTGATGCCGCAGATCTTCTCCACCACGCTGGATCCTCAGCAGATGGCGGATATCCTGGCCTGGATCGAGGCCACGCACAACGAGACGGATTAACTGCTTAATGCGATAAGGGCAGGGCTAGCCTCGAACAAATTGTGAAACGAACAGGCGGAACATGTGAAATACAGGTTCCGCCTGTTGCTTTCAGTTTAAGATTGGGTTGCGATGAACAAGCAGGAATTGGAAGCCCTATTTCGTGACGAACGGGCCAAGCTGGAGGTGGTACTGAGCCGGCTGAGCCCGGAGCAAATGCAAATGGCTGGCGTGGTGGATGCCTGGTCGGTTAAAGACTTGCTGGCTCATCTTTCGGTGTGGGCGGCGCGCACCATCACGGTCATGTTTCAGGCCGAACGCGGACAAACGCTCTCGCTGGGTGTGCCGGACGACCACTCGAATGACTGGGCGAGTGTGAACGCGAAGTCGTACGAGGAGCAAAAGAATCGCTCGCTGGAGCAGATATTGGCTGATTTTCGCGGCACTCATATTCAACTCCTCAAGCGAGTGAATGCGTGGAAAGACGAATCCAGATTCTTTGACAAGCGCGCCTATCCCTCATTGCGCGGCAGCTCGATCTTCGATTACGCCTATGAAAACGGCCCGCAACATGACATGGAGCATCGCGAGCATATTGAAGCCTGGCTGGCGGCGCAATCCAAAGCCCAACCCGCTTAGTTCTAATCTAGGTTTAGCTATCGTCACTTATTCTGCCGACCACCATTAATACTAGCAACACCATCAACACCATCTATGTTTATTTTTGACCTCACCGCGCAATTTGGCCGGGTGCAGATGACCGGCGCCACACGGCTGGATTTTTTGCATCGCATGTCTACCAACGATATGCTGGTTCTGCCGGCTGGCCGTGGACGTGTTACAGCACTGACCACGCCCATTGGCCGGATGGTAGACGCGCCGGCCGTTGTGGCCATGGATGATGCCCTGATCTTGCTGACCGGCTCGGGCAATGCCGGCCATGTCACGGCCTGGCTGCGCAAATATGTGCTGTATAACGATCAGGTGACCGTGCACGATATTACGCAAATGACCCGGATGATCGGCGTATACGGTGAGGGTGCCGATGCGTGGGTGCGGGATTTCGAAGCGGATGCATTTCAAGCTTTGCAAAGTGCGCCGGTCTATTCATCAACTCAGCTGGGCGGAAATTTGCTGATCAAAGCGCCAGCGCTGGCCGGCACGGGTTACTTTTTATTAGGTGCCAGATTGCCAAAGTTGAATGCCGAATTTGACGCGCCGGCAAAATATGAAGCCATGCGCATCGCGGCCGGTTATCCGATGGCACCGCACGAGATCAATGAAGATTACATCCCACTGGAAACCGGGTTGTGGGATGCCGTGAATTTCAACAAGGGTTGCTACATCGGTCAGGAAATTATTGCGCGCATGGAGAGCCGGGGGCAGATGGCCAAGAAGCTGGTGCGGTTGGATGTGGCTGACGCGGTCGCAATCATCCCTGGCACCGAGCTGTTCGTAGACGGCAATGCCATCGGCAAGGTGACCAGCGCCAGCGCGCCGTGGGCCCTGGGATACGTGCGCACGGCGCAGGCTCAATCTGGCCAGGTGTGCCAAACTGCCGCGGGTGATGCCGTTCGTGTGGTGAACATCGTCGGCGCGAGTGAACCTTTGGATGCGCAGAATTAACGAGCAAGAGAGTGAGGCAAGATCATGTTTGAAGGATTAACTGACAGGCTGCAGACCGTGTTTGATAAGTTGAACCGGCGCGGCGTGCTGAATGAGCAGGATGTTGACGCGGCTTTGCGCGAAGTGCGCGTGGCATTGCTGGAGGCTGATGTTAACTTCAAGGTGGTCAAGGAATTCCTTGCGCGGGTGAAGGAACGCGCGATTGGCGCAGAGGTGCATCAGAGCTTGACGCCAGGCCAGGCCGTGGTCCAGATCGTGCACGAGGAGCTCAAGAAGACGCTGGGGGAAGGCGAGACGCTGAACCTGGGCGGGCCGGCGCCACATGTGCTGATGCTGGTGGGTTTGCAGGGGGCGGGCAAAACCTCGATGGCGGCCAAGCTGGCGCTGCGATTGCGCACCAATGGTCACAAGCCGCTGATGGTTGCGGCCGACACCTATCGCCCGGCGGCCATTACCCAGTTGGAGCAATTGGGCAAACAGTTGGGCATCAGCGTGTTTTCCGAGGGTGATAAGGTGCCGCCGCCGCTGATTTGCGAGCATGCGCTTAAGCGCGCCAATGAAGGCGCGTTCGATGTGGTGATTTTGGACACCGCTGGCCGCCTGCAAATGGACGACGCGATGATGCGCGAAGTGGAAGAGGTGAAAGCGCGCACCAAACCCCAGGAAGTGCTGTTGGTGGCCGACGCCATGACCGGCCAGGAAGCGGTGAATATTGCCGATGCATTTAACAAGCGCCTGGGTGTGACCGGCTTGATTCTGACCAAGGTGGACGGCGACGCGCGCGGCGGTGCGGCCATCTCGATGCGCGCGGTGACAGGTGTGCCGATCAAGTTTCTGGGTGTGAGCGAAAAGCCGGATGGTCTGGAGCAATTTCACCCGGATCGGCTGTCCTCGCGGATTCTGGGCATGGGCGATGTGCTCTCCCTGATCGAGAAGGCGCAGGAGAATTTCAACGTCGAAGAGGCGGAGAAAAGTGCCGAGCGGATGATGGGCGGCAAGTTCGACCTGGAAGACTTCATGAAGCAGATGCAGCAGGTGAAGAAGATGGGGCCATTTCATGAGCTGTTGGGCATGGTGCCGGGCATGCGCGATGCGATGAAGGAAGTGTCGCCGGAGACGACTGAGAAGCAGTTCAAGAAGATCGAGGCGATTATTAGCTCGATGACCAAGGGTGAGCGCCGCGACCCCGGCGTGCTCAACGCATCGCGCAAACGGCGGGTGGCCAAGGGCAGCGGCACCCTGGTGCAAGACGTGAACCAACTGCTCAACCAATTTCGCGAGGCCCAGAAGATGATGAAGCAACTGTCCAATTCGCCGCGCGGCAAGTTGATGAACATGCTGGGTGGCCGACGGTAATAGTTCGCAATGATGGAGTCCAGGATTCGCCGCGGTTCCAATCTTGCACACAACGCTGAAAAATATGGCGTTTTGGGGTGGAGTTGCGGTAGAATTTAGGGCTTGCAATTTAAGGAGTAAAGACAGAAAACATGGTTCGAATTCGCTTGCGCCGTATGGGCTCGAAGAAACAGCCGATTTATCGTATTGTGATTGCTGACAAGGAAGCCCCGCGTGACGGCGCTTTTATTGAAAACGTTGGCATTTATAACCCTCGCACTGAACCGGCCACGATTCAGGTGAAGGAAGACCGCATCCTGTATTGGATGAATGTGGGTGCATCACCCAGCGACAGCACGGCCATGCTGTTGAAGAAAGTAGGCACGCTGGATCGTTTTGAGCGACTTCGCAAAGGTGAGGCGCTGGAGACTCTGCTGGCCGAAGCCGCCGCCACTCTCGCGCCGGTGCCGGATCAGAGGACCCGGATTGGTCGCGTGGCCGCACCAAAAGCCAAGACCGAAGCCGCTGCCGTGGCTGCGGAATAAGCTGCAATTTCGTTTGAATGTTTGGAGGGTTGAGGGTCTAGTGCTTGCTTAGTGCTTGTGCATTGCTGCTTGTGCATTGCTTTCGAGCCATGTTCAACTTTCCAAACATTTAAATTTCGTTGAGTTGATGTGTCGGTCTGACCGGTTAATCTCAAGAAACTCAAAGGCATCTTATGAAAGACTTGATCGAGTTCATTGCTAAGTCGTTGGTGGATAACGCAGACGCGGTGGTGGTGAACGAATTCAAAGATCGAGGCACGACGGTGCTGGAGTTGCGGGTGGCGCCGGAAGAAGTCGGCCGTGTGATTGGCCGGGAAGGCAAGGTTGCCAACTCGATCCGCACCCTGTTGCGTGTGGCGGCCAATAGACAGCACAAACGGGTCGTTCTAGAAATTGGCGACTAATGTGCAATTGAACGTGACCTCTGCGCCGCCTACCCCCTCCACGCCCTCTATGGCCCCGCCTGCCCAGCTTCACTACATTGGCATCATCACGCGCCCGCATGGCATTCTGGGCGAAATCAAGGTCAAAGTTCCCCCCGAGTATCTTCGCGCCCTGGAAGACATTAAACGGGTCTATTTGCGCCTGCCCGGAATCGACAGCCCCGCTCCCTACAAGATTCGCGGCCATCGCCTCCATCAGGAAGCCGTGCTGTTGAAGTTTGTCAAGGTGGTGACGCGCAATGATTCTGAGGCGCTGCGTGGGGCCGAAGTCTTGATCGACCTCGCTGATTTGCCGGCACTGCCGCCCGGCGAATACTATTCCTACCAACTGGTTGGCCTGAAGGTCGTTGCCGAGGATGGCACGGCGCTGGGCCAGGTGAATGAAGTATTGGCCACCGGCAGCAATGATGTATACGTGGTGCGCAAGCCCAATGACGGCGAGCTCTTGTTGCCCGCCATCAGCAGCGTCATCCGCAACATCGATCTTCAGGCCAAAACCATGACCGTGGTCATTCCACCCGGCCTGGAAGATGAAGCCGGCGCTGAGAATGGCCCAGATGTCTGACTTGTAAGCGATTCTGATCGCCGAAGTCAGACCTCTTTGCATTGACCCACTATACCGGTTGCAACACAGATGGCTCGTCGTTTTTCGGCGAATTGATCTTCTTCGAAACTTCGTAGGCGATCATGTCTTCAGCGGGGTAGGGCTTCAGCAACGACAGGGTGTGGCCAATTTCATCGTCGTGATTGAGCCAGTCGTGCTCGATGCCGCGCGGCAAAATCACCGCCATGCGGTTGTGAATTGGCGCCACGATCTCGTTAGGCTCGCCGGTAATAATCGTGCAGGTCTTGAGCCATTCGCCCTCCGGCGTCTTCCACGCGTCCCATAGACCCGCGAACCCAAAGGCCTCGTGAGACTTGAGCATGATTCGCATGGGGGTTTTGGTGCCGTCGGCATTGGTCCGCCACTCATACAAGCTGTCGGCCAGCACTAGGCAGCGGCGCTTCTTCACCAGATTGCGAAATGAGGGCTTCTCCAGCAGGGTTTCGGCACGGGCATTGATCATGCGGCTGCCGATGCTAGGATCTTTGCTCCACGATGGAATCAGACCCCATTGCGCGTTCGAGAGCACCTGCGGTGTCTCGTCATAAATTACGGCCACTTGCTGTGTCGGCGCCACGTTATAGCGAGCCGGGGGTGCAAAATCGGCGGCTTTGAGGTCGAATCGCTCCATCAACTCGCCGGGGTCCACGGTCAGGGTATATCGTCCACACATGCGCTTTCACCTCGTTTTGTTTTGAACAAATGTTCTATATTTTATCAAAAAGTATGTGCTGGACGTTGGATTTTGTGTTGCGTCACGCGGCTTTAACTCACCTTTCTTAGCGCATGCACCAGCGGCCGGGGATTGCCCTGTTCATCCAGCATCGAGAACCACTTCATCTGTTCGCACGCCTCAGGATACAGCGGCGACCGACTGAAGTCGTAATTCCACAAAAACATGTGCTCCATCCACGGCCAGTTCAACTTGGCATAGTCGAAGGCTTGCACCACATATTGAGCCTGCTGTTCGCGCGATACCTTTTGCCAGTCCAGGTCCGGCCAACTGCACGTCATGTTCTCTTCAGCGGGCTCGATCAGCCAGCCAAACTCCGTCGCCCACATTTTCTTGTCGCCCATGCCATACTGCTCCATGAGCTGACGGTGCAGTTCGGCGCGGCGAAAAGTGAGGCCATTGCGCGCCTGACCATCACTGGGGTCCTGCTGCGGCGCATACGCGAAGCCGTAGGGGTGAAACCCATAGGCATCCATGGCATTGCCGGCACCCGCGTCGAGCATGGCTTTGGCGTAGGCAATGTCATCCATTGAGCCGGGGCCGTCGCCGCCGGTGGGCGCGATGCCGGCCGACACCACGATGGCGGTGGGGTCGTAGGTTTTGATGCGCGCATAGGCCACGGCCAGCAACTTGGCATACAGCACCGGGTTGGGTTGCTGGCCCGCCCACTCGCGCGACAAATTCACTTCGTTGCCGATGGAGTAGGCGTCAATAAATTGACCATTCTGCTTGGCCACGCCCTCAATCACGGCGGCAAACTGATCAATATCCTCCTGGGTGCCGCTGACCGCATCGCCCAGCGTGGCGCGATAGAGCACCTTAAATGGCTCCAAAGATACGGTGGGTGGCAGGAAGGTCTGCACCCAGGTAAAGCCCAGATCTTTTAACGGTGCGATATTGCCCGGGTCGCTATCGGCCACATTGATGCCGCGAATGGCTTCTGGCGGATGCGGCGGAAGCGTTGGCGTGGGTTGCGGTGTAGGGCTGGGTGCCAGAGTGGCTGGGGCTGCTTGAATAGGCGCTGGCACCGGCGCCGCACCCGTCACCACCGGCGTAGCCCCGACCGGTGAGATGGGTGAGTTCAAGACAGCCGTTGGGGTTAGTACGCTCCCGGCAAAAACGGTGACCTGGGGGGTGGGGTTGGATGTATTGGCTGTGGTCGGGGCTGGAGGTGTTGGCGTAGCACTTTCGTCACTGCCGCAGGCTGCCAGAGTGATGAGCGTGACGCACAAAACAAGCAGAAGACTCGTGTGCCGATTTCTATGCATATGACGACAAGTCTACCTGTGGGGTAATGTCGAGGTCTGAAAAACGAATAAGCGGATGGCAAGAAGCCACCCGCTTATGTCTGAGATTGAGCTGCTTTTTACTTGGCCATGTAGGGACGGAACACATCGATGAGCCGGCCCGGCAGACGCCCGCTCAGCAGCACCGACCGCTCCTCCGACACTTCCATCTCCACCGCACCCTCGCGGCGGAACAGCGCCATCAGGTCGCCGGCCTTGTAGGGCAGGCGCACTTTGATCGGCAACAGCCGCTCGAACAGCGTCTCCTCGACCTCTTTGAGCAGAACATCGAAGCCCTGCCGCTTGAGACCGCTGATGGGGATGCCTTCACTCAGGATGCCGGTCATGCG
>Ga0335394_10001399_pt1 | contig 27141 bp, 24 predicted proteins | sample MAT03_FD_205741 | JGI IMG/M metagenome (GOLD analysis project Ga0335394, IMG submission 205741) | Freshwater microbial communities from Lake Fryxell liftoff mats and glacier meltwater in Antarctica - MAT-03 (spades assembly) (version 2) ...
CCTTAGTAGGCGTTTTTCCTCTCTGTATTCCCACGTTCCTCACGTCGTTGCGTCCTGTTCATTCCTGGCTGAATGCCGTTGAATGTAGTGATTTTTGATCGAGTAGAATCAATTGCATTTCACAAAATATAGGTTGTCAGTGGCGATTTTAGATTGATATAATCTGAAGCGTTAAAATGAGTTGAACTTATTTATGGGTGTTTCTGTACTCTACAGCGCAATTCCTCCTTGCAGTACGCTGTACACACGCCTTCAAAGTGAAAAGGCACTCAGCATCCTTGTAGTTTCTCTTTTCCCCTATGGTTGCGGCATTTTCCGCTTTTTTGAGATTGAGCCTGAAGAGATTAATGAAATCCTTGAAGATGTTATCGAAACACACCAAGAGACTTTTGGATCTGAGCTAGAAGCAGATCGAGTAATCGCTGAATTGCGGTCTGAGTTAAGGCTTACTCGCCAAGCCTATCCAGGGATTGAAGATAGAACAGCATTACTAGAAAAATCATCTGCTGAGATCGGGGAACGTTTATCGCAGGAGCTATCGAGAAGAAAGGTTGCGAATGCCGATAAGATTGTTGAAAAGCTCATGTTCGGAGATCAAACTCTTGCTCCAACTCTGTTGTCAACAGAGGAATCATTGGGACTTATATCCCGTGAGCTAGTCAGTGAAGGAGCCAGCATTTTTCGACAGATCGATCCTGAAACACTGTTTGCAAGAGATGAAGGTTGGGAAGGATGGTGTCTTGACCACTTAGAGCGGTGGAAAGGTTTGTATCTTTCAGCAGCCGAGAATAATGAGGAGATATTAGTTGGAGTTGCTTGAGGCGATGGCAACCCAACTTGTTTGATCGCTCTGCCGAGTTTAACATTACAATATTTAGGCGATCGCAATCAGTATTTTTTTGTTTCACAAACATCCTTAAGCTGAAAGCACCTTCTGGGCTGTCAGGGTTAGTTCTGCGAATGTTTGAGAAATAATCTGCTGGTTTCCAGTAAACACAGTTTGCTTGTAACTACCATTGTCTAGCAAACACACCGTTACCTTATTTTTTAAGCGGTTGTAAAGGCAGTCCCATTTTTTGAATTTCTAAAAAGAAGCGAACTACCAGTAAAGTGATAATCGCCTCATGTTTGCCATTACCAGGAGGCATTTCTACCAGCACCCCATCCTCAAGTTCATATCGCTTGTCTGTGCCATCATCAAAATTGATGTATTCCTCAAGAGTACTGATTTTTATTGGTGTTTTAGTCATGGCGATCGCCTCCAATAACTATAGGCAAATACTATACCCATAATAAAAAACCCTATCTCACACAAAAGCGCAAAGACCCTGAGAAAAACTCTGCGTCTCTGCGCCTCTGCGTGAAATTCTTATTTTAAGATGCTACCTGAGCAGCAGTCCGAGTCCTGCGTCTTCTGCCATCAGCAACTTTCACAGGCGGCTGATCAGGGATTTGCATCAACAAAGTCACAGATGGCTGACATTGTAGTTCGCGGCGGATGGAACGTTGCAATTCTCGCTCTAAAGTACCTTGCAATCCACCCCAGTCTATATCTGCTGCTTCACCTTCCCCGGCGGCAAATTCTGACCAGCGCACAGTGAGGATTTCTTCAATCCGTTGTTTTACCCAAGTTTGTAACAGCGATCGCTCTACACTTGTAACTACACCTCGGAGATGAATTTCTGGTTTTGCCAACAGTTTACCACTCCAATCAATGGCAGCGGCGATCGTAATAATGCCTTCTGAAGCCATGCGTTGCCGTTCTTGCAGCACATTGGAACTTACCATACCCGAACTGGTAGTATCCACCAATTCGATACCAGATGGCACTTTACCAGCGACGCGAATGGTATCTTCAGTCAGTTCTACAACATCACCATTCTGGATAATGATCATGTTTTCGGCGGGAATGCCCATACTCTGAGCCGTTTCTGCGTGCTTCACCAGCATCCGATGTTCGCCGTGAAATGGCACAAAGAACTTGGGTTGAGTTAAAGCAATCATCAGCTTTTGCTCTTCCTGACAGCCGTGACCGGAGACGTGAATCCCTTTATCCCGACCATAGACCACTTTCGCTCCCTGAATCATCAATTTATCGATGGTGTTGACTACAGCGATCGTATTTCCGGGAATTGGGTTAGCAGAGAATACTACCGTATCTCCTTGGCGGATTTTGATGTGAGGATGTTCTTTGTTGGCAATGCGGGTCATTGCTGCCATCAATTCACCCTGAGAACCTGTAGTTAAAATTAAAACTTTCTCATCAGGTAGATTGCGGACTGCGTGCAATGGTTGCAGCAGATTATCTTCACACTTGATATAACCTAAATTCCGGGCATGAGCAATCAAGTTCAGCATGGAACGCCCCACAATCGTCACTACACGGTTTTGCTTTTTGGCGATATCCAAAATCATGTTGATGCGATGCACACTGGAAGAAAAAGTAGTGACAAATAATCGCCCAGTTGCTTGACTAAATACTCTCTCCAGATTTGGATAAACTGAACGTTCTGAAGGTGTAAATCCAGGTAATTCAGCGTTGGTGGAATCACTCAGTAGGCAAAGAACGCCTTTTTCACCATGTTCTGCTAGGCGTTGCAAGTCAAATTTTTCACCATCCACCGGGGTATGGTCAATTTTGAAATCCCCTGTGTGAATGACTACACCAAGGGGAGTCTGAATGGCAACAGTGAAACTATCAGCGATGGAGTGGGTGTTACGGATATATTCCACTAAAAAGTTTTTGCCAATCCGCACGACATCACGGGGTAGAACAGTTCTGATTTCGGTGCGATCGCGCACTCCGGCTTCTTCTAGTTTACCCTCTAGCATTGCCATTGCTAGTCTCGGCCCATAAATTACGGGGATATCAAATTGCTTGAGATGAAAAGCAATCCCGCCAATATGGTCTTCATGACCATGAGTAACGATCATCCCTTTGATTTTGTGGCGATTTTCCCGTAGATAGGTCGTATCTGGTAGAACAATATTTACTCCGTGCATCGCCTCTGTGGGAAAAGCCAATCCTGCATCTAACAGAATAATTTCATCGTCGTACTCAAAAAGACAGGTATTTTTCCCAATTTCATGCAAACCGCCCAAAGGAATAATTTTCAAGGCGGAATTGTTAGCTTCGTTTTTAGCCATTTTCTCCTTAGATTGTTACTTGTGGTTAATTGAGTTGATAGTTAACGAACTTGTATTTAAGACAACATCATCTGTCTATTAAGTCAGTCCTATAGCAATCAAGTTTTAATTGAGAACTTCAATTTTTTATTCAATAAAATGGACTGTATATTGAAGGATTCATAATATATCTATCAGTCCTAGCACAGATTTTTAAATTGCAGCTTATGAACAATTATCGTCATTGTTTACTATGTATCTTTGGCAAGGAGTAGATTACCAGTGCTTAACTAGCTGATGGCTAGATTAAACTAAGTTCTTTCAGAACCGCTTCTAACTTTTGAGTGACTTCTAAATCAGCTTCACATAGCGGCGGGCGAGTTGAACCAACCTCCCAACCTTGAAGTTTCAGTGCTTTTTTCACTGGAATGGGATTTGAAGTGAGAAATAGAGCTTTAAACAACGGAAACAGTTGGAGATGAATGTCGCTTGCTAACTCAATTTTACCTGCATTAAAAGTTTGAATCATCTGCTGTAGTTGGTTTCCTACCAGATGAGAAGCCACACTTACCACACCCTTTGCCCCGATCGCTAACAAGGGCAAAGTCATGTAATCATCACCAGAATAGATGTGGAATTCTTTTGGTGTCAAGCGGCGAATTTCGCTTGCCTGATCTATACTACCAGTGGATTCTTTAATCCCGACAATGTTGCTAACCTCAGCTAACCGGGCAACTGTTTCTGGCTGAAGGTTTTGTCCGGTACGACTAGGGACATTATATAACAACAATGGTAGGTCGGGACAGGCTTGGGCTATGGCCTGAAAGTGCGCTTCCAATCCCGCTTGTGGCGGTTTGTTGTAATAAGGAACAACTTGTAAGGAACCATGTACTCCTATCTTAGACGCTTTTTGGGTGGCTGCGATCGCTTCTTTGGTGGAATTTGAACCACAACCTGCAATTACCTTGGCTTTTCCCGCCACGGATTGCAACACCTCGACAAATAACTGGTATTCTTCATCCCAACTTAGCGTCGGGGATTCTCCTGTTGTGCCGCACATCACCAACGTATCTGTACCGTTGTTAGCTAGATGTACTGCCAGTTCTGCTGCTACATCATAATTTACACTCCCGTCTGCTTTAAAGGGTGTAACCATAGCAGTTAAGACATTGCCAAAATCTCCCACACTTTTTTCACTCCTGATTACCCATGTTTTTGTATCTTGATGGTTTTCTATTGTAATAACCTATCTGCAAATTGCTTTCAATAGTGATTTGCATACTTGCTCTTTTTTAAAAGTCTAAACTTCAAAATAATTAATTTTGACCTTTGACTCCAGATAACAAAAGTCTCCGGCTTGGCTTTTGACTAGCTTGAAACGTATGCTTTAGAAGGTTTTAGTAGATTTTTTTCTACCAACAACTCGGCGATTTGTACTGCATTCAGTGCTGCGCCTTTGCGAATTTGGTCGCCACACAACCATAATTCTAAGCCACATGGATGAGAAATATCCTGACGAATTCTTCCCACTAAAACTTCATCTCGACCTGTTGCTTCAATTGGCATCGGAAAATGATTAGTTCCCCAATCGTCTACCAATTTTACTCCAGGAGAAGAATTTAAAATTTCTCTGGCTTCCTTTGCACTAAAGGGAGTCTCAAATTCTAAATTAATGGCTTCTGAGTGGGCGCGGAGTACGGGAACCCGTATACAGGTCGCAGTGATTCTAATTTGCTGCGTGCCAAATATTTTTCGGGTTTCGTTGACCATCTTCATCTCTTCTTCACAATAACCCAAATCGTTTAATGGGGAGTTGTGTGGGAATAAATTAAATGCCAAGGGGTAAGGCAATATTTCGGCAACTGGTGGCTGTCCTTGTAGTATAGCGCTTGTTTGGGTTTTGACTTCTGCCATTGCTCTAGCACCGGCACCACTAGCAGATTGGTAGGTTGCGGCGACGATGCGCTGCACTGGTTTAACTTTATGCAATGGCCATACTACCAAAGTCATTAAGATGGTTGTGCAGTTGGGGTTGGCAATAATGCCTTGGTGATTAGCTGCGGCTAATGGATTCACCTCTGGGACTATTAAGGGAACTTGCGGGTTCATCCGAAAGGCACTGGAGTTATCAATTACCACTGCGCCCTTTTTGACGGCAATTGCTGCCCAAGTTTTGGATGTAGAACCACCTGCACTAGCTAGTACTATATCCACATTTTCAAAGGCGCGATCGCTCACTGGTTCTACTGGTATATTTTCTCCTTTAAACCGTAGCGATCGCCCGATACTCCGCGCTGATGCCAATAACTTCAACTCAGCAACCGGAAAATTACGACTTTCTAATAATTCCAGCAACTCTGTGCCAACTGCACCAGTCGCTCCCAAAATAGCTATACGATAGGACTTGGACAAACTTGCTTTCTCCTTTAAGATGTTTAGGTGAAATTTCTTGGAACAATTGACAATTTAGATATATTTAAATGGCGATCGCAATCTTAAAATACATTTTAAATAGTTTTAGATTTTTCTCTAATTTTAGTCGATATATCAATATCTATATATCTATTTGGCTCTTTAATCAAGTTAATTAATGTTGCATTCTACAACAATCACTGTCCAATTTTTTCAATAGAATTAAATATTATTCTAGAATAAACTGCAATTTAGCAGAAAAATGGAGATATCTGCACTTAGGCCTTTCAAAAGCATCTCACCTGTAAGGCAACAAGCTTCTTGGCTGCAAAGTCGCTTAGGAACGCAAATTTAATAACGTGCAATTCTTATTTAACTTGGAATGGTGCGTTACGCTCCGCTAACACACCCTACTTTTGCACTTTATTTAATCCACATTCCTTACCAAGATGATGAATATACTATAATCAAAATGCCTAAAACCAGCACAGCATAGAAATAAGCTATGCGGCTAGGTAACACATCCGCTCTCATACCACAACTTAATAATAGCTAGACTTAAGTACCATAACTTTAACTTGGGAGTACTAACCACTCGCCCAGAACTAGAATATCACGGCGTTAGCCCACTGAATAATTAATTCCTAAGTTTAGAGGAACTGTTTTGCCCAATGCCCTCATTAGCTAAATTGTGATAAAAGTAAAATGTCAAGTCCTTGGACATTGGCAGTAAACTGGATCTTTGCCCCAAGACAACTACTCATCCTTGGATGTCATGAAACCTTGTGGCAACCTTACATTACCTTAAGAGACATCAAGGTTATAAACGCAAACAATAGCGTCTTGTATGTACTCGGAGTATAAAATACCAGAAAACTAGAGACGAAGCATGAAAGTCACCCAGGAAAAACTTCCCGCCAGCCAAATTGGTCTGGAAATAGAGATTGCGCCGGAAACTACCAAGCAAACTTACGAAAAGGTCATTAAAAACTTAGCGAGTACTGCCAATATTCCTGGGTTTCGTAAAGGCAAGGTGCCTCGACCGATATTGCTACAACGGCTGGGTACGACTCGAATCAAAGCAGCAGCGCTGGAAGAACTAATTCAAGATGGGATTGAGAAAGCAGTCAAACAAGAAGCCATCCAGGCAATAGGTCAGCCGCAATTGCGCTCTTCCTATGAGGATTTGATTAATAATTATGAACCTGGAAAACCCCTGACGATTTCGGCAGCTGTGGATGTAGAACCAGAAGTAAATCTAGTCCAGTACACTGATTTACTTTTCCAAGCTGAGGAAGTCAAGTATGACCCAACTCAAGTGGAGAACACCCTAAACAAGGAACGTCAAGAATTAGCGACATTGATTCCTGTGGAAGGACGTGCAGCCCAAATCGGCGATGTTGCCGTAGTCGATTTTAAAGGTGTGTTTTCCAAAGCTGAGGGCGAAGACGAAACAGCCGAATCAGAACCTATTCCTGGAGCTGAAGCAACTGATTTTCAAGTTGAGTTGCAGGAAGATAAGTTTATTCCAGGCTTTATTTCTGGAATAGTGGGGATGAATCCAGGAGAAACCAGAGAAATTGCGGCGCAGTTCCCAGATCCTTATGCTAACGAAGATTTAGCTGGAAAAGCGGCAACTTTCACAGTCACGCTCAAAGAAGTAAAGGAAAAAGAGCTACCGGAATTGAATGACGACTTCGCTCAAGAAATCAGCGACTTTGAAACTTTGGAGGAGTATAGTGCTTCTCTGGTAGAGCAATATCAAAAAGAGGCGGACGAGAAAACAAAAACAAATAAGCAGGAAGCTTTGTTAACAGAACTGCTTAAGCACGTAGAAGTTGACCTACCAGCAACATTGATTGAGCAAGAAGTGGATGCAATGCTGACGCAAACAGCAATGCGGCTGTCTCAGCAGGGACTAGATGTGAAAAAGCTGTTTACTCAAGATATTATTCCTCAGTTGCGGGAGCGATCGCGCATTGAGGCAATTGAACGCATCAAACGCTCCTTGTCTTTGCGGGAAGTCGGGAAACGCGAATCTATCGAGGTAACACCAGAAGAAATCGCAGCCAGAGTCACAGAACTATTGCAGCAATACCCGGAGGAACAAGAGGTTGATGAAGATAAACTGCGCTCAATCGTCGGAAACGAACTGTTAAGCGAAAAAATCATCGATTGGCTCTTAGAACACTCCTCAGTTGAACTTGTACCCGAAGGCTCCTTGAGTGCCACAGAGGAAACGGAACTGGCAGAAGCATCGGATGCTGATGCTGATAATGCACCTCTGACAGAGGAAGAAAGCAGTGATACTTCCACAGAAGTCACAGAAGGATAATAAAAAATTCCACAGCCATGAGTTCACCAGTTCTGAGTTAAAGTACTGGTGTGATGGGTAAGCTAAAGGAGATGAGGGAGCAGGAGGAGATGAAAGTTCACGCCCTCTTGACTCTTAACTCCTCATAACTCAGAAATGAAGGCAGAATAATTCAAGAATTAATAAATTTTCAGCAAATAGTGACACCTGTGATCACCTGAGCTTGATACTGTGTTAGACGAGAGGAAATTATATGAGGCATAATGGTTAACACGTAGCTTATAAAAATCCCATTCCTCGAAAAGGCAGTATATGCTGCTGAAACATTTGTCCTAAATTATCGTCAAATTTGCTTGTATGCTTCTATCGCAGTCGGGAAATGACCCCATCAACAACTTAAGTCGAATAAAGATTAAATCCCAGTTGAGCAGCCCTAGCAACATCGTCCCGATGGTGGTAGAACAATCTGGCATGGGAGAAAGGGCTTTCGACATCTACTCCCGCCTGCTGCGAGAGCGGATTGTATTTTTGGGAACGCCAATAGACGATGCTGTAGCCAACTCAATTGTGGCTCAGTTGTTATTCCTAGACGCCGAAGACTCAGAGAAAGACATCCAACTGTATGTTAATTCTCCTGGCGGCTCAGTCTACGCAGGAATGGCAATCTATGATACAATGCAGCAGATTCGCCCTGATGTTGTTACCATTTGTTTTGGATTAGCAGCAAGTATGGGAGCATTTTTGTTAACAGCAGGGGCTGCCGGTAAGCGGATGTCTTTGCCCGACTCCCGGATTATGATTCATCAACCGCTTGGTGGCGCTCAAGGTCAGGCCATTGACATAGAAATTCAAGCCAGAGAAATTCTTTACATTAAAGCTAAGTTGAATCAGTTAATGGCTCACCATACTGGTCAAGCTTTAGAAAGAATTGAAGCAGATACTGAGCGCGACTTTTTCATGTCGGCAGACGAGGCGAAGAACTACGGTTTGATTGATCAGGTCATTTCCAGGCAAAATCTTCCCACAGTAGGCGAAAACGTCACCATTCTGAAATAAGAGGCTGGTATGTCTAAGTACGACTCCCATTTGAAATGTTCATTTTGTGGCAAGTCTCAGGAGCAGGTGCGTAAGTTAATCGCAGGTCCGGGAGTCTACATCTGCGATGAATGCGTCGATTTGTGTAACGAAATATTAGACGAGGAGTTACTCGATACTAGTGGTGCGGCAGCACAACCGGCACCAAGAGCAGAACCACCTCAAAAACGGCGTACTCACTCTTCTAGTATTTCGTTTAATCAAATACCCAAGCCAAGAGAGATTAAAAAGTATCTAGACGAACACGTTATTGGCCAAGACGAAGCGAAGAAAGTTCTGTCAGTAGCTGTTTACAATCACTACAAGCGGCTGGCGGTGATTCAGTCTAAAGCCAGTGGCAAAGCTGGGGCAGATGATGCAATAGAGTTGCAAAAGTCCAATATTTTGTTAATTGGCCCGACTGGTTGCGGCAAAACTCTGTTAGCGCAAACCTTAGCCAAAATCTTGGATGTACCCTTTGCCGTCGCTGATGCTACGACGCTGACGGAAGCGGGGTATGTGGGAGAAGATGTAGAAAATATCTTGCTGCGACTGTTGCAGGTGGCAGATTTGGATATAGAGGAAGCGCAACGGGGAATTATCTACATTGACGAAATTGATAAAATTGCTCGTAAGAGCGAGAATCCCTCGATTACCCGCGATGTTTCTGGCGAAGGCGTGCAGCAAGCTTTGCTAAAAATGTTAGAGGGAACGATCGCCAATGTACCACCCCAAGGAGGGCGCAAACATCCTTATCAAGACTGCATCCAGATTGATACAAGTAATATTTTGTTCGTCTGTGGTGGTGCCTTCGTGGGCTTAGAAAAGATTGTAGATCAGAGAGTTGGCAAAAAAGCAATCGGTTTTGTGCAACCGGGAGAAGGTCAATCGAAGGAGAAACGAGCAGCAGACACTCTCCGCCATCTGGAGCCGGATGATTTAGTCAAATTTGGCATGATTCCAGAATTTATTGGGCGCGTGCCAATGGTAGCAGTAGTAGATCCGCTAGATGAAGAAACACTAATGGCCATTCTCACCCAACCACGCAGCGCCTTAGTGAAGCAGTATCAGAAGCTGCTGAAGATGGATAATGTCCAGTTAGATTTTAAATCAGATGCTTTGCGAGCGATCGCTCAAGAAGCCTACCGCCGTAAAACCGGGGCTAGAGCGTTGCGGGGCATTGTCGAAGAACTGATGCTGGATGTCATGTACGAGTTACCGTCCCGTAAAGATGTGACACGTTGTACAGTAACACGGGAAATGGTCGAGAAGCGATCGACTGCTGAACTGATAATACATCCATCTTCACTACCGAAGCCAGAATCTGCATAATAGTCATTGGTCATTGGTCATTAGTCATTGGTTATTTATCAAAAATTAAAGACTAATAACCACATAACGAGGACAAATGACTAATGACAAAAGACAAAGGACAAAAGACAAATGCCTTATATTAATGTTCGTGGCGTTGAGCATTACTACGATTGGGTGAAAAAGCCATCTGGTTCTTTGGTAAAACCAGTGATGATTTTCATGCACGGTTGGGCTGGTTCGGCTAGGTATTGGCAAAATACGGCTGAGGTCTTATCAGAGCAATTTGATTGTTTACTCTACGATTTGCGGGGATTTGGCCGTTCTCATGGTAGGACAACTATAGCTCAAGCAAGTGAATTTGTTGCTGAGTCCCAGTCCTCCCAGGAAGAATCGGAGGCAATCAGAGAGTTAACCTATGAATTAGAGGAATATGCTGATGATTTGGCAGCTTTGTTAGATGGGTTGCATCTTCAGCGTGTCTATATTAATGCTCATTCAATGGGTGCCTCTGTTGCAACTTTATTTCTTAACCGCTACCCCGAACGAGTAGAACGAGGAATTTTAACCTGTAGCGGCGTTTTTGAGTACGATGAAAAATCCTTTAGTGCCTTTCATAAATTTGGTGGCTATGTCGTAAAATTCCGTCCCAAGTGGTTAGGCAAAATTCCATTTGCTGACCGGATGTTTATGGCAAGATTTTTATATAGTTCAATACCACATTCTGAGCGTCAAGCTTTTTTACAAGATTTTCTCGAAGCAGATTACGATGCAGCTTTAGGGACAATTTTTACTTCCGTTAGTAAGGCTCAATCTGAAGTTATGCCGCTTGAGTTTGCCAAGTTGACAGTGCCAACTCTGCTAGTGGCGGGAGAGTATGACAAAATTATCCCAGCCGAGATGGGGCGTAAAGCAGCTGCATTGAGTGACAAAGTGGAATTTGTGATGATTCGTAATACAGCCCATTTTCCGATGTTGGAAGATGCTCCAACATACCTGCAACGAGTGCAAGAGTTTTTACAGATTACCATACCAGAGCCGGAAGCGAGTTAAGTTATTTTTCGGATAGCTTGCACAAATTCGGCAACAGCATCGTACTGGTCAGGATGTGCGATATATTGCAGTAACAAAGCTGGATCTAAATTCGGTAAGAAACCACTACGGTTTACTTCTTCATACTCGCCAGCCTCATTTAAACGAAATATCTTTATTTGCTCAGATTTCCAGAACCAAACTTCAGGTACTTTCTTGGGTTTGAATAACTCCTTGCGGTTAATGGTGCCACTAGTAACAATAACTTCAATAACAATGTCTGGCGTTTCTTTATTGCTGCTAATGCAGTAGGATTCATCTGGTGTGCCAGAAGCATATCCAGGTTCTTCTATAGTAAAACCACCACGACCGTAAAACCGAATGCCTAACTCTCTCATGTAAGCTTCTAGCAAGTAGCTGAGAGTTGTTTTCACGTACTCATGTTTATCTCCAATGGGCGACATAATTTCTAATATTCCTGACAAATAAGAAAGTCGGACATTGCGGTTGTTCTTTAGCTGTGCCTCAATACCTTTGAATTCCTCCCAAGAAACATCTGCGACGGTTACAAGTTTTTCTTGTATGGGATGGTCTAGAAGTGGGATACTCATAATTACCTTTCAATAGTTCCTTTATTGGATGATTGATAAGTAGTAGCTGAATTAAATAAATGTATTTATTCTGTCCTTCAAAATTTCAGAGTATAGCGGATTGCTAGTCAACAAAAAATATACATTTACTTGATTGCTTTCACCAAACGAACTTAGGGTTGCATTTCTACAATCATAATCTTAAGTTATTTATTAGGTGTGTCCGCCTATGCTATTTTTGCCTTGTCTTAACTACCTTTGGATTAACTCAAACCTAGTTCTCGCTTTAGCAAGTTAATCGAGTTAGTGCCGATATAATTCTCAACTTTAATCAGCTTTGGTGGACGAATAATATCTTCATCAAATGCTTGCACGGCTGCTTGTACTGCGGCAAAACTGGCTTGATCACTTATAATTACCTCAGCTCGCTTAACCATAGCTTGAAGTTTATAAGCATCTTTTGGTTGCGAAGTCATTATCAGTAGTTCATCCCCCCGCAGACCGTGGAGAATGACTTCTGCGGCTCGCGCAATTCCAGAACTGAGGCTAACTATGCCTACACAGTTTTCTTTTGGTAGGGTTTTCAATAGGTTGAGTTCTTTGGTGTAGTCGTAGATATCCAGAGGAATTACTCGCGCTGCTTTAGGAGCTGCGATCGCTTCCACATTACTGATAAAATACCGACTTGTGACTACTGTTGCAGAAGTAGTTTTATCTAGCACAGCTACTAATTCTTCCATTGCTACCAACTGTACTGGTATTTTTAGAGCTAGTTCTAATTCATACACCATCAACTCACCAGCACCCATGTCATAAGATGGAACTGCAACTAGTACCCTCGCGCTACAACGCAAGCGCCAGTCAATTTCTGCTAAAAATAATTCTCTGGCTTGATTGAGTGAACATTCTTGAGAGAGGAGATTATCAAGTGCTTGCTGGACAACTTGATATGCGTCAGGATGTTGTTTGAGAATTGGTGATTGCAGTCTACTACCGCCCTCATGACCTTGGGGACGAACGTAAATTCCTGAACCGGCCATACTTTCAACAAATCCGTCTTCTTCTAGTTGACGGTAAACTTTACTTATGGTATTACGATGTAAACCAGTTTGCATTGCTAATGCCCGTGTGCTTGGCAATTTGTAAGCAGGGGGATATTGCCGGGAAGCGATCGCAAACCGGATTTGATTAAACAGCTGAGTTGATGCGGGAATTTCGCTGTCTGGCTGAATACGGAATTGAATCATCAGCAAACCTCCTAAATACTAAGTGCTGAGTCCTGGTGGTGAGTTCTAAGTTGTGAGTATTAAGTGTTGCTTTCCTACTCAGCACTTTTAACCCAACACTCCTTTAATAACCAGTTGCATTGCTCACTATCGGTAATTGATAATTTAATCAGAAAAAACCTAGACATACTGGCACAGTTATATCAAATAAACACAAGGCTAATCACATAGCACTGGTAAAAATTATTATGACAGAGCAAGCAATAATTACCACAACGGTTAATCTTTTGCAAGATAATATTCAAGTATCTGCTTACCTAGCAGAGCCAGAAGAACCTGGATCTTACCCAGGAGTCGTGGTATTACAGGAAATTTTTGGTGTCAACGTTCACATTCGAGAAGTTACAGAACGGATTGCCAAACTTGGGTATGTAGCGATGGCACCTGCACTTTTTCAACGTATTGCTCCTGGTTTTGAAACCGGATACACACCCGAAGATATTGAAACTGGCAGAAATTACGCTATGCAAACTCAAGCATCAGAGTTATTGAGCGATATTCAATTAGCAATTGACTACCTCAAAAATCTGTCTCAAGTGACAAAAGATGGTTTTGGCTGTATTGGCTTCTGCTTTGGTGGTCATGTCGCATATCTTGCAGCCACCTTACCAGATATTAAAGCTACGGCTTCCTTCTATGGTGCTGGAGTTACCACTCGCACACCCGGAGGTGGCGCTCCTACTGTTACCCGCACCAGAGAAATAATAAGTACTCTCTATGCCTTCTTTGGTATAGAAGATGCTAGCATCCCATCTGAACAAGTCGATGAGATTGAAGCAGAATTAGAAAAATATAAAATTCCTCATCGTGTGTTTCGCTACGATGGAGCTGACCACGGATTTTTCTGTAATCATCGTGGCAGTTATAATCCTAAAGCTGCTGTCGATGCTTGGGAGCAGGTAAAACAACTCTTTGGTCAACTGAACTGAAGCCTATGCAGCTAAGTTAGTTTTTTGTCATTTGTCATTTGTCATTAGTAAGAACCAAAGACAAACAGCGAAGTCAGAGCGGAGGCTTCGTGCGATCTGTTAGCGACGCAAGAGCGTCGCTTTGTAAGAGAGGCTTCCGACCATCATAACTTCTCCTAAGGGAGACGTTATGCAAACGGGAGACAAATGACAATTTAAACTCCAGTTGCACTATATCAAATAACAATTAATCTTCAAAAGTCATGAATTCCGAATCGAACCTTTCTCAAACAGCCAATTCGTCATTTACGATGGACGATTTTGCCAAAGCACTAGAAAAACACGACTACCAGTTTCAAAAGGGACAGATTGTACGTGGCAAAGTGTTCCAACTTGACCATGATGGAGCCTATGTTGATATTGGTGGCAAGTCGTCAGCTTTTCTCCCCATCGATGAGGCTTCTTTGAGAGCTGTTACCGATTTATCGGAGGTGCTGCCATTGCAAGAAGAAATGGAGTTTTTGATTATCCGAGATCAGGATGCAGAAGGTCAAGTAACTCTTTCTCGAAAGCAGTTAGAAATTCAGCACATCTGGGAACGATTGGCCGAAATGCAGGAAAACACCCAGACTGTGCAAGTACGGGTTATGGGTGTGAATAAAGGTGGTGTCACTGTTGATATTCTTTCTTTGCGGGGATTCATTCCGCGATCGCACCTGGCAGAGCGTGATAATTTAGAAGCACTCAAAGGTCAAAATCTGACCGTGGGTTTTTTGGAAATAAATCGTAACACCAACAAACTCATCCTTTCTCAGCGTTTAGCGACTCGTTCTAGCAACTTCAGTTTATTACAACTAGGTCAACTGGTAGAGGGCAAAGTTACTGGCATCAAACCTTTTGGTGTGTTTGTTGATTTAGGTGGGATGAGCGCTTTGCTTCATATCAAGCAGGTAAGCCAAAAATTCATTGAGTCTTTAGAAAAGGTATTTCAAATTGGTCAGCCAATTAAAGCTGTAATTATTGACTTAGATGAAGGGAAAGGACGGGTTGCTCTTTCTACGAGAATTTTGGAAAACTTCCCTGGCGAACTGCTAGAGAATTTCGATGAAGTGATGGCTTCGGCTGAGGCGCGTGCCAATAGAGCTAATAATAAACCATCTGAATAATTTTGAGGTGGCTTACCATCCCCAAAATATCGTAATCTACCACAGAGCGATCGCATAAATTTACGGGTGAATAACACCCGAAAGTTAATAACTCCTAAGTTGGGTTACTCTCCCCTCACATCAACTTTCGATGTGGGGGATACTTTTTGCAGTATAAAGATAGATAAAGTCTGAATACGGTTAGGTGCATAGTCCTTAAAGATCCCCCTTAGTCCCCCTTAAAAAGGGGGAAATAGAGCCATTCTTAGCCCCCCTTTTTAAGGGGGGTTGGGGGGATCAAGTCTTATCCAAACCGTATTGGATAAAGTCTGACCGAATAAAGGCTTAAGCTCTTTGTTTGAGAGCAACTTCATAGAGAATCGGTGTTAGGTGGTGAAGCAGATCAGGAATTGCATCGGAAAAAGAGATAAAGTCGAATTTAATAAGCAAAATGTCATTCGACTCACTTAAAATACCATTTGACTTACTCATTTCGGTGTTTTCCGCAAGCAAAATAGCATTCGACTTACTCAAAATGCCATTTGACTTACTCATTTTGGTGTTTTCCGTAAGCAAAATGCCATTCGACTTACTCAAAATGCCATTCGACTTACTCATTTCGGTGTTTTCCGCAAGCAAAATGGCATATTGCTATCTAAATATGCCATTTTGCTGACTCATTCCAGTAATTCACATACTCGTGATAACTATCTCTTTGAGATTATTTTATTTATCTTTATCCAAGAGGTTGTTTGAAAAGTGATTGTCTATAATCTTAGGCACTTATTGATCCCCCCTAGCCCCCCTTTTTAAGGGGGAAACCGGAATCAAAGTCCCCCTTTTTAAGGGGGATTTAGGGGGATCTAAAACGTTTTGCTACAAGCGAAATTCTGAGCAATCAGGATAGAGCAAGCGATTTAGGGGGATCTAAAACGTTTTGCTACCAACAAGAAGACTTTTCAAACATCCTCTAATGCTTTCTCGATCGCACGACGGCAAAATTCTGGAGGATCATCCTTATGAGAGGCTACGCCAACGCAGCAAGGATTTTGAACCTATTAACACCACTGATATACAATCAACTGAATTAAAGCTGATGTTCAGGCAATTAAACCCCATCTAAAACTATAAAAGCCTGCGTAGACAGGCTTTACTTGGGTAGTCCCAGACTTTAGTCTGTGGGCACTTTCAGATTTTTGCAACAGATTAAATGACTAATTTCAATCAACATCTTTGATTGTCATCTTCATTGCGTTACCAGCATTCTCAGCTGTGCGCTGAACATTTTTACCAGCATCTTCAGCTGTGCGCTGAATATTTTTACCAGCATCCTCAGTTCCACGCTGAACATTTTTTGTCAAGTCTTTGGCAGCATTTTGGGTATCTTCGGCAGCATTCTGGGTATTACCCTTGATATTTTCAATTCCTCGCTGAGTCCCCTTAACAACACCCTTCCGAACTTCTTCAGCAGAACTGTTGATATCTTCACCCAGGTTCTTCATTCTTTCACCAAGGGGTGTACCTTCTTGGTAATTTTTCATATATTGCTCTCGGCTATCAATTCCCTTTTGCTCAACATTTTTTTGAGCATTTTTTGCTAAAGCATCACCTCTATCATTGGCTGCCTTTTCATCTTTCGCTCTGGGATCTACATCACTAAAGTTATTCATCCCACCAGCAGGAGAAGAGAGAGGAGTATTTTTTGTGGGATCGTATTGTTTGGAATAAGGTGATTGAGCATCAGGCTGTGCTGGTTGTGTTGCTACCCCTGGATCTCCACAAGCTTGTGTCAGAAATATAAATATTCCTGCAAAAAAAACAGTTAAAACTTTCAATGGACGAATGTTTTTCAGCCAAGTCATTGCTTTTTTCATAGTCGTAACTCCTTGCATTTTTGTAACTAAGTTAAACTTCAACCAAGATGGCATCTAGAATTGATTTCCAATCCTAAGCACTAAGACATAATAAGACTTTTATCTGCCTACTGCTGGATTTTTTTGTAATTCAGGTCTGGCATTCGCTTCATCTGCCTTATCTTTCAAAAAGCCGGAAGCTTCTTCAACAGACTCTGTTACAGTGTCAAGACGTTCTTGAACGCGAGTTCCTAAATCTGGTTCATTCTGAATCAAACCATCTGGTTCAGGTTGTTGGAAATCCTTGTCCGTGATAATTGGCAGTTCTGCTTCCTTCTGGACTCGACCTGCTGGTGTCTCAGCACCAGGATAAAGTAGCTTGGATTCTGTATGTGTAGCAATCAACAATTGCGAACTTGGTTCTAAGCTAGCTTGGTCGTCTCCCTGATTGGCTTTTGGGTTTGCTATTTTTGGATCGGTAGACATTCTGTAGTTGGTATACTTGTCTCCACCATTCTTATAAGGATTGTTTGCTCCCCCAGCTTGGACAGCAGGATTTTGTGGATTTGCGCCTTGAGCATTTGCCCCACTACAAGCAGTGCTAACTATCAATAATAGTCCAGCTAAAAAGATAGTTAGTATCTGGCGCAATCTTATTTTTTTCAAGAATACTCTCACAGCATTCATGTAGTCCTCCTTACCAAAACATTTATTAATAAGCTAAAGCTTTGCTGAATCATTGGATTCATCAGCAAGTTATCATGCTTATTTTGGTTGCCTAATCTTTGATAACCTCTATTAAGGATATGAATAATAAAATTAACTTTACCTCTAGCGCAGGCCACATTTTAATTAGTATCGATATAATATTTTTATCTAACTCTAGAGAGATATAAAATAATATAATATAGTTTTCGTAAAAGAACTACATAGACTTGTTTAATACTTCAAAAGCTTTGGATAGGTAGCTGATGAACTTTAATAGTTGAGGCATTCAGTCTTTGTTGCTCTAATCGTTTAATTACTAAATTAATGAAGCAATTTTTACGCTGGATAATTTTGGGGGGAACGCTGTTTTTTTTAGGGAAAGCTCTGAAAGATAATTGGATTGAAGTGACTGCGATCCACATTGATGGGGTAGGATGGGCAATTATAGCGATCGCTACAGGGGTAACTTTACTAGCACATACTTGGGCTGGCTGGATCTGGACTTGGATTCTCCAAGAGTTAAATCAACCTGTATCATCATCGCAGTTCATCCAAGTTTACCTCAAAACGAACATAGCTAAATATTTACCAGGCAATATCTGGCATCACTACGGGCGAATTGTCGCCGCCAAAAATGCCAATATTTCTGCTGGTGCAGCCACCTTAAGCGTTTTGCTTGAACCGCTACTTATGTTAGCAGCTGCTTTAATCATCATTATCCTATGCAGTAGCCAATTTGCGGCAGCCAATACTACCCTTATTCTGCAAATACTACAATTGCTGAGTTTAACTGTAGTCCTTTGTGCGATTCATCCTTGGTTTTTAAACCCAGTTATTCGTTTTTTGTACAGATTGAAAGCAAAAAAGTCTGCTGTCACCACTGAGTCAATTGTTCCCTTCACTCTTAAAAAGTATCCTCTATGGCCTTTGTTTGGAGAAGTGGGCTTTTTGGGACTACGCGCCACCGGGTTTATATTAACTATGTTCGCCCTGGATTCGTTAAATGTGAATCAAATTCCTTTGTTGTTAGGGGCTTTTAGTTGCGCTTGGTTGTTGGGGTTTATCATTCCGGGTGCGCCTGGTGGGTTAGGTGTGTTTGAAGCGACTGCCTATGAACTTTTGCGACACAACTTTCCATCTGCTATTGTATTTAGTGCGATCGCTTTATATCGCCTCATTAGTATCCTCGCCGAAACTGCGGGTGCTACCTTCGCTTGGTTAGACGAACGCCTTGCTAAATCATAAATCAGGCAAAACTCATTTTTGTCTATCTACCTTCATCTGTGAAAACACACGATAATCATCCAGGTTCAACTGCGAATTACTGCTTTGCTCTTCTTCTTTCATCTTAATCAAGTTATATTCTACGTTTTCTGTGTAAATTGCAAACGTGATATTAAAAACTTCCATAAAATTGATTACCCACTTACACTCATCTTCAGGATATTTTTCGTAATAACGAATCAGATGAGCAATCCTAATTTCTAGATGCCTCCGAGAATTTCTACAAATCAAAATAGTCTTTAGCAGTATAATCACCAGTGTTAAAGAGTGTCCTTGGGTAAGCAATATTATAAATAATGACGAAGGTTGTTTGCCATTTTCTGTTGTTAAACAATCAATCACTCGATTACAGGTTCTCAAGAAGAATTCTTTAGTGATAATTTCTTGATTATAATCTTTCTTCCATGAAGATAAATTCTTTACAAACTGCTGCCGCAAACTCTCGACTAATTCTTGATTATCTACAGAAAAAAATAGATATTTCTCTATACTTTTTTTAAATTCTTCAAGAGTTTGCTCTTGAGTTTGCTTAATAAATATATTGGCAATGTTTTCATGACTAAATACACCTTTTTTTAAAACAATTGCTTTTATTAAATGTAGAGCATTATCTCCCAAAATACTGGGATTTTTGTAGCGTGTTGTGCTTGAGGCGGCAGATTGAGAACGAGCAATATACATTGCCAGTTCAAACTTAAACTTGTCTTTTATTTGTCTAGAAAGCCTTCTAGCAGCCTCTTGTTGCTCTATTGGATTATTTTTATTAACAGATTGATCGATTAATAAATAGGAAGTGTAACGATTAGCCCAATGACCTTTAGAGGATACCTCATATTTAGCAGCAAATAATTTTAGCTCTTGGTAGTCTTTGCTGTTGATGAAATTATTTAGCCATTTTTTAGAAATATTTATCGCTGGAAAACTATTGGTTTTTACTGTCAGGTTTTCATTAACAAATAAATTAACTAATTCTTTGATATATTTGTCTTTTCTATTGGTTATCCAATTGTTAATTATTATGTAGATACACCGCTTCAGTGTATTACAGAACTCCTGTTCGTTATCATCTAAAAAAATCCTGTATATCCCAGGTATAGAGTGAGAGTCCTGTGAATCAAGACTGTCTATAAATAAAGTTTTGAATTCCCGTAAAATATCATCTGGCGACAACTTTTTAACAATTTCCCCGAAGAAGCTATAAAGCTCTTCCTGTGCAATTTGCACATTTAGCGGTCTAGATTTAGACGTAATACAATGAGGATATCCCTGACTAATTGATAAACTCTTAGCGGTCATTCCAGTTATCAGGATAAAAATGCTTCCTGTTCATATTATTATCAGCTTAACCTGAGTGAACAGTAGCATCAATCTATTCTTCAGAGATTCAGTAATCTTTTTACACAAAATTGATAAACTCGGACTATAAATAAAGTATTAAATATAAATTGTTTAGTACTTCATTAAATAGTTAAGTGAAATTACTTAGGTTAAAAATTAAATGCCATACATAGAAGAATGGGCGAGTTGATACACATTAAGTACAGCCCGCCCATAGCTTCTATAGGAGTCTTTTAGAATTTTAAATGGGGGTGGAGGGACTTGAACCCACACGACCGTTTAAGGTCAACGGATTTTCATTCTTCCGCAGTTTTCACTGCTACCTGATGATTTTACTAAAGTCAGGTTTTAAGAATTGGACTCTCCCTTTACCCTCGACTTAACGTTAGGGTAGCTCCCGTCGGGTCTCTGCACCTTCCGAATAGTTATGAGTTTTGAATTTACTCAGCACTCAGCACTTTCTTCGGCTTGGCTCAGGATTGCCATGTCTGTCACCAGATTTAGGTTTCCCTGAGTTTGAGAGCTTCCACTTGAGGGATTTCTCCTTCAAGGCTCAGTTATCTAAGTCCGTAGCGTCTACCATTCCGCCACGCCCCCGTTGCTGTTTGACAACTAGCATAACTAGTTATTTTGTGGAGGCAGTAAACACTTCCTTATCTATTCCACCATCAATTGTGTCTTTTGTCCAACTAGATTAAAAATATTTTTTTTCAGATTGATTGTACGATTCTTTTCTAGAGTTGGAAGTCTTCCTTGTTTCCTCGTAATCAATCTGGATAAACATTTCCCTTGTTGTTTGACTAAAGCATCTGTTGGCTAGTCAGCTCATTATCATAGCATAATACTACCTTTCGTCAATCAATCTGGACATAAATGAGGAATTCTAGCGGAGTTATGTTAAAAGCATCATGACTATACTTCGCTGAGTTTGGCTCTTCAGCCTATGATGGAAAACAGATGCTTTAGACAAAAAAGTTATGATTGTCGCCCTGCTGTATCTGATTTTGGCTGGAGCTTACCTTCTAGTAATCCCGATCGCTGTCTTGCTGTACCTAAAGCAGCGTTGGTATGTAGCTAGCTCCATCGAGCGTGTCTTTATGTACTTTTTGGTGTTCTTCTTCTTTCCGGGTTTGTTGGTTCTATCGCCGTTTGTAAATTTTCGACCCCAACGGCGACAAATTGAAGTTTAACGAAATTGGTAGGTCATAACTCTCATGCGACGGATTGACGCTATTGGAATTGGCTTGGGTGTTTTTATTACCGGCGGTTTGGCATACTTCGGATTGCAGCTAGTTGGTTTGGATAATCAAAAAGCTGGTATATGGAGCCAAGTCTTACTAGTTAGTGGGTTAGTTGGCTGGTTAGCCACCTATTTTTTCCGTGCGGCAGGACAAAAAATGACCTACCACCAACAGAGGGAACAGTATGAGCAAAACTTTCTGCAAAAGCGGCTAGAAGAGCTTACTCCCGAAGAGCTAGCACGAATTCAAGCTGAAATAGAACAAGAAGAGCAATCTCAGGTGTAAAGTTATCATTGGTCAGTTGTCCTTTGTCTAGTTATGAATGACCAATGACAACTGACTATTGACCAATGATTTTTGATACATTGACTAAAATGACTGCTATTTCTGATTGCTTTGAAACTCTTGGGCGCGATCGCCAGTGTGCTCTAATTCCGTTTATCACTGCTGGCGATCCAAATTTAGAAACCACAGCAAAAGCTTTGCAGGTTCTAGATCGTAGTGGAGCCGACATTATAGAACTGGGCATACCATACTCCGATCCTCTGGCGGATGGGCCAGTAATTCAAGCTGCTGCTACCCGCGCCCTGCAAAGGGGAACGAAATTAGAGCAGGTGTTGGAAATGGTGCAAGCAACTAGTCCCAAATTGCGATCGCCCATTATCTTATTTACCTACTACAACCCAATTTTGCACCGTGGCATTGAAAAATTTCTCTCTTCAATTGCTGCGGCTGGGGTAGCGGGATTGGTAGTACCAGATTTGCCCTTGGAAGAAGCCGCCGGGTTGCTTGAACCAGCTAAGAAGATGGGAATTGATGTAACTTTGTTGGTTGCTCCCACCAGTTCCGCCGAACGAATAAAAGCGATCGCAACCTCCTCCCAAGGATTTATTTATTTAGTTAGTGTCACAGGGGTTACAGGGATGCGATCGCAACTGGAAGTCCGAGTGTCAGATTTACTTAAACAAATTCGTGGTGTTACTGATAAACCCATTGGTGTAGGCTTTGGCATCTCCGAAGTTGCACAAGCGCGTCAGGTCAGGGAATGGGGCGCAGATGCCGTGATCGTGGGCAGCGCTTTTGTGAAAAGGTTAGCCCAAGGTACACCAGAGCAAGGACTAAATGCGATCGCCGAATTTTGCCAAAGTCTCAAGGCAGCCATCAATACCAACAACACCAGCACAAATACTCCTCTTGATTAAACAGAGAAAGTAGATTAAAAAAGTATAACAGTGTAGTTTTTTATCCTTGCTTAGTAGACAATTTGACCATTATGGTCTTGAATATTAACATCAGATATCAGGATGTAAAAAAACTAGCTAATCCGGTCGCTTATATTTTGAGTATTATGTGAAGTCAAGTAGGCATAAATTATGAGTGTGAGTGTGAGAGTTAGTCAGTCACAAATCGTTATAGTTACGTCGCAATTGAGGAACAAAGGCGATGAGTGAGAGTATGGCATTTATCGGCGGGGTTGCTGTAGCTGGGCTGGCGGCTCTCGTATTGCTCAAAGGAACCAATACCCCCCTACAATCTAACTTCGCTGTGGCTCCGCAAATGCCGGGGACTGTAGTAGCGCCGGGAGTACAGCCACAAATGTATTCTCCTTACAACCCTTATGGGCAACCAATGTATCCCGGTCAGGTTCAGCCACCAGTTCCTCCCAATACCGACCAGCGCCTAGAGATGGAGAAGTTCAACACCCAAATGCAACTGGAGCGTCTAAAAAGCGACAATGAACAGCTCAAGGAACAGTTGAAGTTGCAAAATCAGCAACTTCAAAGCCAAGTCCAAAATTTCAATACTCAGCAGCAGTGGCTATCAGCCCAGCAGAACAACCAACAAAAAGCAGCAGCATTTCAGCCGCAAAATCCTTCTTGGTGGTCTTCACCCATGCTTTGGGCTGTGGGAGGTGCAACTCTGACTATTGGTGGTGGTGTTGTCGTCGCTGGGGTATTGGCTTTGTTCTCGCCACGGCAGCGTCCAGCCCGTACTGTACAAGTGATTCATCCTTATCAAGGAAATACGCCGCCCTTAATTCCAGTCCGTCGCGCTGAGTTTTTACCCGCTTCGCGGATGGAAGCAAGACGAGTTGAAGCCCAAGAATACGACGAAATGCAATAATAGGGAAAATAAAACCACAGATAAACACCGATTTAAAATCTCGTTTCCAGGTTCTACTTGGAAATTTTTTCATTGGGCTGCTGCCGTGAATTCAGCAAGCGGAGTCTCCTTGTAGACATTTCCAGCCAGAGGTTAGAAATGAGGTAAACAGTGTTTACTAATAACTGTTAAAAGCCGCCTTTTGGACTCTCTGTAGTGGTAGGTTGGTTGGTGTCGGGAAGTTTCTGTTGGGTATTTTTCTCATTACCTTGAGTGTCTACTTTAGGCAGTGCCTGTTTTGCCAGATTTTCGGCTGCTTGTTTAAATAATGGTTCTATTCTGTTTCGCCAATATTTAGTATTAGGCAACTTTTCTGGATGGTTTTTATAATCTAAAACTTTATCCCATTTACCATCATCTATTGCTTTATTGATCTCATTAGATAATGCTTCCGCTTTCGCCCAATCTTCTTGCCACTGGGCGATTACTTTGCCCGTCTCTTGGATACTAGAAGCAGCATTTTCTGGAATCGATCTCAAAAGTGCGATCGCTCCAATTATATCCCCTGAATCATACTTCTGCCTTGCTTGTTCTATAATATTGGCACTGTTATTATTAGGCTGCGATCGCTCTAATTTCCCAGCATCGGAATTTTCTGGTAATGGAGTTGCGACATTTATAGATTTTGGCTTTGGCTTAGGAATCGGTCGAGTCGCAATCAGGGTGCTATCATCTACAATCTTAGTTGCAATGCCTTTTTCGCGTAGGCAAGAAGCCCATTGATCTTTATTGGCTATTACATCCGAGTGTGCCCAAGCCAAACGTTTAGAGTTAAGTTTAACTTCTATCCAACCTCGTTTTGTCCGCTTGCCTGTTACCTCAAAATTGGTATTATCAACAACAGTTTGCAAAATATTATCAGAATTTATCGAACTAGGTTCAGAACGGATATTAGAATTTCCGACGACAACAGCCGAACATTTGTTTGCTAAGGCGGTATCGTTACCTGTAATATTAAGAGCTAAATTTTTCACATTTGGATATACATTTGCTACCAAGGCAGCCGTACCACCTGCCAATAATATGCCAATTAATATCGGCCATGGGTCGGATTTACTAGAGTCTTTACGGACAGGTTTGACAGGATTTGCTGGTGCAACTGCAACCGTTTGCAGCCGAGATACTTGAGGCTGGGATTTGGCGGATTCTTGAGGTTTGGAAAGTGCAGGTACAGGATTAATTGCGTCTTTACACGCTTGCAGTGCTTCCGTGGCGTTTTGGTAGCGGTCTTTGAAGTGATAATGTACCATCTTGGACAACACTGCCGCCAGTTGGTAGTTTACGGTTACTGAATGCTGCCAGATGATTTCGCCCGTTTCCGGGTCTTCTTGCAATTCTGTTGCCGAGAGTCCAGTTAGTGCTTGAATGGCGATGATGCCGAGGGAATAAATGTCACTATTGGGGCGGGGTTTACCTTGCCCTTGTTCTGTGGGCATATAGCCAGGAGTGCCAATAACTACTGTGGCAGAGGGTTGTCCGCCAACTGTTACCATCTGTGTACGCAGTTGCTTCACTGCCCCAAAGTCCACTAAAACTAACTTATTATCTGAGGCGCGACGGATGATATTATCCGGTTTGATGTCACGGTGAATCACACCTTGGCGATGAACAAATTCGAGAATTTCTAGAACTTCCTGCAATAGTTGAATTACTTGGCTTTCACTCCAGCGCTTACCAGGTATAAGTTCTTCAGCTAGGGTATGTCCTTCAATATATTCTTGTACTAAATAAAATTCTTGGTTTTCGTCAAAGTACGCTAGCAGCCTGGGTATTTGGTCATGGTTGCCCAGTTTTTCTAAGGTTTCGGCTTCGCTGTTAAACAGGCGTTTAGCAGTATCAAAAACTCTGGGGTCAGTTCCGGGTTTGAGGTGCTTGACAACGCAGATGGGATTGCCTGGCCGCCTAGTATCTTGGGCAATGTAGGTTTGACCAAATCCTCCCATTGCGAGGACTCGAATTACTTGGTAACGATGGTCTAGTAGTTTGCCTATCATATTTCCTCCCCAGAGTTATTACCTAATTTTCCAGCTGGTAATAAATATCTCCAAATTTTCTTCAATGAAATCCGCTATCTTGAGAAAAGATTTAGATTAAAAACGCAGCTTTTTAATAAACACAGACTATTTATTTTTCTTTTAGTGTCCCTGTTTACTACCAATGCCACCTAAAATAACTAACTCAGTTGCATGGCAGCAGGCTGAAATCCTCATGCAACCCGCTTTCATTCGCGTTATCGATAATATCCGCAAGTTGCTTGATGAATCTTCCTGGACGGGAACTTACCACGATGTATTGATTTGGCCGCCTAGCACCACTGATGAAATCAAAGCATTGGTGACTGAGTTGTTGCAAGCAATGGAAACTGCAACACCCGAAGAAGCAGATGAAATCAGAGAGACTCTGGCTCGTCTGCCGATGCCCCATCCAGGATATCATCTACGTTTGGAGCGTCAACAGCAACAAGCAAGTATCGATTTGTGGGAGTTGTGTTATCAAGTGTGCTTTCTTGAATACAGTCCAGAGAAGGAAGCTGCTGATATCGATACTAGTTTAATTGATGAACTGGATGAAGTGGATTGGTTGCGTTTGGATGCTAAAACAAAGGAGTTAGTTGAGCAGGAATTTGCTAAATTGCCAGAAGCGTAACAAAATTAGGTGCGATCGCACTCTTAGTAAATGTACCAAATAAGCGATGTCTGGCGACAAGAAGCAGAGCTTCTACGCAAGTCAAATAAATAGCTTAGTAGGTATGAGGATGAATCGTAAACTTAAGAATACTGGGCTGATACATAAGTCATGGATTTTGGCGTAATTGCTCGAAGACATGAGCTTTTGCCATACGCACAAGATGTTCTATGGTCAGATAGCGTTCTAGTTCAGCTTCACCTTTCGCTGAAAGTGTTCCTGCTTTACTTTGTGCTAGTAAATCACTTACACGACTTTGGAATTCCGGTGAGGGTCGGATTGCCAGAATTTGTTCTGATGTAGGCTGACTAGCTAACAATCCAATAATCTCTTTCTCGTCGAGAAAATTGCCAGACTGTTCGCTCAATAACTCTTGGAGACCGCGTTTTACTATCTCTTGTAAACGGTCTTGGAACGGCTGTAATTGCTGTCCTAGCTCTTCAGATACCTCAACAGTGATTTGCATCATCTAGCTCTGTTGTTTTTTAAATCAATCTATTAGCTATAAGTCTAGCTACAAATCAATCTATTAGTTAAATTTTATACGCGCTTTGTATAATTAATTACTATAACAATATTTGCTACTTCAGTACAGGCGATCGCTTTCATTGAAAACGGCGATGTCTACGACGGGCTACGCCTACGCACTTTTGGTGATGGGGTGATGTGGG
>Ga0335394_10001401_pt1 | contig 27113 bp, 24 predicted proteins | sample MAT03_FD_205741 | JGI IMG/M metagenome (GOLD analysis project Ga0335394, IMG submission 205741) | Freshwater microbial communities from Lake Fryxell liftoff mats and glacier meltwater in Antarctica - MAT-03 (spades assembly) (version 2) ...
GCGTTGATGTAGCCAGCGGCTTCGAAAGCCTGATTCCACCACCGCGTGCCTTCGACCAGTGCCGAACGAATCGGCTCCGGCGCCGTGTTATCCACATAGTAGACAATCGGCTTGACGGCTTCACTGCGTGCGGCACCGGGATTTTTCTTCTCCAGCCGATGGCGCGACGCAAAGCGCTGCACGAACTGGCCGCTCAACGGTTGTGCGTAGTCCTGATAACTGATGCCGAAGAACGCCGAACGGGGATCGGCGGCGCGCATCCTGAATCCCGGTTCGGGCAGTGCCACGAGGCTGTGCCGTTCGCGAATGGTGATCGCCTCCGGATTGGGAGTCACATCGCGCACGTAGCGGCCCGGGTTGCTCCCGGCGAGTGTCAGCGTGACTTCGATCTCGGTGTTGCGTGGAAACGCCTTGGTGTGCGGCAGGTGGACGGCGCTGCGGTTCCGATCGAGCGCGAAGGTCCCCTGCTGCGAGCGGCGCAGGTTTCCCACCGCGTCATGCGCATCACGAACCACGAATTCCGTGGCGTCCACCAACACCCGCCCACCCTCCTGTGCTTCAACGGTGAAGCCGAAGATCGCGCTGCGGGCGAAGCTCTCTTCCACGCCGCGGGCCTCATTGGCGTCACTGGAGACGCCGCGAAAGCGCGTGTTCTTCTCGATCAGCAACACCCGGGGGCCGCTGCGGGTGAACGCGACCAGGCGTTCGCTGCCGAGCTGGTTGCGATCGAGGCCGATGTCATTCGAGCCGACGCCCCACGGGAGTGAGGTGAAGTAGATGAACTCCTGATCCATCGCCGGGATCTCGAGATACAGCTTTCCGGTGCGTTCATCCCAGTAGAGTGGAAAGAAGCCGTCGCGCTTCGTGAGTCCGGCGGTGCGACTGGCGATGGTTGGCGGCCCCGGTGCCATGCCCGCCGTCGTACTCGCCGCCGCCACCGGTGCGGCCGGCTGCTGTGCCTGCAGGTATCGAGTCGGGGCGCCGGCGAGGGTCGCGACGAGGGTCGTGACGACGGTGGCGAAGGCGAAAGAGCGTGGGGTGTGTCGCATGGCAACGGACGAAGGTGAGGGAGTACGTCGGGTGTTTACGCTGCGATTGCGGATCGCGTTGCGCTGGCGCGAGCACCAGACCTGTCCGTGCGCAGCGCACAGCCTGGCCAAAGATGGCCTCCGGGCGGCGACTCGCGGCACCCAGTTATCTCCGATCCGGTTATCTCCTGCCACGGCTGGCCGACACTCAGGCGCATGCCAGCGCTGCAACCCGCCACAGTTCCCGAATCCGTGCCCCTCGGCGCGTCATTCTTCATTGGTGCCCGCCGATTCACGGCGCGGCTGAACCGACAGGGGGAGCGCATCTGGGTCGGTTGCGACAGGCGGTTCGTCGAAGTGGTACTGCTTCGTACGGACGATCGACGCTACGCTGTCGCGCCCTGGCTCGAGGACGCAGCGCCGCGCGCCATGCGAGAGCTGATTCGCAGCGGCGTGCTGGTGCCGCCTGATCCACTGACGATGCTGGACGAGCCGACCGCGTCCGACGATGCCAACGATGCCGCACTTCGCGTCGCAGTGATCGAAGGGCTGCTGGAGACCGCGCAGCTGACGTTGGATGACGCGTGGCAGTCGTTGCGCGCGTGGCGTGCGCTGCGGGATGCGTCGACGCGGCAATGATGGCGTTCGATGGACGTCGTCGCGATCGAGCAACATTTGCACTTTCAGTCGCCGACTCATAAGATCGACTCGAGTCTGCCGCGACGCGTGCGACGTCGCGCCCCACTTTCCGCGACTGTGTTACCCATGTCCACCAGATCGCCCGGCTCTGCGCTGGGGCTCGTGCAATGACGTTGATGCTCCGCAGCGACGAGCCTCGCGCGGCTCAACTCGCCGATGCCATCCGTCGCGGTGATGTGACCGCATTGCGCGAGCAACTCGCTGCCGATCCGCCGCTTGCCCATGCGCGAATCATCGACGACCGGGGTGTGTCGCGGACACCACTGCTGATCGCAGCCGATTGGCCTGGGCACTTCGCGAACGCCGCCGAGTCGGTGGCCGTGCTGATCGCCGCTGGTGGCGATGTAGACGCCGTCGTGCAACACACCCGATGTGCAGGTGCTCCGGAAACGGCGCTGCACTGGGCGGCGAGCAGCGACGACGTGAGCGTGCTCGATGCGCTGCTGGATGGCGGCGCCGATATCGAAGCGCCGGGTGCGAGCTACACCGGGGGTTCGCCGATGTCGGATGCAGTGGTGTTTGCGCAGTGGCGTGCCGCCCGGCGTCTGCTCGAGCGGGGCGCCCGGACCACGCTCTGGCAGGCTGCGGCGCTCGGTCAGCTCGACGCCGTCCGGGAGATGGTGTCGGCGACGCCCCGCCCGTCGGCGGAGAACATCACCAACGCCTGCTGGCACGCCTGCCGCGGCGGGCAGCTGGCGGTCACGCAGTTCCTCGTCGAGTGCGGCGCGGACCTGCACTGGGTTGGATACGACAGCAAGACGCCGATCGACGCGGCGCGCGACAGCGGGGCTCCTGATCTGCTGGCGTTCCTTGCGACGATGACCGGGTAACCGCGGCTCACGCCTGATTGCACCGGTGGCCCCTGCTCCTCGCTACGGCGTGAGCCACGCCTCGCGGTGTTCGGCGACGAAGGCATCGTCGGTCAGCCACGGATAGGACGACATCACCCTGTCGAGCTCATCTGATTGCCGCGGACTGAGTGTTTCGCGAGAGTCCAGAGTCCAAGTGCCGCGCAACAGCCCCTGTCGCCGAAGCACCTCGTGGATGCCAGGGATGCACCCGGCGAACCGGTGCAGCGAATCGAAGATGGCGCCGTTTGCGTCGGTGAGCTCTGCGCCTTCCGTGAGCAGGCTGGGTGCGAGCGGTGAATCGCCGAGCGCCTTCACGCGCGCGAGCAGTTCGACCGCCCGTCGAGTCCAGACTGCCCACTGCCCAAGAAGCCCTCCCACGATCCGTGCAGTGTCGGCTCGACCATGCCGCCGTACCGGGAAAGGCGTGGTGAGGTCCGCCACAATCGAATCATCATTCCCTGTGTATAGCGCCACATCGTCTCGACCAGCGGTCACGATCGCGCGCACGACGTCCATCGTCCGATAGCGATCGAACGGAGCAATCTTCACCGCGATCAGCTGCGGCACCTCAGCCAGGTCGCGCCAGAATCGATAGGACAGCACGCGGCCACCGACCGCCGGCTGCAGATAGAATCCGATGATCGGCATCACCTCGGCCACGTGCCGACAGTGCGAGAGCAGCGCCCGTTCGTCGAGATCGTCCATCCCCCCCAACGAGACCAACGCAGCATCGTAGCCCAGGGCCTGCGCGATCGCTGCCTCGCTGATCGCCTGCGATGTGTCGCCGATGACACCGGCGATCTTCACGAAAGGCCGCGGAGTCGCATCGAGGATCGTGCTGGCGGTTTCAGCGGCCAGCTGCAGCACCGGGTGAAACAGCCCCACCCGTCGGATCGCAAACTGCGTCGTATGCACTCCGACGGCGATGCCTCCCGCGCCAGCCGCCATGTAGTAGCGGGTCAAGGCCCGTTGCGCGCGCTCGTCCAGCGTCCGCGCTGCAGTCAGCGCCAGTGGATGACCAGGAATGACCTGACCGGCAAGAAGGTGCTGGCGAACGTTCAAATCACGCGCTCCTGCGCCATGGGTCGTCCTGCACCGTGCATCGATCTCATCTGCGTTCTACCATAACGCACGTCGCGCGCACCCGCCGATTCGCGACACAATCCAGATCGTCACCCTCAATACCGTGTCTCCGTTGATTCGGTTCGTTCTGCTGCCCGGCTGCTCCAGCGTCTTCATGACGTTCGCCTGATACGCACGCCTCCAGAACCTGGGCGTGCGTCAGAACCCACCGTCGCGCACTTCGAACTTCGTCGCCTTGCCCAGCAGCCAGCGATGATTGCCCACCCAATCGGCCGTCCAATCTAGCAGAGAGTCGAGTGGCAGCAGGGACAGCGAGTTGCCGAAGCGGGCATGCAGTGCGCGGGTATCGGAGAGCAGCGCATCTGGCGCTTCGCTTCCCGTGAATACCGGGGCGCGGCCGAGACGCGAGCCGAGCGCTTCGGCCAGATCTCGCACGCGCAGTGTGTCCGGGCCTGTCACGTTGACGGCGATGGCAGGATTGGACGCATGCATGAGCAGGCGCAGTGCAATGTCGTTCGCATCGCGCTGCCAGATGACATTGACCGCACCCATCGTCACATCGATCGCTGTGCCGTCTCGCACCTTGACCGCCAGATCGGTCAGCACACCGTACGTCAGGGCGCAGGCATAGTTCAGGCGATACAGGGCGACCGGCGATCGGCCCCGCGTTCCAAGCGCCGTCATGACGCGCTCGCGGCCGAGACAACTCATGGCGTATTCACCCACGGGAGCGAGTGGCGTGGTTTCGCTCGCGCCTGGCCCGTCGGCGGGGGTGAGCGGATACACGTTGCCGGTGCTGAACACGACCTGGCGCGCACCCGCAAAATGATCGGCGCAGAACGCCGGAACAGCGGTGTTCAGGGCCCATGTCATGGCCGGGTCACCACCGGTGCCAAACTTCTGGCCGGCCATGAAGATGACGTTGTCGGCCCACTCCAACCTCTGAACATCACTGCGCTCGAGGAGATCACATCGTACGACATCGATTCCCGCGCGTTCGAGTTCGTTGGCTGCAACGGCGTCCGACCAGCGCGAAACGGCCATCACGCGTCGCCGCCGGCCGCCATCGGCCAGATCCAAGGCCCGCCGAGCCATCAGCGCGAGCGACGGCCCCATCTTGCCGCCCGCACCAAGGATGCACACATGGCCGTCCGGTTCACGAAACAGCTCGATGAGCGGAGCAGACGGCTCACTGAGTGCGGCGGACAGCGAGTCGAGATCGTGCGGCGCGACGGGTGGCATGCGTGAAAGAACGGCGTGGTCGCGGTTTTTGCCAGCAGGCGCGCGGCTGAATGCCGAGCCGTAATCGTTGCTCAGCGCAGCAACCCCAACCGCCGTCCATTCGCCTGACTGTTCAAGCTCCAGTCATACTCGGTCTTCACGGCCCGGAAGTTTCCACTCTCGAGCAACGCCTTCTCGGGTCCCGCCGGATAATACCGCGCAATGAATCGCCCGACTGCAGCATCGGAGCCGCCAAAGTCCTTCTGATAGTCTGAGAACGTAAAGACCTGGCTGTGATGGAGCGTGCGATTGGCCACATCGACCCGGTTTTTCGCCGGTGTCTTCGTGAGGAAGGCGATCGCCTGATCGTTCAGTTGCGCCTCGATACGCGCGCCGGTGTACGCCTCATTGCGCAGCGGCGGGCACCCGATCGCCGCACACACCAGCGCAAAGTGAATGCGCGGTTCTTTGAACGTTGGGCGAATGGTGCGTTGCTCGATATCGTCCAGCGAATAGGTCTTGCCGCCGACCACTGCAAAGGCTTCTGACCACGGCCCCTTGAACTTCAGGAAACCGAACGACTTGTTGACGTTGCGGATACTCTCCCGCTCCTGCTTGACGTTGATCAGCTGGATCGTGTACGCATTGTAGGCGTTGATCCACATCGCGAGCTGCTCATCACGCGGCAGCGCGGCGGGGTTGGTGGCGGCGAGCAGCTTCAGGTAGCCGGCGAATGCGGGGCTGGCCTGAAAGGCATCGTAATCCACCAGCCCATTGAGAACGTGCGCCTTCAACAGGCGATCAAATGCGCTGTGGTCCACGGTCTGTGCGTGACTCGAGTGGGTCGCTGCGCTGAATGCAGCGACAAGTGTGAGACGGCGGAGGCGCTGGTGTATCATCTGAATAGCCGGAAGTATCGCGTGAAGAGTCGCTTGACGAACGGAGTGAGCTTCGTTCGGCGCCAGCTATCGGCCACCTTTCGCAGCACTTCACCCTGCGTCGGATATGGATGCATCGTCTTGCCGATTGCCCCCAGTCCGAGGCCGTTGGTCATGGCCAGTGTCACTTCGCTGATCATGTCGCCCGCATTCGGAGCCACGATCGTCGCGCCGACGATCTGATCGGTCCCCTCTCGCACATGCACCCGGCAGAAGCCGTCGGTCTCACCCTCCAGTCGGGCGCGGTCCACATCGTGAAGCGGCACCGTGAAGGTCTTGATCTGGACACCGGCCTTCGCCGCGCTTTCCGCGGTGTGACCAACCTGTGCCAGCTCCGGTGAGGTATACGTCGCCCACGGGGTGATCAGATCGCTCGCCCTGGCGCGCCCGAAGAACAGCGCGTTCTGGATCACCATGCGCGCCTGGAAATCGGCAGCATGCGTGAACTGCAGCGCCGACGACACATCGCCGACTGCGTAGATCGATGGATTGGTGGTCTGCAGGCGGTCGTTGACGGTGACCCCCTTTGCACTGTAGGCCACGTTGGCGCGCTCGAGCCCCATCCCGTCCACATTCGGCGCGCGCCCGATCGCAACCAGCAGCTCGTCACAGCTGTGCTCCTGCTGCACGCCGTCGCAGAGAGTCCGGACATGAATCACGCCGTCGTGCATGGAGACATTCTCCACGGCCGATCGTGCGACAAAGTCCACCCCATCGGCAATCAACGCCCGCTGCACGACCGCAGCGCCATCGGCGTCGTCGCGGTTCAGTACACGGTCCGCTTGATCGATCAACGTCACCTGCGATCCGAATCGGGCGAAGCTCTGCGCCATCTCGCAGCCGATCGGTCCCGCGCCGAGCACGATCATGCGCGCCGGCAGCGCAACGAGATCGAAGATCGATTCGTTGGTCCGGTACGACACCTTGTTCAGTCCGGGGATCTGCGGTGCAGCAGCGCGTGCGCCGGTGGCGATCACGGCGCGTCGAAAGGTCAGCGAAACGTTGCCGACATCAATCGTCCCTGCGTCGCGAAACGCCCCCTGACCGAGAAATACATCGACACCCATATCACGAAACCGTGCTGCACCATCAATCGGACTCAGCTCACTGCGAATGCGTCGCATTCGCGTCATCATGGCGCTGAAGTCGCCGGTCGCGTCGCTGGGGAGCGCTGGCCCACCATACGCCAGGGCGCTGCGTCGCGACGTTGCCCACGACCGCGCAGCGCTTATCAGACCCTTGGATGGCACGCAGCCGACGTTCAGGCAATCACCGCCCATCAGGTGCCGTTCGATGATGGCCACCCTGGCGCCGAGCCCCGCAGCCCCGGCGGCGCTGACCAGTCCACCGGTACCGGCGCCGATCACGACCAGATCATACTTGTCAGCGGGTGTGGGATTGACCCAATCGGTGGGATGCACCTGCGCCAGAGTCGCGCGGTCCCAAAAGTCGTTCTCGAGCATGTACGCGGAAGGAAGAGGGTGATCTCGCTCGCCATCAGCTGCTGAATGTGCTGCCTGAAGCTCCTCGCACATGATGTGCCGCTGCAGATCGATACGCGACGAACACGATCACATTGCCTGCTCGGCAGGGGTGGCGCTGGCAAGCGCCCGTTTTGCGACGCGGGTGATCAGCACGGTGACTGCAGCCGTGGCGATCAGGCCGATCCCGAGTACGGCGTAGAACGCCGGGCCGCGCGAGGGAGCCGACGTGCCAACCGCGCCCACCACCACGCTCGCCAGCTTGCCGGTATACACATACAAGACTGTGCCCGGCAGCATACCGACGGACGCGATCAGAAAGTCCCTTGCCCGGACCTGCGTCAGCCCCAGCCCGTAGTTGAGCACGCTGAACGGAATCACCGGCGACAGGCGCAGCAGAAACACCACCTTGCGACCCTGCGCGGCGATCGCCGCATCGATCGCTGTGAATCGCGCATCCTGCTGTACGCGTGCAGCCACCCAATCGCGCGCGACATAGCGTGCGATGAGAAACGAAGCGAAGGCGCCGAGTGTCGCGCCAACGAAGACGAACAGCGTGCCGCGCACCACGCCGAAGAGAGCCCCCGCAGCGAGCGTGAGCAGCGATGCCGGGACGAACGCCACCACCGCGACGGCGTAGGCCGCAATGAAGGCGATCGGACCCCATACGCCGAGCTCATTCACCGCAGCGGTAACGCGCGGCAGTTGCGCACTCAGTTGGCGGCCCACAAGGACCAGCGCCGTCACGAGCAGCAGTGCGATCGCCACCCGCAGCACAGTCCGGCGCGACGCGACGGCTGGCGGAGAGGCGGCAGGTTCAGTGACTGTTTTGGTCATGTCGAACATTTACCCCGCCTCCGCAGCTTCGGATTGGCCGACGACTTCACGCCAGCGGCGAGCGAGAAAGGTGTCGAGCGCCTCGCCGGGAACAGCGGTAGCGCTCCGAACCGTGCTCCACCGTGACCTGTTACGCCATCCGGCCGCCGAGGGCGAGCGGCTCGCCATTCGAACCCAGGCCCAGCTCTGTGTGCAGCCGCTCCTTCGCCGCCTCAATCGCATCGCGTGTGCGTTGCTTGAGTGTGCCCAGGTCTGCCAGAGTCAGCCCAGTCGTCTCGATTGGTTCCAGCACCCGGCAAATGGCGCGCGTCCGCTGGAACTGAAAGGTGTGCTTCGCCATCGCTCGTCGAGTGCCCGCGAGGACGATGGGGAGAATCGGAGCGTTGTTCTCGATCGCCAGCCGGAATGCGCCGTCCTTGAATGGCAGCAGTTCGCCATTGCGAGAGCGCGTGCCCTCCGGGAAGATCATGACACTGACCTTCTGTTTCAGCTTCTCCCCGCACTCGGCCATCGCCACAACGATGCTTTCACGCTCGCCGCGGCGCACGGGAACATCCCCCGCCAGCCACATCATCCAGCCGAGAAAGGGAATCTTGTACATCTCCTCCTTCACCATCCATTTCATCTCCCACGGAAGGTGTGAAATGAGGAAGATGTCTGCATAGCTCTCATGGTTCGCCACCGCAACGTACGGCCGTCTCGGATCACGGATGCGAACCCCATCCGTCGTAAAGCGCCAGAGTGGGTTCAACCGGACGGTGTTCGCGCCAACGATACGGAACGTGCGTCCGGCCGCGTAGCGGCTCCGATCGAACGGCACCGTCACGATGAAGACGGCAAGCACGACGAAAAAGCCAACGATGATCGAGGCGACCAGGAAAAACCACGCCCACGCATTGAGCACTTTCTGCAGCACGGAATCAGGCGGCTGGGGTGGCGACAGGTGCGCAGGTGCCGTCAAACCCGCTGGTCTTGTGGGCGCCGTCGCAAAATGGCTTTCGGCTGCTCGCGCCGCACCGGCAGAGGAAGACGTTCTTCCCTTCGGGGAGGGGAATCATCGTGCCGTCGGCCGCCGTCAGCTGCACGGACGGGACATCGGCGGCCGCGATCATCAGCGACCCGTTGGAGTTGACCTTGATCGTGATCGTCATCGTGTGGTACGAGGGGCAGGGGGGGCGATCGTGCAGGGTGCGCGGATCGTCGGACTACTGAATACTCGCTGACAGACCGAAGCGTTGTTGCCGGCGTGGGTGCGACGTCGATCAAAGCCGGTACGTCAGGCAGAGGAAAATGTGGGAGAACCAAAAATGATCGAATGGCAGTTTACGCTGCAGCGAGGCCTGCATGTCGTTTGAGCCGCTGAACCATCGCATTCAGGCCCACTTCACGTCCCGCCAAACCGATGTCGTGCATCAGCTGTCGCACGATGTCGTTCGGGATTGCGAGCGTGACGGACGGTGGCTGCCCATTGACGGACTGAAACAGAATTGCGAGGACGGCGGCGACCGTCGGCGACTCGCGAACATTCACATCGGCGTAGAAGTGCAGCTGCCCGTCGTGAAACTCGGGGAACAGGTCGACACGTGTCTGGCATTCTGCCACAGTGAAGTTGGCCCGATCCAGCGCGGCGAGATGCGCCGGCAGCGGTTCGAGTTTCTTCGCGTACGCCACCAGGCTTGCCATTTTCTCCTCGCGACCCATGGCGCGGAATCGTGACAGCACGCGCTCGAGCGCCGGCGGGACTATTTCCGTCTGCATCATGCAGGAAACGTAGCGGAATCGGGACATATTTCAGCGCATATGCATTTGGTGATCGTGACTTCGGGGTCGCGCGGCGATGTTCAGCCGTATCTGGCGCTGGCGGTGAGGGCGGCTCGGTCCGGGCATCGTGTGACGCTGGCGACCCACGCGGTCTTTGCGCCCTGGATTCGCAGCCACGGCATCGAATTCCGCGCGCTGCACGGCGATCCGGTTGCGATCCTCAGAAACCCCGGTGCCCGCGCCTGGCTCTCCAACGGCTCCTGGCGAGGCCTCTGGCGGTTCGCCCGTGAGTTTGGCCGCGACTTCGGCGATCTCTTCGAAGGGCTGCTGCGAGACCTCGTGACGGTCACCGCCGGCGCTGATGTGGTGCTGTACGGCGCCGTCTGCATGGCCGCCGCCCAGCTCCACGAGTTGCGCAACATTCCTGTGATGGCCGGATGGCTGCAGCCGCTCACGCCGACGAACGAGTTTCCCTCTGTCGGACTCGCCTACCGCGAGCCTGCATCGGTCTGGGATCGGCGCCGGAATCGGCTGTCACACACCGTGGGCGAGCAGCTGCTCTGGCAGCCGTCGCGCCGGATGGTAAACAGATGGCGTGCGCGCGAACTCGATGCGCCACCGGTCTCGCTCTCTGGCCCGTTCGCAGCCCAGCGGACGTCGTCGTACCCGGTGTGCTACGCCTACAGCCCGTCGGTGCTCGCCAGGCCGGCCGACTGGCCCGCGTGGATTGCGCCGACCGGGTGGTGGTACCTCGACGAGCCGGCCTATCAGCCGCCGCCAGCGCTCGACGCATTCCTGGGCGCTGGCGACGCGCCGGTGACGATCGGCTTCGGCAGCATGACGCCGCAGGACGGCGAATGGCTCACGCGCATCGTGCTCGACGCCTGCGACCGGGCGGAGTGTCGCGCCATTCTGCTGCAGGGGTGGGGCACACTGGGTGACACCGCGCTCCCGGCGTGGGTGCATGTGGAATCCGATGTGCCGCACTCGTGGCTCTATCCAAGAAGCAGCGCGACGGTGCACCACGGCGGAGCGGGGACCACCGGCGCCGCAGTGCGCAGCGGTGTGCCGTCGGTGGTGGTGCCCCTGGGTTTTGATCAACGGTTCTGGGGTGGACGCCTGCACGCCCTCGGGGTCTCACCAGCACCGATTCGACGTCGTGATCTGACCGCCGATCTGTTGGCCGCGTCGATTCGCCAGGCGCGCGAAACTCCCCGCATGCGCGAGTCGGCGAGGGCGCTGGGTGTGCAGGTGACCGCCGAAGACGGCGTGGGTGTCGCACTCGCCCGCATCGAGGCGCACGCCGCCGGCCGATAGCCGCTCAGTGACGAACGCAGTTCCGGCCGTCGCCCTTCGCACGGTAGAGCGCCGAGTCGGCAGATGCCAGCAGATCATCCACCGACGTGATCCGCGGGCCGGGAAAAAGCGACACGCCAATCGAGACCGAGAGTGTCAGTGTGCTCTGCGCACCACCCTCAAAGATCGTGTTGGCGATCCGTTCCCGGAGTCGCTCGGCGAACGTCACCGCACCGTCCATCGATGTTTCCGGCAGCACGATCACAAACTCCTCTCCACCGTACCGCGCGACGAAGTCCGCGCTGCGAATGGCGCTTCGCAAAATCTCGGCGAGGTCCTTCAACACGCCATCGCCGACGAGATGACCGTGGGTGTCGTTCACCAGCTTGAAGTCATCGAGGTCCAGCAGAAGTACCGCCACGGAGTGTCCGTAGCGCCGGGCGCGATCGAGCTCTGAGACGAGCCTGTCTGTGAGTGCGCGGCGATTCAGGACCTGCGTCAGCGGATCGGTCTGAGCGAGCGCCGCCAGACGCACATTGTCGGCGCGCGCGGACTCCAACAGATGCGCGCGTTGAATCGACGCCACGGCCGCCTTCACGACTGCATCCGCGAACGCGACGTCCTCATCGTCCAGCGGCGGCTCCCCGGCGCCGCGTCGTAGCAGGAAGACGCCCGCCTGCTGCCGATCGACGAAGAACGGCAGCGCGATCACGCTCCGCGTGGGAACGATCGTGCCTTCGCGCGCCCACCGTTGCCGCAGTTCGGCGAAGAGCGGGTGCACCTGCACATCGGGAATCAGCACCGGACGGCCCGCCTCGAGTGCGACGCGGACTTCGGGGTACTTGTCCAGATCGAGCGGCAGGTTCCGCAACGTCGGGTCATCGTAGGCGGCGGGTACGACTGCCGTCATCTCACCGGGACGCGCCAGCACCACGGAACAGCGAAAGAGCCCGATGGCGCGTGCGACGCGTCGAACGAGGACGTGGTAGATCTCCTCGGTGGAGAGATCGGCACTGACTTCGCGCATGATCGCCATCAGCGTACGGCCCGTCTGCGCCTCTTCGCGCGCCTGGGCGAGCGCTTCCTGAACCGAATGCAGCTGGCGTCGCGTCTGATCGAGGGCGGCGCGGGTTCGGAGATTGGCGCCGATGCGGGCCAGCAGTTCGCCAGAGCGGAGGGGCTTCCGTACGACATCGGTGGCGCCGCTGGCAAGCACCTGCTCGACGATGTCCTCCGGCGGACGAGTGGACGTCACCAGCACCGGCAGATCATGCCAGCGCGGCTCACCCTTGAGTTCATGCAGCGCCAAGGACCCTGAATCATCCAGAAGGTCGGCGTCGAGGAGCAGCAGATCCGGCGCAAAATCCCACGTCGCTTCCACAGCCGCAGCGCAACTCTGCACCGCCCGCACTTCGTAACCGTGCTCGCGGAGCACCCATGCGATGGTGTGTTGCACAGCCGGATCGCGATCGGCAACGACGATTCGTGGTGCGGTCATCGCCGTACAACCCTCGACAGGCAGGAAAGGTGAGAAAACAGATGTCCCGCTCAAGACGGTCGGGGCGCCGGCAACGTCACGCGGCACCCCGATCGTCGTCGCGCAGCCCCGCCCACGTATTTGCCATACGCGGCGGGGTCATGACTCAGGTGTCGGCAGTGCCGCCACCGTCACCCGCACCGACCTCGTCATCCGACTCGCCGGCGGACTCGCCATCGTCCAACCCCGCCTCGTCGCCATCCTTCTCCTCCGGCACTACGCGCGCCACGGTGATCACGGAATCACCGCCGTCCAGCGCCACCAGCTTCACACCCTGGGCATTGCGACCGGTCTTCCTGACCTCGGCGGCCGACGAGCGGATCAGGATGCCCTGCTTGGTGATCAGGATCATCTCGTCTTCGGGCAGTACTTCCATCAACGCCACGACGTTGCCGGTTCTCTCAGTCCGGTTGAGCGTGAGAATTCCCTTGCCGCCGCGACGCTGCACACGGTACTCGCTGACATCGCTCACCTTGCCGAGGCCCTTTTCCGTCACCACCAGCAGCGTGGCGTCGCGCTTGATCACCACCATGCCGACGACGATGTCTTCGGGACGCAGCTCGATTCCCTTCACGCCGGTCGTGTCGCGGCCCATCTCACGCACATCGCTCTCGTGGAATCGGCAGCTCAGGCCAAAGCGCGTCGCCAGCACGATGTCATTCGTGCCTGACGTCTCCTGCACATCGATCAACTCATCGCCTGCTTCGATCTTGATCGCCTTGATGCCGTTGTTGCGGACATTCGTGTAATCCGACATGCGCGACTTCTTGACCGTGCCGGCCCGTGTGCTGAAGAACAGGAAGCGTTCATCGGCTTCCGTGATCTTCTCCAGATCCTTGACCGGTAGCACGGCGCGCACCCGTGTCTCCGGCGAGACATTGATCAGGTTCACCATCGGCTTCCCGCGCGCACTGGTGCTCGACTGCGGGATCTCGTAGACCTTCAGCCAGTACATGCGCCCATCATCGGTGAAGATGAGCAGGTAGTCGTGCGTGCTGCCGATGTAGAGGCGACTGACGAAGTCCTCGTCCTTCAACCCGGTCCCGGTTTTTCCACGCCCGCCGCGACGCTGCCGCTTGTACAGCGACACCGAGGTGCGCTTGACGTACCCCGTGTGCGAGATCGTCACCACCACATCCTCTTCGGCGATCAGGTCTTCGACGCTGAACTCGCCTTCGTCGCTCACAATCTCGGTGCGACGGGCGTCGCCGAACGTTTCGGCAACATCCATCAGCTCCGCCTTGAGAATCGTCATCCGACGCTCGCGGCTGCCGAGGATGTCGCGCAGCTCGGCGATCAGCGCGCGGACCTCCGTCAACTCCGCTTCGAGCTTGTCGATCTCGAGGCCGGTGAGCTTGGCCAGCCGCATGTTCAGAATCGCCTCGGCCTGACGCTCGGAGAGGGCGAAGCGGGTCTGCAGGCTGAGGCTCGCCGTCGGTGTGTCGTCGGCAGCCCGGATGATCCTGATCACCTCGTCGATGTTGTCGACGGCGATCTTCAACCCTTCCAGGATGTGTTCGCGCTCGAGCGCCTTGTCGAGATCGAACTGGGTCCGGCGGGTGATGACTTCGTGGCGGTGGTCGATGTAGTGCTGCAGCACTTCGCGCACCGGCATCACCTTCGGGACGAGCTGGCGCGTCTTCACGTCTGGCACGAGCGCCAGCATGATCACGCCGAAGGTGGTCTGGAGCTGCGAATGCTTGTAGAGCTGGTTCAGCACGACGCGGGGAATCGCATCGCGCTTGAGCTCCATCACGATGCGAATGCCTTCCTTGTTCGACTCGTCGCGGAGCGCGCTGATCCCCGCCACCTTTCCTTCGCGAACGAGATCGACGATCTGCTGCCGGAGTCGCTCCTTGTTCACCTGATACGGGATCTCGGTGACGACGATCTGGCTCTTGCTGCCGCGCTCATTCTCTTCGATCTGCGCCCGGGCGCGCACCTGCAGGCGCCCGCGTCCGGTCTCGATGTAATCCTTGATCCCGGCGCGACCGTAAATGAACCCGGCCGTCGGGAAGTCCGGACCAGTGATGATCTTGCGGATCTCGTCGACTTCGAGCGCCGGGTTGTCGACCATCGCCACGATCGCGGCCGCCACTTCGCGCAGGTTGTGCGGCGGAATGTTCGTCGCCATGCCGACCGCGATCCCGGTGCTGCCGTTGACCAGCAGGTTGGGTAGCCGTGAGGGCAGGACCTTCGGCTCTTCGCGCGTGTCGTCGAAGTTGGCGCCAAAATCGACCGTGCCGCGGTCGATATCGGCGAGCATCTCCATCGCGATCTTCGTCAGTCGGACTTCGGTGTATCGGTAGGCCGCCGCGTTATCGCCGTCGATGCTGCCGAAGTTGCCCTGGCCATCCACCAGTGGGTAGCGGAGCGAGAACTCCTGCACCATCCGCACGACAGCGTCGTAGACGCTGCTGTCGCCATGTGGGTGATAGCGGCCCAGAACATCGCCGACCACGGTCGCCGATTTCCGGTACGGACGGCCCGCCGTGAGCCCCGCCTCGTTCATCGCGTACAACACGCGGCGGTGAACCGGCTTCAATCCGTCCCGAACATCCGGTAACGCGCGCGAGACGATCACGCTCATCGAGTAATTGATGAACGATTCCTTGATCTCCTCGTCGATCATGCGAGGCAGAATGCGTTCGCGTGGCCCTGGACCAGTCATGCGCAGATAGTGAAAACGTGAACGACGTCAGGTCGCGCGTGCGACGCGGCGTCGGGAATGCCAACCACAGAATGAAACCAGAGAGGCGCCGAAGCGCGGTCCATCATGCCACAGGCGCAGGTCGAATACCGTCAGCCCCAGGACCGCGCGATGACAAGCAGCAACCAGCTGTTGCCGACACGATGAAAGATGTACGTGCCGCCACCGTTGCTCACCGGCAGCGCTGTCCCGTTGCGATGTTCCATCGGACGATGCACCGTCACCAGTGCATACTCCTTCCACAACATCGCCGCCGACACGCGCGTGTAGGCCATGATGCCTGCGCTGTCGCGGGTGTCGCGCAAGAGCCAGTACCTGCTGCGAAACGCGGACAATCCGCGATCCCCGAACACCAACTTTGTCTGCGCACCCTTCGACGCCGGCATCATCTTTCCATTCACCAGCGGCAGGACGTACGTGGCCGTGTCGCCACGCGCATTCACCTGACAGCGGCCGGTGCGGCTTTCGGTCACCTGCTCGGTCAATCCCGCCGCAATCGCCTCGCGCCCCGCCTTCCCGCTCCACACGTCCCACCGGGGACGCTCGCGACCAGTCTCCCACAGCACCACCGTCCGAAGCAGCTCGTGCCCCTCGGGAGAGTCGATCGGTGCATCAACGGCGTACGCCTGAATCAACTTTTCAAACTTGTCGACCAGATCCGTCGTCGCTTCCCGCATCGCATCGGTACTGTCGCGCGGAAATGCGCGTAACCAGCCGTCGTTGCAACGATCCTGTCCGATGTCGGTAAAGTCCGACGTGCGCAGGAGACGGGCGCGATAGTCGTGCGCCAGCTCGACCGCCGCCTCGAGCTCACTCTGCGGGCCGCGACCCAGCAGGGTGACCGCAGAACTGGTCAGGACGCGGGGGCGAACACCGTCCGACGGAAGTGGTCCGGAGCGCCCACACGCAGTGAGCGCTCCCATCGCGAATGCTGCCCCCGCGAGAGAAACCGAGCTCAATGATCGAAACCCGCGCGTACGCACTCTCATACGAGAGAAGATACCAGCCAAACCCATTTCAGGACAGACGCGATGCACCACCGCCAACTCCAACCGGCGTCCGCTCATCTTCGTCATCGGCCAGCTCCTGATCGATCTCTGCCTCGTCGGCGGCGACCTCGGCATCGATCGCCGCCTTTTCCCGCTGATACCGCGCCCACCACGTCCGCGTCACCTCGCCCGCCAGGTCCCGGTTACCCAGGCCAAACGCCATCGCGAGGGCCAACGCCACCGCGCCGAAGAGAATCGCAAACGCCGTCGTCACGATATCCGTCGCGACGCCCAACTCCTGCAATGCCATGAAGATAGCAAGCACCACGATGCCACCGCGCCCGACCCGCGCCAACGTCGGACCGCCGTGCAACGCCCCGGCTGCGGCGAGCAACAATCCCTCGACGAATCCGCCCAGCACGATGCCCACGATCACGATCACGATCGCCGCGATGATGCTCGGAATGTAACTCACGAGCTCGGCAAAAACATCGTTCAGCGACTGCAGCCCCGCCGCCGTCGATGCCACCAGCAGCACCCCGAACATCACTGCCCAGAACACGATGTTGCCAAAGACCCGCGACGGATTGACCTGATGGCCCGCGTGCTCCACCGCCGAGGTGACGCCACCGCGGCGCAACAGATCATTGATGCTCAGCTTTTTGAGCAGCCGCTCGACGCCGCGCTGAATCAGCTTCGCCAGCAGATACCCGGCGAAAAGAATGACGATCGCGCCTACCAGCGCCGGCACGATCTCGCCCAGCGTGGCGAAGCTCTCCTGCAGGCGACTCAGAAAATCCATGGCTCTTCAATCGAAATGAGGGTGGCGCAGATCACGCCACCGCGACCATCCAAGGTAGCACCGGCCATCGCACGCAACGAGGGTGGCGCACCGCGCCCGTCAGTTTCGCGTGCCGCGCTTGAGATCGAAGATCGCCGATCGTCGACATCGTGGACAGACAAACCAATCGCGCTTGCGCTGATAGCCAAGTCCGAAGGAACCGCCGCCGATCCCCTTCCGGCTCATGGCTGGGTGCGCGTCGCAGCGAGGACAGAGCGGGGCCACCTCCGCCAGCACTGCGTCGCGAATCCCCGCCTGCTCGGCCAGGCTGTACTGCGCGGGGCCGTCGTCGTCGCCTGAGGGATCGGTCACTCAGCCATCCGAATCACCACCTTGCCGAACTGCTGCCCCGACTGCAGACGCGAATACGCGTCGCGCGCTGCGCTGAGCGGAAAGACGGAATCCACCGGCGGTCGCAGTCCACCGGCGCGAAACTCCGAGACCACCGCCGCGAACTCCGCCTCACTTCCCATCGTGGAGCCGGAGATGGTCCACTGGTTCATGAACAGCCGTCGCACATCCGTTTCGACCATCGGCCCGCTGGTGCCGCCGCATGTGACCAGCCGGCCGCCGCGGGCAAGCGCCATCAGCGATCGGGTCCACGTCGCCGTGCCCACACTGTCGATGACGACGTCCACGCCGCGCTTCCCGGTTGCGGCCTTGATTGCGGCCGGCACGTTCCCGGTTGCGTGGTTAAGGGCATGATCCGCCCCCATTTCGGTGGCACGTGCGAGCTTCGCGGGATCGCTCGACGTGACCCATACCGTCGCCCCCCGAGCCTTGGCGAGTTGCAGCGCGGCCAGCGCGACGCCACCGCCTATGCCCCAGATCAGCACCTGCTCCCCCGCCATCAACCGCGCCTTTCCCATCAGCATCCGGTACGCCGTCAGCGTGGCCAGGCCAAAGGCCGCTCGCTCAGCCTCGGGAATCGTCGCCGGAACGGTGGCCAGTCCCCACTCGTGGACCACGCAGAACTCCGCTGCCGTCCCAGGCGTGGTTTCCCCTTGGATCCGATACGACAGGCAGAGCGGCTGCTGCTCGGCCAGACAATAGGCGCAGGTTCGGCAGCTGCTCCCAGGATTCATGACCACCGTTTCACCGACGCGTACACGTGTCACGGCGCTGCCCACCGTCTCGACCACACCCGTCCCATCCGCCACCGGAACCCAGTTCGGGGCGAGCGACAGCCCCGGCCAGCCGGCCAGCACGAAGAGATCCAGTCGGTTGAGCGCGATCGCCGACATACGGACGCGCACCGAATGCGGCCCATGCAACTCGGGGACGGGCAGGTCGTCGCGGATGGTCAGCTGTTCCAGCCCGCCGTGTCCAGCGAGAACCAGTGCGCGCATCGCAAATCCGGTGTGTGGCGTAAGTTACTGTTGTCTCTCTCGCGCCAGATTCGCGCCGCAGACACCGTTCAGCACATCTCCCCCGCGCCACCATCGGAACAGGATTCCTGCGAATGATAGCGATCAAGGTGCCACCGCTCGGCGAGTCGATCGTCGAGGCCACCGTGTCACGCTGGCTCAAACAGGAGGGCGACGCGGTGGCAGCCGGCGAGACCCTCGTCGAACTCGAGACCGACAAGATCACCGTCGAAGTACCGGCGTTGAAGGCCGGTATTCTCGTTTCGCGCGCCCAGGCCGAAGGCGCCGTGGTGGCCGTGGATGCTGTCCTCGGTCAGCTCGATGAAACGGGGAGCGCTACGATTGCTGGTGCCGCATCGGTGAGCGCCGATCCTCCGCCACCCCAACCGCCGGGTGGGCCGAACGATCCGCCGGCGGGTCCGACCCCGGTGCCGACGAACGCCATGCCGACCAGCGATCCACCGCCACCCCCACCGCCGGGTGGGCCGAACGATCCGCCGGCGGGTCCGACCCCGGTGCCGACGAACGCCATGCCGACCAGCGATTCACCGCCACCCCCACCGCCGGGTGGCCCGAACGATCCGCCGGCCGGTCCGACGCCGGTGCCAACCAGCGCGGAGATGGTGAAGTCCAGCCCCGCTGCGCAACGCGTGGCGGCCGAGGCCGGCCTGAATCTGGCCACGGTGACCGGTACCGGACGTGGCGGCGTGGTGAGCAAGCCGGATGTGATCAACGCGATCGCCGCCAGCGCCAGCGCGCCCGCATCAGCGCCGACCGCCGCTGCTGCCTCGGTCGCGCCTGCGCGCTCCGGCGATCGTGAGACCCGCGAGAAGATGACGACGCGCCGCAAGCGGATCGCCGAGAACCTGCTGCAGGCACAGCACAACACGGCGCACCTCACCACCTTCAACGAGATCGACATGAGCGCGGTGACCGCGCTGCGTGGTCGGATCAAGGAGAAGGTGGAGAAGGATCATGGCGTGAAGCTCAGCTTCATGCCCTTCTTCGTGAAGGCGGCAACCCACGCGCTGAAGGCATTCCCGCTGGTGAATGCGCAGATCGATGGCGACAGCATCGTCTACAAGCACTACGTGAACATGGGGATTGCGGTCGCGAGCGAGGCCGGGCTGGTCGTGCCGAATGTGAAGGACGCTGACACCAAGGGAATGCTTGGCATCAGCCGCGACATCGCCGCGCTCGCCAACAAGGCGCGCACCGGCAAACTGGCGATGGATGACCTCACCGGTGGCACGTTCACCATCACCAACGGTGGTGTCTTCGGTTCTTTGATTTCGACACCAATTATCAACTATCCGCAGGTGGCCATCCTCGGTCTCCACAAGACGCAGGATCGTCCGGTGGCGATCGAGGGCAAGGTCGAGATTCGATCGATGATGTACGTCGCATTGAGCTACGATCACCGGATCATCGACGGTCAGCAGGCCGTGCTCTTCCTCGTCCGGATCAAGGAGTTGATGGAAGATCCGGCCAGCATGCTGGTGGAGTAGCCCATGGCACCCGCATCGATTCCCGCTGACGTGGTCATCATCGGTGGCGGTCCCGGTGGCTACGTGGCGGCGATCCGCGCTGCGCAGCTGGGACTGACTGCGGTGTGCGTCGAGATGGACAGGACGCTCGGTGGTACCTGCGTGAATGTCGGCTGCATCCCGTCCAAAGCCCTGCTCACCAGCAGCGAGCACTTCGAGTTCGCGAAGCACTCGGCCGCCGAACATGGCGTCGTCATCGACAAGGTGTCGGTGAATCTGCCGCAGATGATGAAGCGGAAGACTGAGGTGGTCGGGTCCAACACCAAGGGCGTGGAGTTCCTGTTCAAGAAGAACAAGGTGACGTGGGCGCGTGGCGCGGGAACGTTGAAGCCGGGGAATGTGGTCGACGTAGCCGCCGCCGATGGTACGGTGACGACTTACGCGGCGAAGAATGTCATCATTGCCACCGGCTCGGCTTCAGTTGAACTGCCCTTCCTCAAGTTCGACGAGAAGCGCGTGGTGTCGAACATCGGTGCGTTGTCGCTGGAGTCGGTGCCGATACGGATGATCGTCGTGGGGGGCGGGGCGATCGGCCTGGAATTGGGCTCCGTGTGGCGTCGGCTTGGCGCCGAGGTGACCGTGGTGGAGTTCATGCCGACCATCCTGCCCGGCAACGATGACGATGTGATCAAGGAGGCGACGCGTATCTTCACCAGGCAGGGACTGGTGATTCGCACAGGAACAAAGGTCGCCGCGGCGGACCTGTCGTCGAAGAAAGTGGTGAAGCTGACGGTGGAAAAGGACGGAGCGGCGGAGGTGCTGGAGGCTGAGGTGGTGCTGGTGAGCGTTGGCCGGAAGCCGCTGTTGCACGGCGTTGATGCCGCTGGCCTTGGACTCGAGCTGCAGCAGAACGGTGCGATCAGGGTGGACGATCAACTGCGCACGAATCTGCCCGGGGTGTATGCCATCGGGGACGTGGCCGGCGGCAAGCTTCTGGCGCACAAGGCGGAGGACGAAGGCATGATCGCGGCCGAGGTCATCGCGGGCAGGAAGGTGCACATGCACTACGCCGCGATTCCAGGCGTGGTCTACACCTGGCCTGAGATCGCCTCGGTGGGGCTCAGCGAGCGTGAGGTGAAGGCGTCCGGTCGCGCGTACAAGACGGGGAAGTTCCCGTTTTCAGCGAACGGCCGTGCGCGCTGTCTCGGTGAGACAGACGGCTTCGTCAAGATCATTGCCGATGCGACGACCGACGAACTGCTGGGCTGCCACATCATTGGCGCCAACGCCGGCGATCTGATTCAGGAGATCGTGCTGGCGGTGGAGTACAAGGGATCGAGCGAAGACATCGCGATCACGACGCATGCGCATCCGACGTTGGGTGAGACGGTGAAAGAGGCGGCGTTGGCGGTGCTGGGGCGGGCGATTCACATGTGATTGCCGGAGCGACACGCGGGGCGACGATCCGAAGATCGCCGCCCCGCCTGTCACGTTCAATTCGTCGCGGATCGCGACGGACCCCGTTACAAGAACCGGGCGAGCAACACGCCCAGCGCCGTGAAAGCGACTGCCATGGCGGCGATGGCAATCGGATGGATGGTGACGCCCGTGGTCACCTGCGCTGACGTGGCGCGAGCGACTGTCATGGTGCTGCTCTGGACCGCCGGCGCGGCCACGAGTCGAGCCGCGGTCGACGGCGGCAGCGCATTCATGATCTGCGCCGCGACATGCGACGGCGTGCGCACATCCTTGCGCGATGATGCCTCGCGACTGATTCGCGACCAGAGTTCGGCTTCGGGTGTGAGCTGATTGCTCGCCGTACGCGGCGCCGGTGCTTCACCGTCGAGCCATGCGTTCAATGCGGCCATTGCGCCATCGGCGCGCAGAGGTACTTCACGATCGGCGAGCGGTCGATCGCTCACCGGCCTTGCGGCCGGGGGCTGGGTGACCTCACGGTCCCCACGCGCGCCTTCGGGGTTTGGCGTCATGTCCATCGTCATGTGTACTTCTCCTCGAGAAGAGCCTGCAGCGCTTCGCGTGCACGATGCACACGCATCTTGAGCGCGCCGACGGTTGATTCGAGCATTTCGGCCATCTCCTCGTACGATCGTCCTTCGACATGCTTCATGACGAAGGCCTCGCGCAACGAGGGAGAAAGCTGGCCAAGGGCCCAGTCGAGGTCGACCCGGAGCTCACTGCGATCAAGCTCTGCGTCAGGCGTCGTCAGGTGAGACGGTTGATCGTCCTCTTCGTAACTTACGTGCGAGCGTCGGATGTTCTTGAGCCAATCCTTGCACCCGTTCGCTACGATTCGGAAGATCCATGCATCGAACCGGCCCCGCACCTCACCGAGGTGTGAGAACGCTTTGATGAACGAGGCCTGCATGATGTCTTCGGCAACATCAGGGCTCCCCGTCATGTTCAGGGCATGTCGGTACAGCGCATCGCTGTACTTCGTCACGAGGACGGCGAACGCTTCTCTGTCGCCCGTCAGCACACGGGAAATGGAGCGAGCATCGACGTCCGCCTGCTCGGCGATGTCGGCGGGAGTTGTTTGCGAGTGAGTTTGCACGACGGCACGATAACTAACGTGCGAAGCTGTCGACAACTTCCGGTCCGGCATCACGAGTGTTCCCATGGCACTCCTTAGACGATGCAGACCCGATCAGGTCACAGGGGGCCGGTGAAGGAAGGCTGGTTTTGTACTCGAGCTCGCTTTGAGTCTGCGATACCAGTCTGGCGGTCAGCCCCACCCGAATTCGCGGATTTCAGCGGAGTGTTGACCCAGTCGAGGGGGGTGACGGCGGGACTCGCCACCGACGCTGGAGGGCACGCCGGACTCAGCCGAGGCGCCGATATCCGAGAGCGCCTCTGGAACGGTGCGTATGAGCCCGACGGGCACGCCGGCACGCTCGCAGCGCCCTTTCCAGGCGAGAGCGGTGTCCGACATCAGCGCTCTCTGAACGGCATCGACGCATCGCGATCGGTTGATGACGCGTCCAGCGTTCGTCGCAAGCGTGGAATCGGCCTCGAGTGCTGGATTGGCGAGTAGCGTGGTGAGAGTGCGCCACTGTGCATCGCTCCCGACGGCGATGACGAGTGGGCGGTCGGCGGTCTGAAAGAGCTGGTACGGGACCAGATTCGCGTGCGCGTTTCCCCAGCGGCGCGGTGCCAGACCGGAGACGAGGGTGTTCTGCGCCACATTCATCAGAGCCGAGGCGGCGCTTCCGGCGAGTGTGATGTGGAGGTGCCGCTGGGCCGCAGTGCCGTCGCGTCCGCCGATGAGTGCGGCAAGGATTGCGATCGCCGCGTCCTTGCCGGCCAGCACATCGATCAGGGCGACGGCGGTCTTCATCGGCTCGCCGTCGGGCTCGCCGGTGATGCTCATCCAGCCGGATTCGGCTTGGAGCGCGATGTCGTAACCGGGCCGATTGTGATCGTTTGCATATCCGTGGATCGAGCACCAGATCATTCGGCTGTTTTGCGTCAGTATCGATTCAGGGTGGATGCCTCTTCTGGGAAGCGCATCAGGCAGGAAGTTTTCTATGACGACGTCGGCTTCCACGGCAAGGTCGTGGAGGAGTCTGACGTCGGCTTTTATAGCGAAGTCTGCTGTGAGCGAGCGTTTATTCCGGTTCGTGCTGAGGAAGTAGGCGGATTCGCCGAGCTCATCGAAGGGTGGGCCCCAGCCCCGTGTTTCGTCGCCGCCGTCTGGCCGCTCGACCTTGATGATGTTGGCTCCGAGATCGCCGAGGGTCATGGCGCAGGCAGGTCCGGCGAGAACTCTGGTCATGTCGAGTACTTTGAGGCCTTTTAGCGGTGATGATGACATGATAGTGTTTTGTTGATGAGTGCGTTGTGTGATCGCCGCGAAAAGCCGTTGTACTACCGGAACGCTTTGATGGAGGGGTTGCGTTTCAGAGCTCGTCCCTTATTCTTCCGACGTTGTTACTCAGCCGCGTTGCGCCGTCTGGCGAGAACGTGGCGCTGCGTTGTAACTGACGCGCCAATACGGGTGGTACTGCCCGCTGCGATGGCGCCCATCAATCCGTATGGATCCCATGACTCCCGAAGTGCCCGTTGCTCCTGCGGCTGAGGTCGCGCCGGCCCCGGCGCCGCCAATCAAGCGCAGCCCCGGTCACCGCGGCACCGATATCCGTGACACCGTCGCGGAGATGACGGCCCGCGCCAACGAAATCCAGTTCGAAGCCGGCAGCAAGATGGCGAATGCGCTCCGCAACATCGTGCGCGCCGCCATCGCCGACACCGAATTGAGCCTGGAAAGCACACGGGACGTCGTCGACTATTTCCGTCGCCGCGCTCTGATGTCTACTGAGGATGCTCAGGGCCTCCTCGACGAAGTGGCGGAGTACGCCTCCAAGCGGAAGCCGGTGGAACCGCCGCCCGTCAAGGGTGCGCCCGGGAAGCCGACTGCAGCCAAGGTTCAGCCGCTGGCGAGTCTGGCAGAGTCACTTTCGCTGTCGCCGGTGCCTGTGAGCAATGCTGGTCGTCCGACCGCCGGTCCGCCAACGATCTCTTCACCAGCCCCCGCGCCGGTGAAGGTGGCGCCACCAAAGCCGATTCCGGAAGCGACGGTGATTCCGTTGGCGAAGACGGCCGTCGCCAAATCGGCTGCGGCGCCGAAGGCCGAGGAGAAGCAAGCGGAGAAGCCAGCTCTCAAAGTCGTCAAGGCAGAGCCGGCAGAGAAGGTCCCCGCTGCCAAGACAGCCGCTCCGGCGAAAGCCGCGCCCGTTGCCAAGACAGCTGCAAAGACGGCCGCGAAGAAGAAGTAAGTCCCGATTCTTTACTGCGGCGCGCCGTGCGGACACTCGCGCGGCGCGCCGCATCGTTTTGGTGGCCCACGCAGCTTGGCCAGTGATGCATCACAACACGACAGAAACGTGACCGCAAGCCGATTCGTCGCCACCGCACCTGCCCGAGTCGATCTCGCCGGCGGCTGGACCGACGTGGCGCCGTACACCACCGAGGTGGGAGGTGCCGTGTGCAACATTGCCATCGAACTCCGCGCGGTCGCCGAAGTGCGCGCGCGGCCCAACGCGCCGCCGCCGCGCGACCCGCTCGTTCGTGCCGCCTGGCAGCGCGCCGGATCGCCCTCGGTCGGGGTTGAGCTGCGCTCGGACGTGCCGCCGGGGTCAGGACTCGGCGGTTCCTCAGCGGCCGGCGTGGCCCTCGCAGCGGCGCTCAGCGCGTATCGAGGTGAGAGCCCTGACGCATACGCTCTGGCTGAGCTGAGCCGAAGCACCGAGACCGAGACACTCGGTGTGCCCGGAGGGTGCCAGGATCACTACGCTGCGGTGTATGGAGGCGCGCTGCTGCTCACCTGCCGCGAAGCGACGACCGTCGAGTCGATCGCCATGACCGACGCGACCATCGATCAATTCGAGACGCGCGCGATTCTCGCATTCACCGGGGAGTCGCGCATGTCGTCGCATACGATCACCGCCGTTCTCGATGCGTACCGCGACGGTGACGCACGAACCTGTGCATCGCTCCGGACGATGGCAGCGCTGGCGCCCGCAATGGCCGCAGCACTTCGAGATGGCGACATCGATCAGCTCGGAGTGTTGCTCAGCCAGCAGTGGACGGCGCAACGCGCGCTGCACCCCAGCATCACCACGGAGTTGATCGATGCGATTGCGGCAGATACGGCGCGCGCGGGAGCACTCGGCATGAAGGCGCTCGGCGCATCGGCGGGTGGCTCGGTGCTGGTGATTGCGCGCGCCGACAATGTTTCAGCGGTGCGCGCGGCCGTCGGGCGCCACGCGCAGTTGCTGCCGCTGCACGTCGCGCGAACGGGCGCAGCCGTTCACACACTCACAGACTGAGCTTCATGCCAATTCGACCCGGTGATGCACGCGCCCTGACCGAAACGCTGGTTCGCGTGGATTCGAGAAATCCGACACTGGTGCCCGGCGCGCCAGGCGAGTCCGGGTGTGCCCATGTGCTGGCGGAGGTACTGGGCGGCTGGGGGTTTCGCCTCGAATGGCAGGAGGTCGTTCCTGGACGCGCGAATCTCATCGCGCGGATCGGCACCCCCGATCCTGGTGCGCCGTCGCTGATGTTCAACGGCCACCTCGATGTCGTCGGGGTGGATGGGATGGATCACCCGCCATTCGCGCCGACCGTTCGGGACGGCAATCTGTACGGACGCGGGAGCTGCGACATGAAGGCTGGCATCGCGGCGATGTGTGTCGCTGCGTGGCAGGCGGCACAACAGCCGCTTCGCGGTGAGATCGTCGTCGCGGCGGTGATCGACGAGGAGTTCGAGTCGCTTGGGACGCGCGCGCTGCTGGACCGAGGGACCCGTGCCGACATCGCCGTTGTCACCGAACCGACGCGCCTCGCGATCTGCCCCGCACACCGCGGCTTTGTCTGGCTCGAGTTTACCTGCACCGGCCGTGCGGCACATGGCAGTCGGTACGATATCGGCGTGGACGCCATCCAACATGCGGCGCTGCTCCTCGGCGCACTCGAGCGTTTTCAGCGAACGGTGCTGCCGACGCGGACGCACCCGCTCCTCGGTCGAGCGTCGCTGCACGCCTCGACGATTGCTGGCGGCGTGGGGTGGAGCACCTATCCCGACCGATGCGTGCTGCGTGTGGAACGACGCACCGTTCCCGGTGAAACAACGGCATCGGTGCTGGCGGAGGTTGACGCGCTGCTGCGCGACCTGCGCGACACGGAGCCGCAGCTCTCGGTCACGGTGCGCGTCGATACAGCGCAGCGGCCGAGCGATGTCGCGACCGATGCGCCGCTGGTGCAGCGCCTGTCAGCCGCGCATCGGTCGGCCCTCGGTCGCGTGCCGCCGGTCGAGGGGTTGAGCGCCTGGACGGATGCGGCGCTCCTGAACGACGCCGGTATCCCTGCCGTCTGCTTCGGCCCCGGTGATATTGCTCTGGCGCACGCGGCCACGGAGTACGTGCCGCTCGTCGAGATCGACTCAGCGACCGCGGTGTTGACCGCGTT
>Ga0335394_10001402_pt1 | contig 27108 bp, 23 predicted proteins | sample MAT03_FD_205741 | JGI IMG/M metagenome (GOLD analysis project Ga0335394, IMG submission 205741) | Freshwater microbial communities from Lake Fryxell liftoff mats and glacier meltwater in Antarctica - MAT-03 (spades assembly) (version 2) ...
ATCAGTCTGCCCGCTCAGCCAGGCGCAGAAGTCGTTGCACACTTCCCACCTCAGGCTTACGACCGGCTGATTCGGTCGGTTCAGGTCAGTATCGTCAGCGTAAGGCGCTGGGCGCTCGCCCTGCGCAACCCACGCCGCCCACTGCGCGTTCGTAACCGGGTAGCGGGCGATGTAGAACGGCGCGTCGAACGTCACCGCGTGGCGCGGCACCTTGGCCCCCACGACGACAGGTTGGGCGACGCCTACCCCCGCCTACACGCCTGGCGAACTGCGCACAGGCATCACCCACGCCTATTATGCCTCTTGCACTCCCCTGTTTCAGCTACGCGAGATCGGCCTCGATCAGCTCGGCATACGCTACGTAGAAGATCGTTCCCTCTTCGGCAGCGAGCAGCACTATCTGGCTCACCGGCGCACTTGCGTTGCGCGTGCTGAGCAGCTCCCAACGGCCCGCGCCGTCGCTGAAGACACTGGGCTCGGTCCTCTTGCCGGCGCCCGCGCCAAGGCCAACCCTGCCGCGCACCACGTAGACCCAGGCCGAGACGACGACGCGCTTCGGGCCGCGGTTCTGCCCGTCGAAGACCTGCGCGATCCCGCCGCCCTCGGCGTTCACGGCCACCCGTAGGATGGTCGGCGCCTCACGGGGTCCAGGGCCGCTCATCAGCTCGGTCGCTACCTCGGCATCACGCAGGGCGTAGGCGATCCAGTCGGCGGCAGCGCTCACCGGGCCGTACCCGACAACCTTGGCGCTCACCAGCGGCCCATCCGGCCCCATTAGGGCGAACTCGGGGTTGCGCAGCAGATTGCCTTTGCCGCCCCGGCCTACCCTGCTCACTCCCACGCCGCGCAACACTGCCCCCGGCGCCTCCAGCGGCTCCAGCTGCTCATCGCTGGTGCGCCCGCTGCGGTCGCTGATGCGGACCGCCAGGGCTGCCTCTAGTCCCGCAGCCTTCAGGCTGAAGGAGTCGCTGCCGCCATCGGATTCCCCGAGGGTCACCCAGAGCGGCTTGTCGCTGGTCACGAGGGCCTCCACTAGATAAGGGCGGCGCTCGATCTGCGGCGGCGCGAACACCGTTACGTCTGCCTCATCGCTCGCCATGATCATATGGCCCTGCACGCCCACGATGATCGAGCCGTGCCCGCCGAGGGCCAGGAAGCTGTCGTCGGGCCGCTGGGTGATGTCGCCGAGCATGGCCTGCGGGTTCGCGAAGCGGTTCGAATCGAGCTTGCGCACCCCACCCGGCCGGTAGTCGAAGATCTGATCGACATAGGTTAGCTTGTCGGGCCGCACCACTGGCCGGCCCTGAAAAACCGCCTCGTCGTCCACCCGCAAGGCGACACGCGGGGCGGCCCCGCGATCAAAGCTCAGCGGCGCGCTGTACGTGCCGTCGTAGTCAGTTGTCAGATCCGCGTCGAGCGCGCCGCCGTCGATGTCGAGGGTGATGTTGCCCTGAGCGGGGTCGTAGAGCAGCAGATTGCCAAAGCGATCGCGCGGCGTCACATTGATCACGGCCCGGTAGCGGTCGGGGTTGTCCACCAGGCTCACATAGCGGATGTCGAAGATCGTAAACTCGGGCAGCGGGCGCACACCCAGCACCGTCTTCAGCTCGCGCTCGCGCCTGTAGACCACCCCGTCCTCGGTGGTGCCCACGGCGGTGACCTCGAAGGTGTAGGTCTCGGGCACGCTCGTGTCGCTGAAGCTGCCGCTGTAGACACCGTCGCCGTCGGGGTCGGTGAGGGTGATCGTGCGGCTGAAGCCTCCGGGGTAAAACTTGAGGCCCAGCACCTGTGTGGCCGCCACGGCCTTGAGGTAGATCGGCGTGGCCTCGTTGCCCTGCATCAGATCTCTGGCCTGCGCCAGGTCGCCGCGACTTACCCGAGCGGTGGCGAGCCAGTTGGTGAAGGCCTGGCCCGGTCTGGTGACACGCACCCTCACCGAGGCGCCGGCCAGGGGGCGGCCCTTGAGGGTCAGGCTGGCGCGCACGTTGATCGTGTCGCCGGCGAAGTACTGGCCGAAGAACTGGCCACGCTCGAGCGTGGCCTCCATGCGCAGGGCAGAGACGACGATGCAGTCATAGCTGAAGTGCTCGCTGTCGTCATCGGAGAGCTCGTCGCTGGAGACGACCATATGCCATGTGCCGTAGCGGGGCGAGCTGACACCGTCCGCATTCACATTTTCCAGGTAGCTTTGATCCACTGAGAAGAGCTGGTGGCGCTCGCTGCCGCTGAAGGTCACGCCGGGGTGCTCGCCAGCCGCCGCGCTCTCCGGGGTGATCAGATCGCAGGTGGGACTGAGCAGACGCAGGCTCATACGGTTAGCCGCCGAGGTGTTCCAGTTGATCAGGAAGACCGCCTTGCTGTCGTATGGCGTGATGATGATCGAATGGCGCTGCTCGCCGTCGCTGCTCGTGAGCACGCCCGCAGGGTCGCGCGGGGCCTCCACCGAGCTGCTGAGCATTGCCTTCACGGCGTTCTTGAAAGCGTTAGCGAGCGTTACGGCCTGGTTCGCCGGGTCGAGCAGGGTGTTGATGGCGATAACCTGCCCACCCGCGAAGGAGCCCGCCCCGGTGGCGATGGTGCTGAGGATAGCGGGATTGTACTCGCCGCCGGTCCCGTAGCCCATGGCGAAAACCTTGATGCGTTTCCCTCCCAGCTCGGCCGTCATGGTGGGGTGCGGTTTGCCGCCCTCGTTCCAGTCGCCGTCGGTCATCAGCAGCAGCCAGCGCTCGTTGAGGGTGGTGCTCTGTGGCGCACTTGCCTCGGTCTCGTAGAAACCACCAGTCGAGGCCCACTGGAGGCCCAGGCGAAGCGGGGTCATGCCACCCACCGTGAGCGCGTTGACGGGCGTGTTGACGGTGTTGCCGCCGAGGTTGGGGATGGGCACTTTAACCACGGGCGGAGCGACGCTGTAGGTGGTGATATCCGCGCTGTTGATGCCGGGGAAGCGTACAAGGCCCAGTGTGCCCTTGCCTGCGGCCAGGGCGCTCAAGGTGTCGCCAGCGAGCTTGGCCGCCGACTTCATTACGCTTAGACGGGTGTTGTTGGCTGGCCCGCCGTAGATGCCGTTGGGCTGGGCGTTCATGCTCCCTGAGACATCGAGCACCATGGTTGTCTCGATGCGGTGGGTGGTGGCGCTGAGGCTGAGGGCGTGGTTGTGAAGCGGGGCGGCGCTCGCGCCGGGATCGTTGCTCTGGAGCGTGAAGGCCGTCGCACCAACGGTGCCGATGGCGCCTGGGGCGGCGAAACCGACCCCCACGTTGGCGGAGCCGTTCGGCGCGACCGAGCCGGGCAGGGGGTCTGCGGCGAAGGGCGCGGCGACAGCGGGGTTGAAGGCGAGCCCGCTGAGCGGGCCGGTGCCGAGGTTTTTGAGCGTGATCGCCTGCTCGGTGAGAGCGGCTGTGTCGTTGACGAGGGCGCTGAAAGCCATCGAGGTCGGGCTGAGGTGCAACCAACTCTGGCGCGACTCCGCGGAGGTGCCGCCAAAGACCACGACAAAGCGCCGGAGATTGGCATCACGGTTGAGGATCTCGACGATCCAGTTCCAGGGCGCTGGCCAGAAGTCTTGGCCAGTCTCGATCAGCACCTTGACTAGATAGACATTATCGGCGTTCGGTCCAAAAAGATAGGCTGTGGCATCCTGGGCACCACCGGTGGCCGGATCGTTGATCCCGATCGAGGGCGCGACGATCGGCGTGGCCACGCTGCCACCGATAGTCAGGCGCAGAGTCGGTCGGTTGGCGGGCGCTGGGGCGGCGAGGCCATCGTTGAGCATCACGAAGCGGATGAAGACGAAGCTGAAGGGCAGGTTGAGCGCGGTGTTGAGGTCGTCGCTCACAGTGTCGGTGCCGGTGAAGTTTTCGGCGAGCAGGCTAGCGGCGGTGAAGGTGAGCGGCACTGGCATTACGCCTGGCACGGCGGGTGTGCCCGCCGGCACATCGTAGGGCGCGCCACCGTTCGAGTAGATGTGAAAGCCCATCGCTGTTGCTCCTAGCTTAGGTAACACTGAAGGTATCAATGCTAATGTCGCGGCCGCCCTCAGTGATGATCGTGATGCGCACGGGGCCAGCGGCCATCGCCGGCACGCGGGCAACCACCTGGTTCGCTGTGGGCAAGCCTACAAGCGTGGCAGCGGTAGAGCCAAAGCGCACGCTCACCGCACCGAGGTTAAAATTGCGCCCGAAGAGGGTAACGTTCGAGTTCGCGGCGCCGAACTTGGGGCTGAACTCATTGGGCGGCGCGTCGAAGGCGGGCAGCAGCAGCAGCCGCTCGATCGTCTGGAGCCGCGCGACCGCCCCGGTGAGGCTGAGCCCTGTGGCCCGCTGGTCGGTGATGTCGGCGGGGTTCACGAGCCCGCCATCGCCTGTGCGCCGCGCCAGGGTCGCCAGCAGCAAGTAGCCGTGGCCGGCGATGAAGTCGGGCTGGCCGACGACAGGCGCCGCGCTGCCCAGCCGCACGCGCACGGCCCACTCGCGGCGCAGGCGGGCGCAGCTTTCCACGCCAAGGCCGGGCAGCACCAGCGCCGGGTCTTCGGTGGGCAGCACCAGCCGCTCCCAGACATCGAGGTAGATGGCGAATGTGTCGGTGGTGAGGGCGGGCATGGCGATCACTGGCACGCCCAGGGCCGCCGCGAGGGCCGCCGCGCCGGCCTGGCTGGTGTGGAGCGGCTGCTGCGCGAAGCGCAGGTCGTCGGCGATCAGCACGTCCATGCCGTCCACCATGCAGCGCCCGACATTGCTGAGCCCGTTGGCCGGGAGGCCTGTATCGCGCCCGGAGCGAATGACGAAATCGTTCTGCTGCGGCGCCGGGCTCACGGCGGCGAGGCCGAAGCCGTTATTGCCGGCGGGCACGCCGTCGCCGATGAAGGCGCGGGCGAGGGCGCGGATGGCGAAGCGCAAGGCGTCCTCGCGCTCGTTCTCGTCGGCGTCTACCAGCGGCACACCCTGCTGGAGGCGCACACCGACGTAGCGCTTCAGCGGGTCGAATGTGTTGGGGGTAATCACGGCCATAGGGGGCTCCTCCCGCTAGAAAACCAGCCAGATCGTGCGCTCCAAGGTGCTCGTAGGGTCCTTGACGATGGCGGGATGGACGACGTAGTTGATCAGCACCGGGCTGCCCGCGAGGTTCGCCACGAGCCCGAACTCGCGCAGGGTCGCCGTTGGGTGATTGGCGTCAGGCCAGGCGGGCACGCCAGGGCCGAGGATCGCCTGGACGCGCAGCCGATTGGTGGGACCCGGCGCCACGGCGTCGCTATCGGGCTGCAGGAAGGCGAACTGCGCCGCACCCAGAGGCACCGAGGCCCGGTTCAGATCGACGAGGGCGGTGCGCGAGGGGTCGGTGGGCGCGGGCGGGATCGTATCCCAGGCCGGGTCGCCCGCACCGATGTGGATGGCCTGGATGCCGACACTGCCGGCAGTCTGCCGCATCAGGGCCGCGAGCAGCCGCCGACAGTTGGTGAGGATGGTGTTGCGGCGTGGCCCGCTGTCCCAGAGAATTGTGCCGGTCGCGTCGCGCAGCACATCCTGGTAGGTACCGGCCAGACCCTCGGTGACGTAGCTCTGCGATAGCATCGCCATGCTCCTTACTCAAGCGGTGGGAAATAACTGCGCCCGCGCAGCGTGGTCAGGTCGCCTGGGTCGGCTGTGCGGTCGGCGGGCGTGTTCGAGCGCAGCACAACCACGCCAGGCATGACGGCCGCCGCTGCGTCTACCGGCGCGCCCACAATCTCGACAAACGGGTAGCTGTCCAGGTAGCGCTCGCCGATCTCAACCCCGGCGCCGTAGATGTACTCGATCTCCGCGCTCGGGGCGAGGATGATCACGGCGCGGGCGTTTACGGGCAGGAAGCGGGGGACAAGCTGGCGCAAGCGCTCGACCCGCTCGCGGGTCTGGAAGCTGTCGGGGTCGGCCTGAATGATGTAGAGGCCGACGCTGCCGCGGGTGTACCACTCATCGTCGCGCAGGCGGCCCTCGCCCTGGCCGCGCGGGCGGCTCGGCGTGTACGCCAGCAGGTCGCCCCACTGGCGGCGGAGGCCGTTCCGGGCGGTGTGGCCGGGGATCGCGCTCAGGCCGCCGGCGAAGCGCCGCAGGGTGCTCGCGTCGCCGGCAGCCACGCTCGGGCCGCCAGGCGCCACCAGGCCGGCGCGGGCCATCGGCACGTTGCGGTCGCTGCGGAAGAGCAGCCACGTTCGCCCACCAAGGCGCGCCTGGGCAGGCCAGCTGTCGGCCGGCGCAGCGGCGGGAGCGAGCGTCGCCGGCGCCTCGGCGACAAGATTGGCTGGCGGGGCCGCCGGGTCGAGCGTGAGACTCCAGAGGTCGTGCCCGCCGCCACGGGTGGAGCGGAAGAGCAGGCGCAGGCGGCTATCGGGGCGCAGCAGCAGCGAGGGCTCGCGGTCGGCGGAGTGCGCGCCCAGCGGCGCGGTGAGGGCCAGCTCGGCGCCCCAGGTGCCGGCGCCGGGGTCGAACACGCTGGCGCGCAGGGTCCAGGTGTCGTCCGGGACGGTGAGGCGCGACCAGACAAGCCAGATCCGGTCCCCGGCGTCGCGGGCGGCATAAGGCTCGCGGCAGGCGCCGGGGCCGCCCGCGCGCAGCTCGGGGGCCGACCAGCCGACGCCAGACCAGCGGGCGCTGAACAGCTGCCACGTGCCGGCGCTGTGCTCGGCCCAGAAGAGCCACACACCGCCATCGGCGGCCCTCACCGCGCACGGCTCGATGTAGCGCCCCGGCGCCGCGAGCACCTGATCGGCCGCACCCCAATCGATCAGGTCGCTCCAGGCGCCGCGGGCGGGGGCGAGGCCCGTGGGGAAGCCCAGGGCCAGCGCGGCGGTGGCGAGCCGAGCGTCTACGGCGAGGGCAGCCTCGGGGCCGCTCGCCACGCTCGCCAGGCGCAGGGCGCCGCTCGGCTGCACGCTGGCCGTCGCCCGCGTGGAGCGGGCGTTGATTGCGGCGGCGACCTCGACCGCGGTGGCGGCCCCAGGGGCGGCGAAGTCGGCGGCGACGAAATCGATCAGCTCCGGGCCGGCCCAGGCGCCGCGCAGAGCGAGGCGGGTGCCGGGCAGCCCGGCGTAGGGGCCACGCTGCTGGGCGATCAGGATGGCGGGCTGCGGCGGGCGCGGCGTGCCCCTGGCAAAGCGCAGGCGCGCCGCAGCGCTGTGCGGACGCTCCACCCAGGCGAGCAGCAGATCGCCGCCGGGCAGCTCGGCAAGGGCCGGCTCGCCACAGGGCTCGCTGCCGGCGACCCCGACGGGCTGGCTATCGCCCCAGGCGCCGTAGGCAAAGGCCTTGGTGCGCAGCTGCGAGGTGGGCGGCGGGCCTGCGGCGTAGACGAGCCGCAGGCGCCCAGCGCTGTCGGACAGGTTGCTGAGGCGCCCCGCGGCGGCGCCCTCCAGACTCAGCAGGGCCGCGTCGAGGGCCGGCACGCGCACGGCGGAGCCCTCGCCCACGCGCTCGGAGCGCATGGCTACGCGCCCGCCGCTCACCTCGGCCCGCACGCCCGCCAGGGTACGGTTGAGCACGGCCACGACCTCATCGGCGGTGGCGGCGGCCATGGCGCGGAAGTCGGCCGGGCCGAAGCGCACCAGCTCGGGCTCGCGCCCATCGGCGGCCACGGCCAGCTCGAGGCCGGGGCGCAGGGCGAAGGGCTCGCCCACGGTGCTGGTGAGCAGGGCGGCCACACCGGCGCTGCCAAGGGCCACAGCGTTGGCGGGGCCGAAGCCCAGGGCCGGGCCTGCGTCGTCGGCCCCGCGCCAGCCCGCCCCGTCGTCCGCCAGGGCGAAGAGGTTCAGCGTGGCAGGGGTGTTGCTGCGGGCGATCGACTGGGCGAACTCCGTCACGCGGGTGGACCAGCCGCTGTAGCGGGTGACAACAGCGCGCAGGGTGGGCACGGTGCCGACGCCGCGGTAGAGCCTGGGCGCATGCTTGAGCTCGTTACGCTGGAGCGGCACGGGGTCGCTGGGGCTGAGCTCCCAGCCGATCCACTGGGCGAGCAACGGCAGATGCCGGTAGTCGCCGCCATCCAGGTCGTGGAGCCCGCGCAGCCCCTCGGCCGAGCTGCGCAGAAGATCGAGGGCCGTGCCGAAAGGGTCGAGGAAGCGCCGCAGCTGCCCTGAGCGGCCGGCGAGCTCGGGCACCCACGCCGCGCCGCCGCTCGCCGTAGGCCGGCTCACGACGTCGTGCCGACGGTAGACGGCGGGGAGCGCTTCGTAGAGCGTGCGGGCCATGCCGTAGGCCTCGGCGGGGGCGGCAACGACCCGCTGCGCCGCGCCTCCAGCGGGGAGCAGCTCGTAGTAGTAGGTGATACCGGGCAGGAGCGCGCCGGGCGCGCCGCCCACATCCAGCAGCTCCACGCGGCGGCTGCGCGGCAGGCCGTCGGCGCCCAAGGTCGTGGCGACAGTGCGGCGGAGCAGCTCCACATCCTGGCCGCCGATCGTCTGCGCAACGGTATCGACGAAGGCTGTGGTGCGTTCGCCGCCCTCGCGGCGCTCCCAGCCGGGCAGCTCGGCGGCGAGGGTGCCGGGCGGCGGGAAGGCGACGCTGTCGTACACCAGGTAGGGCGCGTCGGCGGGCGGCGGCGGGAAGGCGAAGTCGCGCAGCTTGCGGCGCAGGCGCACCGGCGGGATATCGGCCAGGGTCTCCGCACCCTCGAGCACGAAGGTCCAGCCGACACGCAGGCGGCGTCCCACCAGATCGGGCTCGGCGCTTACATCGACGAGTCTCATGGTCGGGCCTCGCGGACGATCAGATCGCCGAGGACGGGGATGGCGTGGGGGCCAACCTCGATGCGCCCGCCCGCCTCCACATCGAGCCTGATGGCGCGCTGCAAGAACTCCGGCAGCTGCTCGACAGGCGGCAGCGCCAGAGCGCTCAGCTCGTCCTCGAAGCGCCGTGCGGCCCCATCCTGGCGGCGAAAGCGGCTTACCGTTGCAGCCACGACGCCCGGCGTGTTCTCGACGGCGCCATAAATATCGCTCAGGTAGACCGACTGGCCGAATACCACATTGCGGAAGGCCAGCAGCTCGCGCAGGGCGGTGTCTACCGCCTGGAGCACCTGGGCCGGCGCGTAACGCCGGTCGGAGAGTACCTCGACCGTCAGCTCGATCGGGGCGGGCTCGGCGCTGAGCACGCGCAGCTCGGTGCCGATGATCCGCCGGTCCTCGAAGAAGGCCAACAGGCGCCGGCTCAGGCCCTCCGGCACGGGGCGCAGGCTGTCCCCGGTTGGGGCGATATACAGCTCGACGACATTCCAGCCGCCCGCGGTGGCCGTGGCGCGGGCGACGCCGCCCGCCTGATGGGCGAGGGCGACCACGTCCTCCAGGGTGACGGCGCGCTGGCCGGAGCGAAAGGCCAGTGGCCCAAAGCGCACGGCGTGATCGAGGCTCTCGCGATCGGCGCCGCCCGCTGCCGGCAGCGGGTTGGCAACCCTGTCGAGCAGGGGGATGGCAGTGCGCGGCTGCACGATGGCGCCTGCGGCCACATTGCCCGCCGCGCCCCCGCCAACGCGGTAGGTGGCGCGCAGGTTGTTGAGGCCAACGGGCGGGCGACGTCCGTACACGCCATCGCCGAAGACGACCCAGGCCAGATCGCGCTCGTCGAACTCGACGGTATAGTCGCGGGCCTCGGGCGAGGAGACCGTAACCCGGCCGTCGGCGCCGGTGTAGTAGATCAGGCTCTCACGGCGCTCCCAGCGCACCCAGCCGGCGCCCTCGTTCACCTCTAGCTTCAGCGAGTCGGCGATGAGGGGGCTCTGGCTCAGGGCGAAACGCTGGTTGGGCTCTCCGCTGGAGGAGCCGATCAGCTCCACAGGCACGCTGCGACTCTCACGTACGGACAGCCCGCTGTAGACGAGCCGGGCGCCCTGGGCTACCACCTCGGGCGAGGCCAGGTCGATCGTCAGGGCGGGGCCGAGGTACTCGAAGGCGAGGGCGGGCGCGCCGTTCTCGCCGCGGGTGGCGAACTGGGCGCCCGTCGGCACAAGCACCGTGGTTGGCTGAGCGGGGGCGGGCGGGCGAAAGAAGAGGCTCAGGTCGGCAGAGGCGGGCGTGGGCGAGCCCAGTTCGTAGCCTACCAGGCGCAGCAGGCGCATCACGCTGCGGCGCTCGGTGGCCGTCTGGAGAAAAAGCTCGCTGGCGATGCGATCCTGGTAGTACAGCACCACATCGCCCATGTAGGCGAAGAGATCCACCAGCAGCACACCGAGATCGGCCGGCGACTGGTCGGTCCACTCGGGCAGCCGATAGCGGGCCAGCTCGAGCATGGCCCGGCGCAGCGAGCTGTAGTCCTTGTTGGTGTAGTCGATCGCCGGTGTCAGCGTCATGGGTCACCTCTCAGCTGAGGGGGAGCAGCAGCAGGTCGGCCAGCGGCTCGGTGGTATGCACATAGTTGAGGCGCAGGCGTGCCTCGCCCTCCTGCTGCTCAAGCTGCATGGCTGTCACCAGAATGCGCGGCTCCCACTGGAGCAGGGCCTGGCGGGCCTGGTTCTGGAGCAGGTCGGCCATCACGTCGTCGTTGGGGTCGTGGGCCAGGGCGGGGATGCGGGTGCCAAAATCGCGCAGCATGGGGCGCTCGCCGATGCGCGTGCTGAGCACGAGGCGCACGTTCTGGCGGATCTTGTCGCGGCCACTCGCCATTGCCACGCGGCCCGTGGCCGCATCGATCCGGAAAGGGAAGGCGGCGCCCTGCACGTCGTCGCTCATTGCGTTACCTCACTTCAGCTTACTGCTATTGCTCTGTTTGCCACTCCCGATCACAGTGCCGCCAGAGTTGGTCACGCTCACCTGCACGTCGTCGATGCTTCCCTGGATCACATAGGCCTCGATGGCGGCGGCCAGATCGCCCGCGAGGGTGTCGAGCACCAGGGCCTGCACCGCAGCGGCGGCTTCCTTTGTGACGGGCGGCGGCGGCGGCGGCGTCTCCTTGGCCTTCTCGAAGGCCGCTTTGATCGCGCCTTTCAGCGCAGTTATGTCGAGTGCCACAACAGACCCCTCTCAATCGAGCGGACAGGCGGGCAGGCTGGGCAGCTGCGGCAGCGCGGGCAGGGCCGGGATGCTCGGCAGCCCCGGCAGCCCCGGCAGGGCTAGGATCGGCAGAGCGGGCAGGCTGGGCAGCCCCGGTAGAGCGGGCAGATTGGGCAGCTGCGGCAGCGCGGGCAGGGCCGGGATGCTCGGCAGCCCCGGCAGCCCCGGCAGGGCTGGAATCGGCAGAGCGGGCAGCCCCGGCAGCCCCGGCAGGCTGGGCAGCTGCGGCAGCGCGGGCAGGGTCGGGATGCTCGGCAGCCCCGGCAATCCCGGCAGAGCCGGGATCGGCAGTGTTGGGAAGTTGCAGCGGCTCATGGCTACGAAACCGTAACCGCTTTGGTGAGATGCAGCGCGTCGATCAGCGGCGCCGGCGGCACCGGCGGCCCGGAGGGGCCCATGGCCGTGGCGTGGGTATGCGTCATGAACTGTGTCCACAGCGCTGTGAAGGCCGTGCCCATAATTGTTGGCTGCTGGGCGGGGCTTGCCCCCAGGCCCACCGACTCGCCCGCCAGAAAGACTTTGGGCGCGATGATGTTGGCCTTGTCGCCCTTGAGCTCCACCGTCGCGCCCTCCTTGTTGGCGATCACCAGCGCGTCGGCGCTCATCGTCAGCACATGCCCGTGCTCCTCCACCAGCATAAGGTTGCCGTCCTTGGCATTGAGGATGAGGGCCGAGCCGTTCTTGTTGCCGATCAACACGCTGCCGTCCTTGTCGATCGAGATATACGAGTCGTCTTTGTGCCGGATGAGGATCTTCTCCTCGCCTGCCTCGTCGAGGAACTGCACCATGTGGCCCGAGGGCGTGTGGATCACACGGCTCGCGGGCGGGTCGGTGGCAGCCTCGGGAGGCGCGCTCTCACGGGGATACCAGACTCCAACCCAGATCGGGTAGCTCGGGTCGCCCGCCTCGAACTCAACCCAGACCCGCGTGCCCTCATGGGGCACGAAGAAATGGGCGTACGGCAGGCATGGGCGCGCCCATACGGGCTCGGAGCCCAGAACCGATGGTACGCGCACCTTGATGCGCCCCATGAACTCGGGGTCGTGGTAATCGGTCACCTCGCCGCTATACTTGCCATACACGCGGCCAGCGTGGCGTTGGAGCTCAGGGCTGACAAACATAGCTACCTCGTAACTTCGAAGCGCGTGACATAGGTGCTGCGGTCCACCTGGCCCTCGCGGTCGGCGGTAAAGTTATGCACCACCTTGCGCAGATACCAGTCGCCCTCCACCCAGGGCGCAACCCCTGTGATCGTCACCTTGCCCTTGGCACGCAGTTTGTACGTGCCCACCGCCATGCCGCGGCCAAAAAGCCCGAGCTCGCGGGTGGGATCGCGGCGGGCGGCCCGCGCGGGCAGGTCGGGGTCCGATGGCGCGCCGACCGTCGCAACGCGCGGCCTGAGGCTTTCTGGGGCAGTGGTCGGCGGCGGTGCCGAGCTGGCGGGCGGCGCGGGCGTGGGCGGCTCTGGGGCCGGAGCGGCGGCGGGGGCCCCAGTAGCAGGGTCTTCGCTGGTGAGGGTGCGCTGGGGCGCCGCGCCGCTCGCGATCCGCTCATAGGTAAACTCAAGCAGCTCGCGCACGCCCTGGCAGAAGCGCAGCTTGCCGAGCGCGGCGGCCTGGAAGAGGCGCCGCTCACCGACGAAGTAGAGCTGCGAGCGACCCTCGTTGTACTCGACAAAGCAGCGGGCGCCGTGGGCAAGGGCCAGATCCTGCAGATACTGCCAGTCGGTCTTGCCGACCTGACGCGGCGGGGGCCGCTCGGCAGTGTAGGTGTGGTCGCTGTCCGGCTCCACCTGGCCGATCGGCAGCTGGGTGCCGACAACCTCGCGCACCACCGCGCTCAGCAGGCCCGGCGTCAGATCGCGGGTGTGCGGCTCGCGGTTCAACGCGTAGGAGCGGTCGTAGGCGACAATGGTGGCGCGGCGGCCCATCCCGCCTGACTCGCTACGCACGCGGGTCACACAGCCCTCGAAAATCACTGCGTGATCGTCTGAGGCGCCGAGCTCTATCAGCAGCACATGGCCCTCCACCGGCACGTCGGCGGCCTCGCCGCCCTGGTCGTCGAGCACCACGGTGGCCTCATCGATCAGCCGATCGTGATCCTCCACGGTAACTGAACGCACGCGCGCGGCCACGCTGCGGCCCTGGAGCTTCACCTCAAAATAGGCGCGGCTGGTATCGGCCATGGCTAGAACCTCCGCGAGCGCTCGACACGCCCCACAGCATCCGAAGAGGGGATCGGCACCACGGCGCCGGGCGTGATGTCGAGCGGGAAGACCACCGGGCCGGCGTCCGCGAGGCGCCACCAGGCGCTGCTAGTACCGTAGTAGCGCCAGGCCAGGTACTCCAGGCTTTCGCCGGCCACGAGCACATGGCTGTAGGTGGCGTCGGCGGCGGCGACAGGCGTGGCGGGGCGAATGGCGACGGTCGCCTGGGGCTGACCGTCGCTGTCGGCGGCCTCGTAGGTTGGGAGGCCGTGGTAGCGGGAGCCGGGGTTGATAGGCATTGCGCACCTTTACTCGAAGAGCTTGGCGATCGCGCCCACCACGGGCGTCACGGCCAGAAAATCCTTGCCGATGCCGGCGCGGTCATAGCTGCGGCCAACATCGATCAGCCGGGTGATGTAGTCGATAATCGGCGAGGCCGAGTAGGGCTGCTCCTTGAGCGACAGGCTCACCTCGGCCCGCTGGGGGCCGCCGTCCTCTTTGAAGGCGGTGATCTTGATGTTCAGATCGGTCATCACACAGGTGAGCGAGAGGCTGCCATAGACAAGGCTGCACTCTGGCGGGCGGTTCCAGCAGGGCGCGTCCTTGAAGCCGCTCAGCACCAGCTTGCCCACGTCGATCACGTCCCAGGAGGGATACATAAACGAGCGCAACACGGCCAGGTCGGGGTCGATGCTGCCGCCGTAGTGGCTGTCGCCGTCCATGACGCCGGGCATGGTAGCGTCGAGCTGGAAGTCGAGGCCGATGGTACGGTGGTCGCCCTCCTCGGCCTCCAGCGGCTTGGTCGCCACCAGCAGCGAGCCGATCTCCTTCACGTCCTTGTAGAGCCCCCCGAGCGTATCAATGAAGCCGCTGGCGGCGCTGGTCTGGTCGAAGCCCCACTGGCCAAAGTTGTTGGCCGGGCGATACTTGAAGCTGCGCTTGTCGGAGAGAGTGTCCGGGTTGAACTGAAAGCGAAAGATCAGCGGCGGCACATTTGCGATGCTTGCCAGATAGCCGGTTTTACGCGTCATGCAGCTTCTCCGATAGTGCGCGGCCTGGACCGCCAGGCCATACGGGCAGGCGCAGGGTAGGTGGTGCTGGCAATGCCCAATGCCACGCCTCAGGCCACGGCGAAGGGCGCGTTGGGGTCATGCATCCCGCCGCGCTCTTGCAGGTAGTGCAGGGCCTCCATCAGCCGCTCGACATCGAGGGGCTGCTGCCCGGAGGGCGCCATAGACACTGGCCCCGGCACAGCCGCGCCGCTCGCCCCAGGCGGGATGATCTCGACCGTCAGCTCCTCGATCTCCACCGTGGCCCGCGCCAGGCCGGCGGCCGTCTCGCTCACAATCGCGCCAATGGGCGTGCCGGCTGCGGCGGGTCCGCTGGTAGGCCCGTCCCGAAAATGGGCGTTAAGATTGCTCATCAGGTCGCTCAGGCCGCCCCCGGCGAGCCAGCCCTCGTAGGCCCTGGCGATGGTCTCGAAGCCGGTGGCGGGGCGGGCGGCAGCGGCAGCGACGGCAGGGGCCAGAGCGGTGGCCGCCTCGCGAGCCCGCTCGCGCACCTGGAGCAGGTGAGCCTCCAGGGTGGCCTGGAAGCTGGCCTCGCCACTGCGCGCCGCGTCGTCCAGGGCCGCGCTCATGCGCTCAAGTGCGCCCCCGGCCGCGCCGAAGATGCGCAGGGCCTCGGTGGTGATGGCCTCGCCGGTGCTGCGCACGATCTCGGGCAGCCCCGGCATGCCAGCCGGCGGCGTGAAGGCGCCTGTCAGATCCAGGGTGGGCAGCGCCCCCGTCGGCGGCGGCGGCGCGGTCGGATCAGGGATGGGCGTGGCCGCAGCAGCGCTCAGGGCGGCGGCCTCGGTGGGGGGCAGCGCCTTGTCGTGGAAGAGCCGGAAAAGCGGCGGGATCACGGCGGGCAGCATCTGGATAATATGGACGATCACCCGGAAGATGAAGAGGTTGCCCAGCCGTGTGAGCACCGCGCCGAGCACATCCACCAGCCAGGGCAGCACTGTGTTGACGAGGCGCTGCAAGACGCCCGCGAGGTACTGGATGAGGGCCAGAGCGCCGTCGAGCACCTGGGCGACGATACTGAAGACGGCCCGAAGAATGCGCTCCACCGCCGTCGCCAGGATGCCAAGCACCGTTGCCCCTAGCCGCGCCGCCGCCGCGATGGTGTCGTAAATTGTCACGAGCACCACGCCGCGCAGCAGCAGCACGTTGCGCAGGGCGAACTGGAGCAGCTCAACAATCGCAAGCTTGATGTCGGTCAGGCGCACGATCACCATGGCGAGGGCACCGATCACCAGCGGGATGAGCAGGATCATGCCGTCGAGCACGCGCGAGGCGCCCTCCAAAGCCCGCGAGATCGCCTGGATCGCCACCAGCCAGCTCGCACCCGCTGCGGTGTCCGGCGCCTGTGAGACAGCGGCGGCGCCCGCTGTATCGCCCGACGCGGCCCGAAACATGCCCGTGAGCGCACGTATGGCCTCGGTCATCTGGGGGAGCAGGGCGCTCAGATTGGGGCCGGCGGCGGCAGGCGCGGCGGCAGGCGCGGGCGGCGTGGCAGCAGCGGGATCGCCCCCGCGCAGCCCGAGCCTGTCGAGGATGCGATCGACCCGGCCAGCGATGGCGAGGAGCTGTCCGATCATCACAGGCAGGGCCACCCCGGCGATGGTGCCGCCGATCAGTCCGCCGAAGAAGCCGCCAAACAGGCGCCCCACGCCGCCAAGCAGGCCGCTCAGCAGCTCGCCCAGGCCGCCACCGGGCGCCAGATCGTTGATATTGACAATGTAGACTTTGAGCGCACCATTGAGCAGCGGCGGGGCGCCGAAGCGCTCGCGGGCGCTGAACGCGGCCGCAAAGGCGAAGTTGCCGTAGCGCGCCGCGCTGCGCTCGACATCTTCCAGGGCCCGCCGCGCAAAGCGCAGCTGGCTTAAGATCAGGCCCATCTGGCCGATGATGCGCTCTTCCTCTTCCACGGGTGTCCTTTATTCGCCTACGCCGGGCGCCAGGCGCCCCAGGCCGGTGCGGTAGCTCTGCTCTACGGAAGCTTTCACCCGCTGCGCCACGCTGGCCGCCAGCCCCTCGGCGCTGTGGGGCGCCGCCACGCGCACTGTCAGGCGCGGCACCCGCACCCGGCCAAGGCGCTCGCGCCGCGCCAGGATGTGCGGCGAGGTTGGGGTGGCCTCGGGCGCGGGCGGCGGCGTGGCCGCCACCTCGGCATGCCAGTAGCGCCGCATCGCGCCGATGTAGGCGGGGATGGCGCTGGTGAGCAGCTGAAAGCCCGCGCCCGCCAGCCAGTCCTCGAAGGCCGTCGCCAGGGTATCGTGACGGCTGGCCGAGAGCGCCCGCAGCTTCGTCACCTGCTCGCCAAAGACCAGATCCGCCTGGCGCGTGGCGCCGGTGGCGACACGCTCGTAACGCCCGGCCAGGGGCGCCCGCGCCGTAGCGTCGGCCAGGCGCAAGAAGCCCGCCCCCGCGCCGCTCAGGAAGCTCGCGCCCGCTCGCAGGATCGCAGTGACGCCATCCGTGATGCCGCGCCCCATCGTCACAATGGCCGCCCGCAGGCCCGCCCCGCCGTCGGGGAACATGGCGGCGAAGAGATCCGACATGCTCACGCTCAGCGGCGCGGGGCGCAGCTCGGTGCCCTGGAGCTGCGCGCTCATGGGCCGCAGCGCCACGCCGATCAGGGTGGAGAGAGCGCTCAGTCTGCGCCGCAGACTGGCGGTGTCGACGCCGGGCAGATCTGCGACCAGCAGGGCGAGGCGCGCGCTCTCGATCCAGGTGCGCAGGGCCGTGCGCGCGCTCTCGCGGCCTAGACCGGCGCTAACGCCGAAGAGATCGGCGATGGTGAAGCGCGGCGGGTCGCCAAAGGCGGCGATCACCCCGCCCGCTGGCCCCAGCATCGACAGGATGAACGGCATGAGGTCGAAGTCCATGATCGCGTCGAAGATGCCAACCAGCAGCTCGATCAGCTGCTGCCAGAAGCCGAAGAAGCGCGTCAGGCCGTAGAGGAAGCCTTCGATGCGCAGCACCATCAGGATGGTATAGACGATGCCGAAGCGCACATAGAAGCGCAGCTGGTCCACCACGATCAAAGCGGCGGCGCGGATCAGGGCCAGGCCCTTGCCAAGCAGATCCGGCAGTGTCACGCTGAGGAAATCTGCCATGCGGGCGCGCAGATCGAAGAGGCGCCCGACGATGCCATCGAAGTAGTCCAGCAGGCGCAGACGCAACGCCAGCCCCACGGTGCGCAGGGCGTTCTCGAAGATCGTCGGCAGCAGCGGCAGCAGGAGCAGCACCCCCGAGATCAGCTGCACGCCCTCGGCGAGACCCCCGAGTAGTCCCTCGGCCATGGCGATGATGCGGTCGGTGAGCGGCGGCTCCAGCGTTGGCCCGATCGGCATTGGCCCAGGGTCTTCGCTGGGGAAGGCCCGACCGAGCCGCGCGCGGGCCTCGCGCACACTGTCGCTTAGGGCGAAGACCCGCGCGGCGTCCGCGCCAAAGGTGCGGAAGAGCAGCCCCGCCAGCCCGAAGAGATCCGAGCCAGTGCGTTCGCGGGCGTTGAACATGCCCGCTGATGGCTCCGCGAAGCGCTCGATCGAGCTAAGCACCAGATCCACCACCCCAAGCAGGCTGCCGAAGAGGCGCGGCAGGATGAGCTCTTCCTCGACCGCCTGGCCCACCCGCCCGAGGCCGCCCACAAAGGCCGAGCCGGCCCCGCGCAACGTCTCGCCCGCCGAGCGGGCCGTAGACGTGCCGAGGCTGTGGTGCTGCGCCCGATCGACGTAGGCCGTCACCGCCTCGTTGTAGAAGCCGAGCACCGGGAAATCGCGGCTGCCGCGCTCCAGCTCGGCCAGGCCGGCGGTGCGCCGCGTCAGCTGCTTGCCAAGGCGCTCGAAGGCCCGCGTCAGCTCTTGAGCGATGCGGGTGAGCGGCGTGCGGAAGGCGTCCGCAATTGCGTCGAAGTCGATCCCCAGCGGCACGGCTAGCCCTCCGGTGTGTTGGCGGCGATGTACGACTGGGCGCGCAGGGCAGCGCCGAAGCTGTCGGCCCAGGCCCGCGCCGCGGCGGTGTCGGCGCCGGCCACCCGCACCCGCAGCCTGCCTACCTCCACCCGCAGCCTGTCGCTCTCGGCCAAGGCGCGCACGGGCAGCTCGCGGCGGGGTGCCGTGCCGGCGGGCAGGCCAAACAGCTCGCGGTCCACCAGGCGGAACAGGTCGTCGAGCTCGCGCACATACGGCGCGGCTGCGGGCGGCAGCACCCGCTCGACAATGGCGGCGAGCAGCGCGCGCAGGGGCAGCTGCTCGGCCCGCAGGTCGGCCAGCTGTTGCGCTGCCGAGCCCCCGCCGACGTCGCGCAGAGCCAGGCGCTCCAGACGGAACGGATCGGGGCGGCTGCGCATGCGCGCAAGCTCCGCCATGGCCTCGTCGGTGAGGAAAACATAGGTCGGCGAGCCCTCGGCGGTGGCGAGCAGGGTGTCCAGGCTCGCGCTCAGGGCGGGCCGCCCGCCCACGGCGACCTCCACCGCCCCTACAGCAGGCGCCGTCGGCACAGGCGGCAACGGCGGGCCCTGGCGGTAGAGCCAGTCGGTTACGCCGCCCCCGCTGGCGCTGGAGCTAGAGCTGCCGGAGCCGGAGAGCAGTCCGCCAATCACAGGCGCGTTGCGCAGGCTTGCCATGATCATCGTGCCGATGGCCCGCAGCGCGCTGATCACCGCGGGCATGATTGCGATGGCCATGTTCAATACTTGGCCAAGCGGGTGATTTTCAACCGCGCGGCGCAGCGCCTCGCTGGCCGCTGTCAGAAACAGCAGCACACGCGCAGAGAGGCTCAGGCCAAGGTCGGTGATCCCGCTCACGACAGTATCCATCAGCTCACCAATGCGCTCGCTCAGCACTGTCGCCATCTGCATCAGCGCCGCTACTACGGCATCGATGGCCGCCAGAGGCGAGCCCTGCCCCTCGCTGAGCCAGCCCAGGCGGAAGATCAGATCGAAGACTGCCACCTCGATCACGCCCATCACCGCCTGGAAGAGCCGGTAGAGCGCGATGGCCTGATCGACAAGCGGCAGGATCAGTGGCTGGAGCCGAGCGAAGATCAGCGCCGCCAGCCCAAGCAGCAGCGCGAAGATCGCCGCCATGCGGTCGAAGACACCCAGCACCGCGCGCACCAACGGGTTGCGCACCTGCTCGGGCGGGCCGAGCAGCTGATCGATGAAGATCCGCGCCGCCGTCAGCAGCTCGGCCAGCGCGCCCATCAGCCCGTACACCTGGCCCACGCGCGGGTCGTCGATCGCCAGCACCAGGATGCCGACGATCGCCAGCGGGAAAGCCAGGACGCCGACGGCGCCCGTTAGGGTGCCGAGGGAGGCGGCGTGCAGCGCGCCGAGCAGCTTGGTAAGCCAGCCCTCGCCCAGTACCGCCGCTGCAATTCCCACTAGCAAGGCCGGGAAGGGCGAGGAAAGGATGCCGGTCAGCATGCCCACCATCCCGGCCCCCGGCTCGGTAAGGTTTAGGCCACCGGGGGCGCCTTCGCCAGTGGCCGAGCGCACGGCCTCGTAGCGCAGGCGCAGCGCGTCCAGGTTGGCGAAGGAGATGCGCAGAGCGAAGCCCTCCGTGGGAAAGCGCGTGCCGAACCAGCTCACCATAAACGCGCCACGGGCGCGCTCCAGCAACAGCTCCTCCAGGGCAACCATGCGCCCCCAGGTGCCCATAGCACGGGCGCCGAGGCTCAGACTGCGGAGGGTGTTCTGGAGCAGCAAGGCGACAGGCATTGGCTCACCGTCTGCGCGCCGCCTCGATCTGGGCGTTCTCGCGCTCTATCTGTTCGACCAAAAGCTCTACAAAGGCCCGACGCTCGTCGCTGGGCAGCCCCACAAGCTCGGCGTGGGGCCAGTGCAGGTGGTAGGCCAGGAAGAAGATCTCGCGCCGCAGCGCCTCCTGGTCTACTCCGGCGACAAAAAATGGGTCATGTCCAGGTTGGCCTTAAAGCCGTGGCCGCAGTTGATGCACTCCACCTGGCGCACCAGGTTCACGCCCGGCGCGTGTTCGTTGAGCGCGCGATCGATCAGCCGCCGGTCGCTCAGGGTGAGATCGGCCAGGATCTTGGGGCCGATCGCCTCGATGCGCTGGCGCGGCAGATCGCCAAGGCTCTTTAGACAGCGGGCGAGCAGCGCATTCTTGCCCAGCGAGGCGTTCTGGCGCATCTGGCTCGCCACGGCCTCTTCGTCTGCGCCGATGGGCAGGCGCAGCGTGAGCGCGGTGTGCAGCTGCCCTTCGCGGTCAACATAGCCGTCGCTCAGCTCCAGGGTCAGGTCGTCTGGTGCGTCGCCCTCGGGCAGACAGGTAACGCTCAGCTCGTCCAAATCCTCGACTAGCTGAGTCACCTCGCTGCAGGCCGGGCAGGTGTAGCTGGCCTGGAGCTCGGCACCGAAGGTGATGCTGCGCAGCTTGAGCAGCAGGTAGTTGCGATCGGCCGAGTACATGCCGGCCACGGTGGAGCGGCCATTCTTGGGCAGGTCGCCTACACGGACCAGGCAGCTGTGGATCAACTCGGTCACAAGCTGTCCGCCGTTGCGCTGGAAGCGTCGATCAGCCAGAATGGCCTCCTCGCGCCCGGTCATCTTGCGCAGCACGATGCTGCGGTGGGTGCGGCCTTCCTCATCGGTGTAGCCGACGGGCAGAGCAAACTCGTACTCACGGGCGGCGGGTGCGGTTGTCACTTGCGCGCTCCTTTACTCGACGCGCTCGAGCCCTTCGTGCTCGAGAACGATCGTCTGCTTGAAGAGATTGTTCGAGCCGGCCTCTAGGTCGCTGAACTTCGACGACTTGACCCAGGCGCCGTAGAAGGCGAAGGTGAGCACCGGCGTGCCATTGTGGCGCTTGACGATCATGCCATTCTTGCGCGTGCCCGAGCCGCCCTGGGTGGGCTGGTTGAGCCGAAAGGTCTGCTGGAACCACTCCTGGAAGCGCTTGTCCTCGGGGCTGCCGTCCACGTTGCGCTCGATCGTCAGCGACTCGTACTTGATCACCGCGCTGGCGATCTTGTGGATGCGGCCGGTGCCGCCGTCGGCCTGCTCGATCGTCTCGATCTCGCCCTCGCTGAGCCCTGTGACCTTGGTGACCCCTGGGCTCTCGGTGCCGTCGATCACCAGCACGAACTCGCTGGTGCGGAAGGACTCCCAGATATCGCCTACCTTAGGCATAGCTGCGCTCCTCTAGTGCTGCGCCTACGCCTCGGCGGCGGTGGCGCCGCTCGGCATCTGGCCGACGATAATCACGATCGTCTCAGCTGGCTTCGACGGGTAAAAGTAGATTTCAACCTTCAGGTTGCCCTGATCGACCTCCTCGGGTGGGTTGTTCGAGGCGTCGCAGATCACGCGGAAGACTTGGGCGGGCGCGCCGGTGCCGAAGGCGCCCTGGCGCCACAGCCCCATCAGGAAGGGTGTCACGCTGGTATACTTCACCGCATTCCAGAGCGTATCGCGGTTCGGCTCCTGGCGAACCCAGCGCAAGCTCTGGCGCAAGCTGCTCTTCACGTAGTTGAAGAGCAGCCGCACATTCACATACAGCCAGCGCGTGTCCGTGCTGAGGGTGCGCGATGAGTCCACAACGATGCCGGCGCCGGGCACCACGCGGAGCCCGTTGACGCTGCCGTTCTTCACCAGATCGGTATGCTCGGCGTCGCTCAGGCGATACTCCACATCTAGGGCGCCGAGCACGGCAGCCTCGTCACCTGCCGGGGCCTTCCAGATGCCGCGAGTGGTCTCGATGCGGGCGTAGATCCCGGCGACATGGCCTGCCGGTGGCACCCAGCGCACTGGGTTCGCCCCTGCACCAGCCGGGTCGAAGACCTTGATCCAGGGCCCATAGAGCGCGCCGTAGGCCTTGGCGCGGCGGAAGAGCCCGCCGTAGGCCACAGCCTGCATAGCACCTACGTAGCCCTCAGGCACCGAGCCGATGAACATACAATCCTCGCGCCTGGCACAGTAGGTCAACGCCTCGGTGACAATGTCCTGCTCGGTGCGCTCGCAGCAGACAAGCTGCACATCGAAGGGATCAAAGGCGTAGAAGCCCGTGCGCACGGCCTGGCTGCCGATGAAATCAGTTGCGCGGGGCGTGGCATCACGGCCAGCTGCAAGGCGCGTGTACGCCAGGTTGGCGGGGAGGTCGGCGCCGGGAGCACTGGCACTGGCCTCGTCGGTGGCGATCAGGTATCGCGAGCCGCGGATGGGGTCGTTGAGCACCCTGGGCGCGTAGCTCGCCAGATCGGGCTCCAGCGAGAGGCCGGGCCAGCTTTCTACGATCTGCGCGTCCTCGGTGCCGCCGAGGGCCACTGTCAGGTCGAAGCGCAGCGGGGTGATCGTGGTGGTAAGAGGCTGGTAGGTGCCGGGCGCGGCCACAGCCGGGGCCCACTCTACCTCGCCGGTGTCGGGCACTACCCGGACGAGCTTGGCGAAGGCGCGGCGGGTAGGCGGGACAGCGGCGTCGCTCGCATCAGCGATCAGCACGGCGTCGCCGGGGCGCAGGCCCTCGCTGTTGCCCACGCGGGTGCCGCTGGCGGCAAAGGCAACCATGGTCGCGCTTGCAGGGTTGGCCATGGCCGCGAAGCCGAGCGTGGGGTTGGCCGCTGTCACCTGCAGGCTGCTAAAGCGGTTGTTCTCGCCGGCCACCTGGCCGCTGGAAGTGAGCACGAGATGGCTGGCCTCGATGCTGGCGACAAGCCTGGTGGTGCGGGCGTTGATCGCGTCGCGCAGCTCGGCCAGGGTCGCCTGAGCCGCGTTGGCGAAGTCGCTGGTCTGAAAGGCGAGCTCTGTCGCGGTGGCACCGCCGTCGATGATCACCGCGAGAGGCGGGAGGGCGGCCATATTCACGGGCACGGCGATGTCGGCGCCGGCCACGCGGGCACGGGCGGTCTCGCGCAGGCGCACCGGCGCCAGCGGGCTACGGATCACCCGCACAAAAAGCTCGCTGCCCCAGGCACCGGGGTCGGACTGGCCACGAAAGCCGCCCTCAAGCGTGAGCGTGTCGGCGCCGCTGCCGTCGTTGAGGGTCAGGCTGGCCGACGCGTGGCCTGTGGCTGGGTCGGGGTTAATCACACGGTTGATGTAGGCGGTCTGCCCGCCATTATCAAAAAAGCCCTTGACCATGTAGGCCCCGACGCCGCCGCCAAAGTAACCGCCGAAGCGCTCGATAAACTGGGTGAAATTGCTGATGCGGGCCGGGGTGTTGGGCGTACCGCGGCGCGTGGCGATGTTGAAGGAGGCAACCGATGTGGCCGCGCCGACAATAGCGGGCGCCCCCGAGCCGTCGACCTCGATCACGTTCAAGCCAATGTTTGTGGCCATTGAGCGTTCCTTCTCTGATGCTGGCTACCGGCTCTCAGCGGCTACGGCGCCGCGTGGGGCGCGACTCGTCCTCAGGCCCTTCAGGGGTGGCCGCCTCGGGGGTTACGGGTGTCGGCGTAAGCGGGCGGAGCGTCAGCAGCCGGCGGCGGCAGAGCTCCAGGATCTGCGGCGCCAGGGTGGCCTCTGCCGCAAGCTCGATCCGCCCGTAGGGCGGCAGGGTCACCGTCCCCGTAGGTAGCAGCAGCTCCACCGGCTGGTCGCGTGTGTTGGTCAGGCTGTAGCGCTCTGCCTCGCTCTCACCCACGGCTTTCTCCTCCTTCGCGCACGGCTATTGGTCGAGATCGACGCTCACAATGTTGTGTGGCGGCACGGCGGGGCGCGCAGCGCCCAGGGCCAGCGAGGTGAGCACGCGCAGATACAGGCGCGGCCGGTCGGCGAGCGGGGCGCCGTCGACGTCGTAGAGCGGCACCGGCGCCCACTCCAGGGGCAGGGGCCGCCCGCCGGCAAGCAGCTCGCCGCGCGGCGGCAGCGCCGCCAGCAGAAACTCCAGGATGCGCGCCTCGGCGGCGCGGTTGTCGCCCACGGCTTCCACCCAGTAATGCAAGTTGTAGCCGACGCGCTCGGGAAGCAGCACGAAGCGATTGGCGGTGTAATCGCCCCTGGCGGCCACAGCCGGGGTGCGGGCATCGGCGTGCTCGATGCCGTGGTGGCACAACACGATGGCCGGTGCGGCAGGCGCCGCCGCACCGCCGGCCAGCAGGGCCGCCGGCACCGCCGTGCCGTTCACCGTCACCTGCTGGTGTAGCCGACGCAGCAGGGCCGCATCGACATCGGCCAGGGGCTCCTCGCGCACAGCCAGCAGATCGTCGAGTACACAGCTGAATCCAGCAGCGCCATCCACACAGCGCAGCTCGATGCGGCTCATAGCGCTGCGGGCAGCTGCGGGCAGATCGCCCAGGCTCAGGCGCACATGCTCCCAGGTGGCGGCCTCGGCGAGCGGCAGCAGCCGATACCAGGGGTTGCCGGGGGCGCCAGGCGGCAGATCCGCGCTGCCGACGCGCAGCTCCAGGAAAAACGGCCGCTGGGGCGTGCCATCGGCGCGGCGATCAGCGCGCAGCCAGAGGCGCAGTTCGTCGAAGGGCCGCAGATCGAGCGGCGCGAAGGAGCGGCGCAGCATGTGGCCGACTGCACCGGGCTGAACGCCGAGCCGCAGGCTGCGCCCATCGGGGCCGAAGCGCGTGAGGGCCGTCTCGTCGGTCGCAGTGAGCAGCGCCGAGGGGGTGGCCCCGTCGGGCGCGAGGGCGCTCCAGGCGACGGCGCTGTCCATTGGTTCGACGAGCAGCTCAGACATACAGCAACTGTCTCCACTGGCCTTAACCTACCGACAGCGCAGCGCACGCCAGATGCGCCATAGCAGAGGCGCATGGGCGCCTACCAGCGGCAGATATGCTGCCACAACAAAGCCGATCTCGGCCAGGCTCCGCACGTAGCGGCGCCGCCCACTCTGTACATGGGTGATGTGGCCGCGCCAGAGGCTCCCGCCGCGCCCGCCCGGCGCCTCTTGCCAGATTCGGAGCACGAGCGAGACAATCGCCTCGGCCTGGCGCTCGGCGCCGTCGTCGCCTGGCTCGACGTTCATCAGGCACCTGCTCAGTCGTTCAAACGAGGGGCACAGCGGTGAGTATAGCGGGGGGGCGTCTTTGGATCGTCGCGCCCAGTGTTACGGCAGCGTCTTGATCGCCGGGAGGCCCAAGGCAAAAAAATCGCCGCGCATACGCACGGCGACCTTACAGCGCGCGACACCGCTTAGCGGCGCTGCTGAAGCGCGCGCTCGATCTCCTGGATTTGACGCTGCACCTGGAGCTGCGTGGAGGCCAAGGTGCTGCCGATCGCCCGCAGCTGGCTCAGTAGCCCTGTAAGCTGAGAGGCTTCGGGGGGCGGCGCCTCGCCCAGCGTGGCGTCGTCGCGGATCTGCGCGTAGAGACGCACCGTGTCCGCCGCAGGGGGCGCCCCAAGCTCGTCGCGCAGCGCAAGAACACAGCGCTCGTACAGGCGCAGGGCCCCGGATCGGTCGCCCCCACTGTAGGCCAAGCGCATCATCTCGCGGTAGGTGCGCTCGCGAGCCCGGTCGCAGCGCAGAATGCGATCACCGTACCCGAGGCCGCTCTCGACCATCCCGCCCGCCGCGCAGAACGCCATCAGCTTGTCGAGCAGCTGGATGAAAAGGCTCTGGAGGCGCTCGCGCTCGAAAACGCACCACTCCTGGTAGCAGCCTTCGAGCAAGTCGCCCTGGTAGCTCTCGGCGGCATCGCGCAGCGCCGCGGCCAGCGGCGGCGTCAGGTTGGCGCCAACCAGGCGCTCAGCGTCGCTCATAGCCCGCTCCAGCGCTAAGGCATCAACCCAGACCCGCTCGCTCAGGTTCAGCTGCACCCACTCCGGCTCAACGCACAGCAGGGGCGGGCCGACAAGCTGTCGGCGCTCCACCCAGCCCTGGAGCTGCCAGAGGGCGTGGCGCAGCGATTTGCGCGCCTGCGTGGTGGGCGCGTCGCCCCAGAAGATTGTCGCCAGCGCCTCGCGCGCCTGGGCGCGACCGGGATGCAGCAGCAGATAGGTGAAGAGCTCCTGAACCTTGCGCGACTCGAACTGTTCAACGGGCTGCTGGTCGCCTTCGACGGCGAGCCTGCCGAAAAGCCGGACCTGGAGTAACTCCATATGCCTCCTTTCGGGTAGTCCCCCGCTGGAGACTGCCGCGCGTGTCTGCCAAAGCTAGGTTGGGTAACTGCCAGCGTTCTGGTATCCTACCGGATGTGTCAATGCGTTTGCGCGTGGGAGGAGGCCGCAGATGCCGAAGAAAGCCTTTCAGGTGCAGGTGACCATCCGTGCGCTGGCGAAGGTTGATGATGCCTACAAGCTCGATACGAGCGTGTGCCGGACATTCCGGCCCCACGGCGCGATTGCCTACGACGACCGTATCTTGTCGTATGCGCTGTCTGACGCGTCGGTGTCGATCTGGACGTTGGACGGGCGGCAAACCATCCCGTTCGTCTGCGGTGCGCGGCAGCGGGCGTTGCTGGCCACCCAGAAAGGAGAAACTGATCTCGCCTACATCCGTGGCGAGTGGTATCTGTTTGCCGTATGTGATATTGAGGAGCCGCTCCCTATGTTACCGCTGAGATCCATAGCTCCACACGCCGCTGCCCCAGATGTGCAGCACCCCACCGGTGCAGGCGCGCCGAGCTTCGCCGCGTCATAGATCGCCCGCTCCTCGGTCGGAGCCTCAGACCCCCAGGGGTAAGGGCGCCGCTCGCCGCTCTCATCAAGGCTTGCGGCGGTCTCCCACTCAGCCTTGGTCGGCAGGCGCAGCTCATAGCCAGCAGGAAGCGAACTCGCCAGACGCTCAGTGAGCCAGGCGCAGTACGCCGTCGCCTCGTACCACGTTACCCCCACCACCGGCTGATTGGCCCCATTGTACTCTGCGCGCCCCCAGAATGCTGGTGCAGCTCGCTTGTTTTTTTGGCGCCACGCCCACCCTTCCGGTACCCACCAG